>Ga0065719_106717_pt1 | contig 15657 bp, 10 predicted proteins | sample GBSCel85sediment_FD_59106 | JGI IMG/M metagenome (GOLD analysis project Ga0065719, IMG submission 59106) | Hot spring sediment microbial communities from Great Boiling Spring, Nevada - Cellulolytic enrichment CS 85C v3 (version 3) | ecosystem: Environmental > Aquatic > Thermal springs > Hot... | reverse complement strand
AAATTTAAAAATATTAATTTAGAAAATATTAATGATAGAACTGAGTAAATCCTCAAATCTCTAATAGAAGAGGTAAGATTCAGAAAATCTAGAATAGAATTGAAAGTCTACAGAACTACTGTTAGTGATTTACTATCAATTTATGGAGTCCAGGAAAATCTAGAATAGAATTGAAAGAATACCTCAACAATTATCTTAGTCATTGATGTCTTACCAACTGAAAATCTAGAATAGAATTGAAAGCAATATCTTCTTAATGCCTTTCTTCTTCCCTTTCTTAGGAAAATCTAGAATAGAATTGAAAGTATAGGTGCTGGTGTTGGTGGTTTTATTGGTTTTATCGTGGGTTATGAAAATCTAGAATAGAATTGAAAGTATGCTATCCACACGCTTGGTGTGGGGAAAACTGTTTATTGCCTGGAAAATCTAGAATAGAATTGAAAGATTCTACTGTGTTAAGTGCCAACAATATCATATCTACAGGAAAAGAAAATCTAGAATAGAATTGAAAGTCTCGAAAACTATATCTTTTTCTGAGTCTAGGCATTTCACAGAAAATCTAGAATAGAATTGAAAGCTAACCCTTTGTAGGTTTACCCATTTACGATCTATAAATGTGAAAATCTAGAATAGAATTGAAAGTACAGGGACTTTAGCATACCTAGCTTTAAACACCTTCTCGGAAAATCTAGAATAGAATTGAAAGTCCTAACCTTAACAATATCCTTAAGTATTAATTCAGTACTCAGAAAATCTAGAATAGAATTGAAAGCTCGAGTCTGAGGAAATCAAGACATCTAAACATGCGCAAGAATCATGAAAATCTAGAATAGAATTGAAAGCTTTTCAGTAATGTTTAAGTTCTTCCAACTCCTTATTATTGTGGGAAAATCTAGAATAGAATTGAAAGAACTATGTAGTGTTCGGTTCTCTCCCTCAATTAAATCTTCCGAAAATCTAGAATAGAATTGAAAGTAATAATGTTGTCTAAGTAGTTAAACCTGCCTTCAAACTCATGAAAATCTAGAATAGAATTGAAAGTTCTCTAATTCTTTTCTTTTCGTATTCTGCTACCCATGAAAGTATTGAGAGGAAAATCTAGAATAGAATTGAAAGCAATAACTGTACCGAGTTCACCACGTACTTCAGGTGTGTCTGGGGAAAATCTAGAATAGAATTGAAAGATTAGATCTCTACATTCCTAACATTACTGAGGTATCTAAACTTTCTAGAAAATCTAGAATAGAATTGAAAGGTATATCAACATGTAAGCTACCTATAAGTAGTTTAAGGCTGAAAATCTAGAATAGAATTGAAAGAAACTCTTACACTTTATGAATTCACCATCGTAAGAACATATGGGAAAATCTAGAATAGAATTGAAAGTTAATCCAATCCCAACTAACACCTACCTTATTAATGCTGAAGCGAAAATCTAGAATAGAATTGAAAGACGTTCTCAGACAGCCAGTCATAAGCATTTCTGAGGAAGGAAAATCTAGAATAGAATTGAAAGTAATCCTCACCCTAAGGATATCACCGACCTTCCACGTCCTGAAAATCTAGAATAGAATTGAAAGTATATAGTAGAACCCTCTGTCGCAGGGGCACCAGATGATTGAGAAAATCTAGAATAGAATTGAAAGCTACCGCCTATAGAGCCGCCTGTTGAGGTTGAAGAGCAAGTTGAAAATCTAGAATAGAATTGAAAGGTTAATTTCTCATGAACGTATTGACGTGGGGCATCTAATGTCTCAGAAAATCTAGAATAGAATTGAAAGAATCAGTAGGCTTAGATAGAGGGATTACTACGTGGGCTCCCTTAAAGAAAATCTAGAATAGAATTGAAAGTTCACTACTATGACTCTGTAGATGATGATGTCATCTTCCTTTACTGAAAATCTAGAATAGAATTGAAAGGTCTTGCTTTAAGTAGTATAATGTAGCGTTCACTATGTCTTGAAAATCTAGAATAGAATTGAAAGGTTATCCTACCACCTGAACAACCATCAAAAACCCTTATAGCATGAAAATCTAGAATAGAATTGAAAGAGACCCTATGTGTATAGTTGTTATCAGGAAGAAGGGTTATTGAAAATCTAGAATAGAATTGAAAGCTACTTGTTGTCATACCTCTAAACGCATTTACATATACTGACGTTGAAAATCTAGAATAGAATTGAAAGTGATAACACGCTCTCTATCATGTTGATTACTTCATCTATTCTTTTGAAAATCTAGAATAGAATTGAAAGATAATGTGTATGAGTCAGGTAGTGATAATGTGCTGGTATCAGGAAAATCTAGAATAGAATTGAAAGATTATTGTGGTATATTATGGCGCCTATAGCTGTAGCAAACCATTGAAAATCTAGAATAGAATTGAAAGCTCATACTCAATTACTTCCCATTCCTTGGTTTTACTATTGTAGAGAAAATCTAGAATAGAATTGAAAGCATCCTCTGCCCCTTCTCATCTACTAAGTAATCACCTTCCAACTGAAAATCTAGAATAGAATTGAAAGCGATACAGACTGGGATAACAGTAACTTCGCGCAATTCACAGAAGAAAATCTAGAATAGAATTGAAAGTTCTTTAACCTCCAAACCTTAATACATAGTGAGCATTCCTGAAAATCTAGAATAGAATTGAAAGACTATGCATTTACTATATGTTAGATGTTCAAGAACATCAGATATGAAAATCTAGAATAGAATTGAAAGCTTAGCTTTCTCAGGATTTCTTAAAACACCAATTATGTTTTTCGAAAATCTAGAATAGAATTGAAAGCCAGCGACACTAGAAATTAATAGAGCTTTGATGAAATCTTCATGACCAATGACGAAAATCTAGAATAGAATTGAAAGCAATATAATTTATATCTCTTGGTTCATCACTTCTGAAGGTCTTGAAAATCTAGAATAGAATTGAAAGTTATCTCGTCAAGTGTAGGCTCCCTCACTTTAAAGTACTTGTCGAAAATCTAAAAATAAATTGAAAGACTTTAAGGCTTCACGTATCTTGTTTAATTCCTCGTAGAGAGGATCTAAAATAAAATTGGGGTTATAGCATTTTAAGTTTTTGTAAGTTATTGTGGGTTTGTATTTTCGGATGGTGATAGTTTTAGGGTGTTATGATTAGTGATTTACTTAGGTAATAGTTTAGCTCTTGGTTAACTTAAGTATTATGATGTTCATTAATGGTTTAATTTCAATTAATTCATTACTTATTCCTTCTAACTTACTTTCAGGGTATATAGGTAGGTCATAGATATCTTTTATTAAGTTCTTTAATTCCTTTAATTCTTTCTCCCTCCTAACACACATATAAGCGTAGTAAATTACTGCTCTTGTCTTATCCAACTCTCTTTCTAATCCCTTACTACTAATGATATTATTAGTAGTAATGAGTTTAAAAGTACTATACATTGGTAATCCCTTACTAACTACATCAGTAATCCTAGCAATACCGTATATTAATGGCTTTAACTCCTCAAATCTTGACCTCTCAATAACTAACTTATTAAGTAATTTCCTAATATTCTTAAAACATACTTTACTATCATCACAATCTAACGGTACTATGTTCACAGTACGTATACTACCATCAACACACTTAACACTTACTTGAGGTTCTAGTAAGTCCATAAAGAATGAATTCCTAGTACCCTTAGCAATCTTTAACCCATCAATAACTCTACGGTAGATATGTAGTATAGGTTCTTTAGACTTACCTATAGAACAAGCCATAGATGTTGTTAAAGGTCTTAATAAAGACTTAATAATATCCTCATGAACATCATCTATAAACTCAATTACTTGATCCCACTCACCATAAACAACAGTATCATCACCACCTGAGTAAAGTATTATTACATCAACATCACCTTTAGACTTAACAACCTCTAATAACTTAAGGTATGGAATCATGTTAAAAGCTATTACCAAGGTATTAGAGAAATCAACTAACCTACTTGGTGAGTAAGTATATAACTTCAGTACATCACCTAAACGATCAATATCTGTCTTAGAAATACCTACTAACTCCATCTCATCTAAGTCCTTATACCTTAACTCCTCCCTACCATACTTGGGTCTAGACTTACTTAATGGATGATAAGTATTTAGGAAATACGGTGTGAACTCAACATCTAACTCACAACTAAGTCCTGATAGCGTAGTGCTTAAATTACCTAAACTATCCTTTAATACCTTAGCTTGAATAAAGTTCTCAGGATTATTAACTATCTTAAACTCAACTACAGCTCTCCTAAATATGCTTGGAGTCTTAGAGAACTCAGCATTAAATTCCTCCTTAATCTTAGAAGTAATTAACTGTAGGACTGTTGCTAAGATACCGTAATTTAATGCTCTATAATTAACTAACTTATCAGATTTTAAGGATATGAGGAAGTGTAGAACTCCTAAATAAGTAAATGGTATTAAACCAATATAGTATTCTTCCTTAGTACCTCCCTCAACTTCTACCTCTACCTTACCAATCAATACATTATCTAACTTACTCTCTATAGTACTCTTAAGCTCTAACGATAAAGCATTAGCTAACCTCTCTATAAACTCATTATCAGGTACATATATTGAGTCGACCTTCCTATACATAGCTATAGTGATTATAGCTATGAGATTCCTAGCAACACTACCACATACTAAACTTAAGTGAGTTCCAGGTGCTAAAATATCATCAGTCCTTAACTTATCAGGTGCTAATAAACCTACATAACTATCATTCTCATCAATTACCTTCAATGAGAATTTATCATCTCTATAAACTACATCATATGTTAGTAAGTCCATATAATTACTTACATACTCTCTAACACGACCTAACTCTACTATATACTTAGCTTTATTATTAACAGCTCTAGCCTTATCAATAACTACATTATCAATTAATTTCTTAACAACCTTACTAAAACTACTTTCAGGATCGTAGAAACCTCTTAACCCCATTAAATTAAATGATTCACTAATCGAGAATGTAGTCCATAGATTACCTCTGAAAGTACTCATTAACTCATCATAAACATACTTAGTAATCTTATCTAGGAATCCATCATTATTATGAGGTATTACCAACGTTAACCCACCACCCTCGGATGTAAGTACTACAGATTTAGTTAGGTCGTAAGTGTTAAGTATTAACTTAAGTATTGTATCTTGAAGTAATTCAATTAATAAACTCCTACCACGTAAGACTCTAGATGCTGCTCTCTCACTAACAATTGATGAGATAAAGTCTTGAATACCGTTTAACTCAATCCTAAGTAGTAATGGGTTCTTAAAACCCTTAACTACAGAATTAGCAAATGCTGTTACAGTCTTTGAGTGTGCGTATAAACTTATATCTGGGAGTAGTGTAGCCCAGACAGCACTAGGTACTAATGATGTTGTTATGAGTAGTATTGACTCTAAAGAGTTTATGAAGCCGTTAGTTATCTTAAAACCTAACTCTTTGTAAAGGGATGTTAATTCCATACTTAACCTATATAAATCACTTACTACTTCACCATAACTACAACTCTTAATAGCATCTACTATATTTAATGTCTTAAGATTTAGTAAGTTCTCATACCTTAATGACTTAATAGGAATCCAGGATCCATAATTACTTACATCCTTAATTAAGTTAACAGAATTTTCATCCCATATACCACTCTCAAAATTCTTAAGTACTTTAAAATACGTACTACTAAGGAAACTATCCTCAATACTAGTACCTTCACTAATGCTACATGGACCAACTAACCTACTGTAGTTAGTATAGTTTAATATCCAGAAAGGTATTAACTTAGGTGCTGTATAGTGATCATAACTAACACCTAGAGGTCTTAAGATACTATCGAAAGTACCCTTATTACTACTCCATAACTTCCTACATAATTCCTCATCCTTAGGTATTAAACCTCTCTCTCTAGCTGAAGCTATATCACATCTAACTATAATATCATTAATCTCCTTCTCATTAATTTTCTTAATAGCTGCATCCTTATCTAAACCTATAGAACTTAAGAGTATCTTTAAGAATGCTGTAGACAATACATCATGTCCTAAAGTTCTTAACTCCTTAACCTCAACTCCTAACTCACTACTCAACTTACGGATTAACTCCTCAGCATTACTATCTAAACCCTCTAAATACTCTCTCCTAAATACATACCTAAGTATAGGCTTACCTATATCATGAAGTAATGCGTAAAGTAATGTTAATTTTTCATCAAATTCTTCAAACTTCACACCACACATAATCTAACCCACCCCAGACCGTAGAAAGACTTATTAAACCATACTAACTTTAGTGTTGAGTCATCCCATAAGTGATGGTATCTTTGACTCATAACACTACATAACTCATCATACTTATCCCTAAAGTTACTACTTAAGAATGAATCTATAGTCTTAGCCTTATGACTAGTCATAAAACCAATCCTAATAGGTACACACCTACCAACATAAACACTTCTTAATAAGTCATTAAGTAATCCTGCATAACCACTAACATCAATACCTACTCTCTTTAAGACCTCAGAGAATTTACTAACCTTCCCTAACTCATCCTTAATCACTAACCCAGAATATGTACGGAGAATCTCTAAAAACTTCTCAGGCTCATACAACTTCAAACCATCAATTAATGCTAATATATCTAAAAACTTCTTCTCAAGTCCTCTAAGACCTTTAGCTAATTGAGTAATTGAGGTATCACCTAATTTAAGAATATCAACTTTATAGTGTAGAGAACCCTTATCTAATGTTTCAATGATTAACCTAGCTATTAACTTACCTGTTAAGTCGTAAATATATGAATCCCTAATACATAACCCCACACCCTCAGACTTAACCACATCACTAACTAGTAATGATTGAAGAAGATCTATAAAACCACGTTGTGTCCTAAATCTAGGAGCTCTCAAATAGTAAGACTCAAGATTTAAAGATGCGTATTTAGGATCAGCACTTAAATCTATATTAGCATCCAGTAATTGCTTAACGTAGTCTAAACCCTTAATCCTTAAGTCTTGAGTTAGTAAGTAATTAAGGATTGCAGTCCTTATATAACCCTTTAGAGCAGATCCAGGAATTAGTAAGTCATTAATTAACTTAACCTCACTCACACCTTGAAGTGATGTCTTAAGATCTACATCATATACTCTCTTACACCTTACCTTACCTTCCCTATATAACTTACCTACTAGTCCCGTAAGTTCTCTAACATCAACTCTCTTACTAAATATATCTGAAACCTCATCAATACTTAACTCAATAGACTCAACATCAACTACACAATACTTACTACCATCAATAACTAAGTCTAGACCTAAGACGCTCCTAACACCGTTCCATACATGAGTAGGTGTTATAGGTTCTAAAACAATATTAAACGTATGTTTTACTAACAATCCATACTAAGCACCTAAAGCTAACGAAGTAAACACAAATATTGATTCTCGATTATCCTTACTTACTAACTTAAATACTATATCCTCACCCCTTACACTAGCTCTAACCCTCACTATAGAGCCTAAATCAATGAAGTATTTCTGAGATATTAATTCAGCAGGTGGTATATAACCAAGAAACTCATGTATATCTAACACACTACTATCTAAGTCTAAGTTATTAATTAATGGTAAACTACCTAATAGTACGTAGTAATTATTAGGTACTATATCTATGACCTTAACAGTAGTTAGGAGGTAATTACGGTCATCCTCACATAACTTCAAATCACTACATAGTTTAAACTTACCAAAACCTCTAGCCTTACCACCACCTAACCCAACCTCACCTAATAACTTAAGATAACTTATGAACTCATCCTTAACCTCATTAGGTATATCGATTACGAAGACTAACGGATTATTAGTATATACATAACTTACTACGAACGGGTTAGCAGCATTTGAAACCCTATCAATTACATTTACAACTCTCTTCTCATATCTGAGAGGGATCTCTAGTAAATCACCTACGATATCTACCTCATCCTTAGAAGTTAAGACCTTTACAGAGTATTCAGGTCTTACAGGTCTAACACTAGATATTACATTAAATTCCCTCTCACTAATACTTCTAATACATTTGAAGAATTCATTACTATCCCCACATGAAGAACATTTAGTAAGTAAGGTCTTAAGAGATTTTAAGGTAGCATACTGTGGTTCACCTCTAACTACCTTAGAAATATACTTATTAAGCGGTAATACCACCTTATAACATTCTTTAGTCCTAATCAATGGTAGTAATGCTGTAGTGTATACTTTTAGATCCTTAATAATTTTAAAGACTTTAGAATTAGTCATTGATGAAATGTTCATTAAAGCTCTTAATAGAGTATGTGTACTCACGAATAATCTAGGCTTTAAACTACCTACCCTATAACCCCTGATAAACTCTAACGTAAGTATTTCCTTAACCATCGTCATCGATCCTTAACTACTTGAAGAGCTTATCCTCAATTAACTTTGATAACTCCTCAACCTTTCCTAACACTTCATTAACTCCTGAATACCTACCTATATCCTCCTCCTTTAACATACCGTCCTTAATCATTAGTAACTTCAATATTAAATCCTTAAAGACCACCCTACCATAACCCCTACTACCAGAACCACCTAAATACGTCTCCTCAACTAATCTCATAGTCTTAAACACTACATCAATATTCCTCTTAACTAAACCCTTATCAATGTCAAAGATCAATAACTTTATAGAACCATTAAAGACTGTATAAGGCTTAACCCTAACGACAGTTCGTGGGTCTGCTGCAGAAGTAACTCTATCTAATCTATTCTCAGACTTCTCTTCAAGGAAATCAGCTATAGATATAATCTTCTTCCAACTATCTGATAACTTCCTCACATATTCAAGGTCTGGAAACATGTCATCGACTAATAACCTAGTCTGAGCTAGTAAGGAGTAGAGAGTATATGGTTTCATCTTAAGTTTCTCCTCTATTTCTTTAAGAGTATCTGCGTGGACTGCAGGTGACCCGAATACCTCATCAATAACACATCTACTCATAATATCATTTACGAGTTCCTGATCATTCATGTTATAATCTCTTACGCCGTAATACCTTGCATGTATCCATATCTTACCATCAGTACTATATAACTTACTACCCATGAATCCCTCAACTAATGACCTCATCCTACCTTTAAGACTTGATCCAGGTATATACGGTACTTCAATCTCAACCTCAATATTACCATCCCTATACTTCTTAATAGTCGTCATTGGATATTGATCACCACCACCAATCTTATATACTTGAGCTGATACAGGCATCCTTATAAGTAATCCAGTAATATTCTCAAGCTTATAATTGATACTTAGGATACCTATTAATTGTCTAGAAGGTCTAGAGACACTCATAATTCTCACCTACCGTACTTATAGACTAAAACAGCTATTGCATCTAGTAAAGCTCTAGCATACTCAGCATCCTTAACCACAATACTAACATCTTTCTTCTTAGTAATATCATCAATTAATTGCTGCATTACCCTCTTCAACACAGTAGCTAAACCACTAGTTATCTGCTCTCTAGCCTCCTGATACTCTATCAACACTAACGCACGAGCTAGTAATAATGAAATCCTCTTAAGCTCTTCAGTAGATGGTTTCCTCCTAATAACCTCATCTAAAGCTGAAGTTACGATCTCATGAACACGTCTATAAGCAGTTACTGATGTAAAACCTATTAAAGTCCTAGCCTGACGATCATCAAGCTTAAGTATATCATATATCGACTCAAGAATATTCTCTTTAAAAGCATTTTCGATATCTCTTAATAACTGATCAACTACGGTAACTCCACGAGAGGAGTGACTCAGAGTAAACACCGCATATTCCTCTGTTTAAGAACTAATAAACCTATTTGACTACACTACATATTCAACCTATGATAAAGCTTTAAACATAACTTACCACATAATTATAGGGTATTTTATGAAGTTTAAGGTAATTGGTAAACAAGTCAGAGCTTCTACTGAAGTTGATGTTGAATATGATAAGCCTACAGTTATAGCTGGTTTAAACTCTACATTAAAATCAATAACAGCTAAATCAATAGCTTACAACATAGTTAAGAAATGCGTATGTGAAGGTGATCTAGAAAGGTGCTTAGAGGATAAAGGCTTAGGATACTTAGATGAGTTTATGGGTCTTAAGAATTTAAAGCTACTAGAGGATTTAGTTGATGTTGAGATTGAGAGTTGTCCTAACTTAGCTAATCCTTTAGGTATTATTTTAGAAGATTATAGATTAGCTACTAGATATATCGTAACATTTGTCTTTAACTATGTTGAGAAAATGAGAGAGAAATTATCAGGTTTGTCAAGTCTTATTATAGAGAAGGAGGATCGTGGAATGTATTTAAGTATGGTTGAAGAATCGATTGAGGATTTAAAACAATTAGTTAATCCTCTACCTAGGATAGCTTTTAAATTAAAAACTATGTTTCTCTCAGACAGGCTTCGCAAAAATTTAAATATACTTGATAGCATTGTGAATAGTGCTTATGAGGAGTTTAAAGATGAAATTACTCAAAATGATATCTTACCATTATATGTTGATGTATTAGATAAAGATAGAATTTACGTGTATGATAAAAGGATTGATATGACTATAGAGTTATCCTCAGTATCTAGTGCTATTGCAGCAGCTCTTCAGTTCTTAATAGTTACTTACATGTTTGCATCACCTTATGAGAGTAGGATCTTAGTTATCGAGGAACCTGAAGAATCTATGAGTCCTATACAACAAGTAGTTTTTATGAGGTATTTGAATGAGCTTATGAAGTATTATGGAGGTACTAATATTGTGTTAATAACTACTCACTCACCATACATAGCATTCGCTACAGACTCTAAGAATTACCTAGCTAAATACGATCATGCTAATAAGGTATTTACCTTACTACCATCTGAAGTACCTAGATCATTCATTTACGGTGATGTACTATTAATCCCTAAGTAGGTTGGGGTTACATATTATGGATGGTAGAGGATTTCTACTAGATATACTTACATTAACTTCATGCATAAGTCCTCATCATAGTGGGGTAAGGATAAATGAGGAAGTACTTAGGATAGTTAGTGAAAAGTTAAAGGAGATGGGAAGTAAGCGAGGACGTATAGTTTTAGGAGATATTCAATGTAAGAGGTACTTAAAATCTTTATCGAAATTATTTGGTACTAGCAAAACTCAATATGCTTTATTTCGCCTATTAAGTGATATTTCTGATGAAGTTTGTTTAAGTAGTTGTAAAGAAGAGGTTAGCGGTAAATGGCATAAAGATGAATATGATGAGTTAAGGTGTCTTGCTTTAGAATACCTTAAGGATTGTCGTATAGATAGTTTACTAACTTGTAAGGGTAAGTATTCAGTCGTAAACGATGATCTTATCAAAAAGTTGAGGAGGTATTCTATCGATTTAGAGCATGAGATAGTTATTGAGGGTGGAGGAACTATTGAGATTGTTATGTATTCTAAGTCTGTGAGTAAGTAATGGTTGGTATGTTAGGTGATTACTTATTTAATGTTTTAGTTAGGAATGTTTATGGTTATGACTTAACTCGTTTAAGTATTCCATGTGTGTTAATTAGGTGGTTAGGTGTTAGTGATTATTTCGAGTTATGGTTATCATGTAGTGATGTTTTATCAGTAGTTAAGACTTTAGAAATAATATTTAATGATGTAGGACCTATAACACTGGTTGGTTTTCTAGATGGTTCAATAACGATATTACCTAATTTTTTAGTAAGTATTGAGAGATCTTTAAACTACTTAATACTTAATGGTGAGGTCTGGATTGAGTGTTTAGATAATAGATGTGGTGGTAAGTTAGTTGAACTCCTTAAAACATGTAACTTAAGTAGGATTAACTGGTATGTACGTGTTAATAAGTTAAAGATGATTACTAAGGGATTAAGTACAAAGACTACATATAACCTAGGACTAAGAATAATTAAGCCGAAAATAATACCACCAAAATTATTAAACATTAAAGAGAGAAGACATAAAGATTAACTATTAACCCCACATCCCCAACCATCACTTAACACTCTTCAGTTCTTTAAGATACTTCAAAGTTTATTAATACTCTATATCGTAATCCCATACTTTCAAGACCTTATAAACATTTGAATACTTGGAAAACTAATAATTGCGTAAGGATCATTAAACTTAAACCTGTTACAGTTCTTTACAGTAATGTCAGCTATAGTCATGTAGGAATGTAAGTTTCTCATACCCGATATCGAAGTTATCACCTAATACGTTAATTAGGAATGACTTATGTGGAAGGTCATGGAATACTACCTCAATTTTAACCTGATTAAATCATTTAAACTCATAAGCATCTACTATAGTCTAATATCTATATTAGCTGAGTATAGAGAAAATGTTTATGAAGGAGGGATATCGTGAATTAAGCTTTATTTATTTTGAAACTGTTTAACTCAAGGGGTTTTATGCTTAGTGATATAGGTAATACTCTTATAATAGCTNCTTGGGGTTTACCACCTCAATGGAGAGATGTTAAGTATGTTCTTGAGGTTGATGGTAAATGTATTGGGGGGTTCTGTTAAGTACTGTACTACACTTATACCTCTCATACTCTCTATGGAGGATCAGGTTAAAGAAGGTAGAGTTGATATAGTTATTATAGTTCTTGATAGTTTAGTTGATAGATATACTAAATCAAGTGATAGTATATGTTATAACTGTTATAGTGAGTTAATTAATTATATTGATGAAGCTAGTAAAGTAAGCAATTATAGAGAACTTACTTCAAAACTTAGTGAATTTACTAAAGAATTTATTAAGTGTTTACTTATGAAGTATGGATTAAACATAAGTATTAATTTAAATGTTATTGTTGCACCAGCTATAGGTTCTCCTGGTGGTAAGTGGGTATTCAGAGGTGATTTACAGGATTATGAGTCTGTAGTCCTCTACGAACTAGGTAAGTTATGTCTTGATAAACCATATTCTAANATNATTGCTGACTTATCACATGGTATAAATTTCATGCCATCACTACTAATGCATGTGATGCATAAGTTAGCAAGTATTCAATTACTAGCACATAAGGATTTAAATAAAGTAACTATAGAGGTACTTAACAGTGATCCTATACCACCAACAGGTCTTGAAAGAGATATCAATATTAATAAAGCTATTTACGAAAATATTAAATCCATATCATTAATCCATACAATCCCTAAATTCATTGATTTCTCAAGCATAGTCAGAGAGGATGATGTCTTAAGGAATAAATTCTTAAGTAGTAAGGTGGCGTTAAGTAATGAGGTAAATAAGGTCTTAAAAGATATTAAGAACATATACTCATCACTTTACTACCCACTACCATTATTACTACACTATTTCCTATGTAGAGATGTGTGTAAAGTTATTGAGGGATTAGATAGTGTGTTAAGTAAGTTCTTAGACTATGTAATTATAGATCGTAGTAATCCTAGTAACCCTACTGTAATTAGACCTATTACTATGAATCCAGAAGCACTTTATATTTACTACTTAATTAGAGCTCTATGTAAGAGATTAGGTAGGTATGGCGATGTAGAACCAACCCTTGACTACTTAGATTCTGAAATTAAGCCGATATACGAGTACGTACACGAATCACTGTATATACTTATAGATCATGAGTTAAGTATTTTAAGAGCTTCATGTAAAAAGTTAAGGGATTCACCGGTATATCAATCAATAAAAGGTACTTGGAAGACATATTCTGAAATTAAGTCATTATCAGGTGAATCAAGTATTAAGGAGATAAAACTAGATAAACGTATATTAATAGCACATGCAGGTCTTCAAGAAGAACTCACAGAGGTATTAATAGATGATAAGCCTAAACTAAGATATGTATTAAATCCTGAAGAAATCTTAAGAAGAGGATCAGGTCTTTTAATAAAAACACAAAGTTAGATCTAAATATATTAACACTAACTACTTAAACCCTAATAGAACTTAATTAAAATATTTACATTAATTAATTTTTCAATTACTACAGATTTTCATAGATCTCATCAACATTATTATTAGTTAGTACTATACTTACTATCCTCAATCCCCTCCATACTTTTAATTCTATTTTAGATTTTCAGCAGATTGAATGCCATCCTCTACCACCTTAGTGATGAGTTCTTTCAATTCTATTTTAGATTTTCGTCTGTGATGAGTTTTGAGTCATGGTATATGAGGAAAGTAAAGACTTTCAATTCTATTTTAGATTTTCTTATGCTGTTATTCTAGAAGGACGTGTAGGGCATACTGGACCTTTCAATTCTATTTTAGATTTTCCGGAATTAAGCTTATAAGCTTTGAAATCTAATTCTGTTTTCTTTCAATTCTATTTTAGATTTTCTCAGCATGATAGGCGACCCGAGGTCAGATTACCCGTCAACGCTTTCAATTCTATTTTAGATTTTCTTCTTAGGGATGAATCACAACTTGAAGATATCTGTAGCTATGACTTTCAATTCTATTTTAGATTTTCAACAAAATTGTGAAATCATGGGAGTTATTTATGTCTCCCACTTTCAATTCTATTTTAGATTTTCGAAGATTTAGATATATAGTGTTTAACAATAATGTAGTAACACTTTCAATTCTATTTTAGATTTTCACTTTAAAGAGATACCTTGGTTCTTAACTCGGAAAGAAGTAGAGCTTTCAATTCTATTTTAGATTTTCGCAAGTGTGTACATTTATAATATCATCTCATGGGTAAACAACTCTTTCAATTCTATTCTAGATTTTCATAGAAGGACATCCAAATGTGAGATTTGACTATTCATTACTTTCAATTCTATTCTAGATTTTCTAACTTGAAGACCATACTAATCATCATGATCATCATGAGTATCTTTCAATTCTATTCTAGATTTTCANTNNTATNNTATCTGGGTAAACATCAATCCTTAACCCCTTATCCTTTCAATTCTATTCTAGATTTTCGTATCAGCTCTGATTAATCCTAAGCAAGTGTATGTAGCTAGATGCTTTCAATTCTATTCTAGATTTTCGAGTGATACCATGAGTGGATTAGAGTGAGATTATATATATCCTTTCAATTCTATTCTAGATTTTCAGAGCCTAAACTAGGCTTTAAGTTACTGATTGAATCATTGCGAACTTTCAATTCTATTCTAGATTTTCGTGGTTGGGGAGTTACTTGAGAGGGTTAAGGAGTTGGAGGAACTTTCAATTCTATTCTAGATTTTCATAGATAATGTTGTATATAGAGAGTTAGAAGCTATTGATGAAATTACTTTCAATTCTATTCTAGATTTTCACCACCTCCTCACTTACTACTAGATCTACGTCTCTTAAACATATACTTTCAATTCTATTCTAGATTTTCGTACTCATCACGTTTGTTATAAGATGAAAAGTAATTCCATTTCTTTCAATTCTATTCTAGATTTTCGGGAGAGGTTTAAAATGCCTACTCTAATGGTGGTTAAATCACTTTCAATTCTATTCTAGATTTTCTGGCCCTATCAGTAATACCCATAAGTTAGGTGCTAAGCCTGTCCTTTCAATTCTATTCTAGATTTTCTTTGATACTGAATCCAAGAAATGGTGTGTGATAGACCTTAACTT
>Ga0065719_104812_pt1 | contig 15670 bp, 23 predicted proteins | sample GBSCel85sediment_FD_59106 | JGI IMG/M metagenome (GOLD analysis project Ga0065719, IMG submission 59106) | Hot spring sediment microbial communities from Great Boiling Spring, Nevada - Cellulolytic enrichment CS 85C v3 (version 3) | ecosystem: Environmental > Aquatic > Thermal springs > Hot... | reverse complement strand
TGGCTAGAGAGGCAGGCCTCGTGCGCTCGGCGACGATAATCCCGCAGCCCCTGGCAGTTGCCATAGCTCACAAGAAGACCTCCTGCGTCGTTGTGGAGAGTGGACACGGGAACACGCAATTCGCACCAATCTCCAGAGCACCCATCAGGGGCGCCGTCGTAGCCTTGAACAGGGGAGGAAGCGATGCTAACGCGATCATGGCAGAAATTCTGAAAGATGCCGGCTATGGTGACCTGGCTGCCGAGGAGACACTTGTGAGGAAGGTTAAAGAAAACTTGGGCTTGTTGCCCGCCGATCTGGACTCTGCCATATCCTTCGCCAAGAACAACCCGGAGGCGGTCAGGGCAGTCTACGCGGTCCCCGGAACGAGGCTCAAGATAGACCTAGCCGAGAACTCATGGGCAAGATTCCTGGTCGGCGAGTACGTCTTCAACCCGAACCACGAAATATTCCAGAGCTACTTCAAGAGGGGAATGCCAAGACCGAGGGACACAAAGGTCGGCGACGTCTTGTTCTACGGAATGCTGGACATGGCTGAAGCGATAACGACTGCCGTAGAGAAGTGTCCTGTCGAGCTCCAGCCGCTCCTCTACAGTCAGATACTCCTCTCTGGTGGGAACTTCTCCTGGAACGTTCCAGAGAAGCTTAAGGGCATCTGCGTGGATTCCGCGACGAAGATTAAGCGTATGATGAAGGAGAAGGGCATAGAGAACGTGAACGTGGTGATGGCTTCGGAGCCGCAGTACTCAGTTTGGCGCGGTTGTATAGTTTATGGATATGCCGTTCCTGCAAGCTACAGTTGGTCTTGGGAGAAGATGGAGGGCTGGATGAACTTTTATTAGTTAACCCGTAACGACGTATGACGTATTTCACGTAATGCAGGCGTTTGAGGCACCAAACATCTGCGAGAAATGTTGGACCATATATCAAAGACCTAAGGAGAACGTGGAACGTCACACCTCCTAAAAATTTATAAAAGCAAAAATCAGGTTTTTTGTAATAAAGTGGTCGCTTTGAGTAAAAAATATTTTAGAAGAGAAGAGATTGTGGGCAAAGAAATAATCTCGGATGCGGCATTAAGGCTTGGCAAGGTCAAAGACATCGGATACGACNCTGAGGGAAAAATAGTCCTGATATACGATACGCAGGATGGAGAAGAAGATGCCATACACTCATCACAAATAATGGCACTCGGAGACGTCGTGCTCGTAAAGTCNGTGCCAGAGACAAAGTCACCCACACAGCCTCAGAAAAACGAGACATCGCTAAAGCATTGCCCAAAGTGCGGAAAGGCAAACCCGCCAGAGATGCTTTTCTGCACATCTTGTGGAGCAAGGCTGGAGGCGTGAGTGTGTCATGAAATTAGAGGATAATCTGAAAGACTCATACAACTACACCATCAAACTGTTCAAAGATGCAGGAAGGCTAATCATACTCATAATACTGAACATAATACCGATAGTTGACTTCATCGTCTTGGGATACTTCGCAAGAGTGATAAAAGAGTCTCCGAAGTCGGACGCGCCGCCGCCGTTAGAGAAATACGGAGAACTTTGGATAAGCGGGGCTAAGATCTTCGTCGTCACGCTGGTCTACATGATAGCGCCCATAATACTGATAAGCGTGGGCATCATCCCGTTGATGATCGGAGCATTCATACCCTCTACAGGTCTCGGCATCTTGGGCCTAATAATGGTAGGCGTAGGTATCGTCTTGGCCTTCCTAATAATGATAATAGCGATCATGGCAGTCGCCCACATGGCTAAGACAGGAAAATTAGGAGCGGCCTTTGAATTTGGTAAAATACTCTCGATAATTAGGAACGTCGGATGGTCAAACTACATACTCTGGATAATCGTAATATTCATCATGGGGCTGGTGCTATCGGGCATATCCTACATACCATACGTGGGCTGGATCTTGGCCTTGATAGTCTCTCCGCTCTTCATGGTATTCGTCGGAAGGTCGGCCTCGATAGTGTACGAGTTGGGAACGGCAGGGGTGCCTGCAGCACCAACGACAACGGTGGCTGGTGTCCGATACTGCGGCTACTGTGGAAACCCGCTAGGTCCAGAAGACAAATTCTGCGGCAAGTGCGGAAGACCAGTCAAATAAAAACAAAAACTCACCACAGAAATCAGCACCTCTTTTTTTAAAAAAAATAATAAATAACTTAAGGTATAAACGCCGAACATGGCGAGGCTAGTTGTACATACGGCTAAGAGACCATACAGACATACCACGCCTAAGGGAGAAGACGTATGGATATGCATGTGCGGATTCAGTAACAAATACCCAATATGACGACGGGAAACATAGAGTATTTGTAGCGGAACCAGACGAAAAGATCCTAGCTTACGACCAAGAGGCAAACAAGATCGAGATACAAATACCAGAAGAAATCGCCAATAAACTACGAAAAGTATAAAATAAATAACCACAACAAAAAACAATTACCTGAAAAAGAAGACCTCAAAAACTCACTTAACAGCGACTAATAGAAAAATCAAACATCATGTCGCAGAGACTAGATGTTACTGTAAGTACTGCTTAATGAAGATAACAAATATATACCGGTCAACATAAAAAAAAGAGTTGATAAAAAAAAATTTTGAGAAGTGTGCACAAAAATGGGCGGAGTAATGGAAGAAGAGCGTAAGAAGATACTAAAAAGAGATTTTGAGGCAGCTACATGCTGGCGTTCCTACGGAACAGGTTAAAGAGCGGTTTAAACAGTTTCTTGAGGGTGTGAGTCCGCTCGAAATAGCCAAGATTGAACAGGAGCTTGTAAGTGAGGGCATTTCAAGAGAAGAGCTCCAAAGACTTTGTGAGGTTCACTTGACAATTTTCAAGGAGCAGTTGGAAAAACAGAGGGTTGAGGTTACCCCAACAAGTCCCATCGGCATCCTTCTTGAAGAGCACAAGATGCTTCAACAAATCACCGAAAAGCTTGTCATGTTAACTGAAAAAGTTCAAAGGGCAGAAATCCCAGATTCAGTTATTGAAGAATTGTCGCAGCTAAAGCATATTGTAGATGAGCTTTTAGAGGCTGAAAAGCACTATCTAAGAGAGGAGAACGCTCTTTTCCCAGTTTTAGAGAGACATGGGATAAGCGAACCCCCGGCAATAATGTGGATGGAGCACAACCAACTTAGAGAAAAGAAGAAACAGCTTAAGGTCCTAATCGAGAACTTCACGAAAATGAACTTTTCAGATTTTAAGAGGCAGCTTGGTGAGCTAGCAAAGGCCGTGAACGATATGCTTAACAGACACATTTACAAAGAGAACAACATACTGTTTCCAGTAGCGCAGCGCGTAGTCACAGAACAGGAGTGGGTTGATATGATGAAGGATTTTGATGAGATTGGGTATTGTTGCTTCACTCCAACGCGCTTAGTAGCAAAAGCAGTCAAAGATGTAAAAGAGTCCGCTGAAGAAAAGCCCATGCTCGAAGGTGTTTTGAAGTTCGAGACTGGGACTTTAACAAATGAAGAGGTTGAGGCTATTTTGAACAGTTTGCCCGTGGACATAACCTTTGTGGATAAGGATGATGTCGTCAAATTCTTCAACAAGGCAGAAAAACGCATCTTCGTAAGAACAAAAGCTATTATAGGTAGGAAAGTACAGCTCTGTCACCCGCAAAAGAGCATCCACGTAGTCAACAGAATCTTGGACGCTTTCAAGAAGGGAGAGAAAGATGTGGCTGAATTCTGGATTCAGAAGGGTGGTCGCCTAATCCACATAAGATACTTCGCGGTCAGAGACAAGGACGGTAAATATTTGGGAACGCTAGAGGTAACCCAAGATATAACGGACTTAAAGAAGATAGAGGGCGAGAAGCGACTCCTCGACTGGGAAGGCTGAAAAGGGCAACGAGTACATCTACAAGGCGGCAGAAACGGTTAAGGTCGACGTTTTATGCCGAGAATGGTGCGGCCGCCGGGATTTGAACCCGGGAACCCCAGCGTGGCAGGCTGGTGTCTTATCCAGGCTAGACCACGGCCGCCCGACTCTAATTATATCGGCTTCTAAATAAAAATTTTAGTCGTAATTTACGTATTTTCAAGCCCTATGGGCGGTCAACCTCTAGCCTCAGGAAGTGCGTGGCGCAGGATATGCACGGGTCGTAGTTCCTTACGGCCTGCTCGAACCTCCAGACCGCCTTCTCGTAAGGAAGCTTCATGACAGACGGTGCCATCGCCCTTAGGTCGTCCTCTATCCGCTTCTGGTTCTGCGATGTCGGAGGCACTATCTTAGCCGAGAGTACTGTTCCGTCCTCGGCCACATCGTACCTGTGGTATAGTATGCCCCTCGGTGCCTCCGTGCAACCGCACCCTCTTCCTGCCTTTACCTCATAATCGACCCTCGGTTTCTCGGGCTCCTTGTATTCGTCGATTATTCTGAGTGCCTCCTCGAAGGAATACGCAGTCTCGGCACACCTAGCTATTATGCTCTTGAACGGGTTCCTGCATGGAACCTTGAAGCCTATTGACTTCAGCGTGTCCCTCGTCCTGTCCCATAGCTTGTCGTAATTCAAGTTTATCCTCGCGAGAGGACCTACCATGTAAGAACCCCTGCCCTTTATGTACGAGTGAAGGGCGTTCGTGTACGGGACGTGCTCCTCGACGAAGTTATCCTCGTACTCCCTTATCGGTATGTCCAAGCCCTTATTGGAAACTATCCTTCCCTCGTTGAATGGGTACTCGTCCGGGTGTCTAAGCGATACGAATTCATAGTCCTGCTCGAAGTCGGGGAACTTGAGGTCCGCGACCCACCTGAGTAGCTCGATGCTTAAGTCTAGCCCCTTCTTCAGGTCCTCCTTCATGGCCTCTACCTGTCTCTTCGTCGGGACCTTGTAGAATCCTCCGACGCAAACGGATACCGGATGTATCTCCCTTCCGCCGAGCCTAATCATTACATCGTTGCCTACCTTCTTGACGAAGAGCGCCTTCTTGACTATGTCCGGATGGTCTTTCGCCATCCTTAACGCATCATCGTAGCCAAGGAAGTCGGGCGCGTGTAAGAGGAAGGCGATGGAGCGCATGGCTCTCTATCCACTCTCCGCAGTAAAAGAGTCTCCTGAGTTCCCTTAGGGGACCTTCCACCCTCACACCGAACGCATCCTCGAATGCATGGACGGAGCTCATCTGGTATGCGAGCGGGCATATGCCACATATCCTTGCGGTTATATCTGGTACCTCGTAGTACTTCCTTCCCCTTAGGAATGCCTCGAAGAACCTCGGCGCCTCGAATATCTTGAACTTTACGTCNAAGACCTCGTTGCCCTTTACCTTTATGTATAGAGCTCCTTCNCCCTCAACCCTCGCNAGATAATCTACCTTTACCGTTTTTACCTTACCCCTCAATTAGACTGTCCACCTCCCTAAATTCCTTCGACCAACCTGTAAACCCTCTAAACCTAAGAATCACTTCTTTCTTATCAATTCCGAGTTCGATGAACTTCGTTGCCAGGCTTTTCACGTTCGGACTCTCCATAGGACCGAAGCATCCATANCANCCTCTTGAATATGTCGGACATATTGCTCCGCATCCTGCCTGCACAACCGGTCCAAGGCACGGTATGCCCTTGGCGACAGTCACACAAACGTTTCCCTTTCTCTTACACTCTACGCAGACGCTGTATGTAGGTATGTTCGGCTTCCTTCCCGCAAGCAACGCGGATAGTAACTCAAGGAGCTGGTATTTGTTAACCGGGCATCCCCTGAGCTCAAAGTCAACCTGTACGTAGTCCGAGATCGGAGAGGCTTTCTCGAGCGACTGTACGTATTCCGGCTTTGCATAAACGTACTTTGAGAATTCCTCGAAGTTCGCCCAGTTCCTGAGTGCTTGGATTCCGCCAGCGGTCGCGCATGCGCCTATCGCCACGAGCTTCTTGCAATCCTTCCTTATCGACTTTATCAGCTCAACATCGTGCGGCGTGGATATGCTTCCTTCGACTAGACCAACGTCGTAAGGACCTTTCCTTGCCGCTCTGGTTACCTCCATGAAGTACGCTATGTCAAACCTTTGGCCTATTTCCAAAAGTTCATCCTCTAGGTCCACGATGCTCAGCTGACAGCCGTCACATGACGCAAACTTGTATACCGCTACCTTAGGTACCTTTCCTGCCATCAGACCTCACGCCTCCCGAAGAACCTGTTTATCTGATCCACGGAGAAAACTGGCCCGTCCTTGCATACGAAGTAAGGGCCGAACTGACAGTGCCCGCACAATCCCATGCCGCATTTCATATTCCTCTCCATCGATATGTATATCTTATCGTCGGTTAGACCCTGGTTCCTGAGTTCGAGTACAGTAAACTTCATCATTATCTCAGGCCCGCAGACAAAAGCGTACGTGTTATCGGGGTCGAGCTTTATGCGCTTAAAGAGTACCGTTACGACGCCAACGTTCCCCGTCCACTTTTCATCCCCAGCATCCACCGTTATGAAGGCGTCCATATCGAACCTGCTCTTCCACTCCTTCAGCTCCTTCTTGTATAGTAAGTCGTTCGGCGTCCTAGCACCATAAAGGAAGAAGAACTTTCCATATTCCTTCCTATGCTTTAGGATGTAGTATATCGCGGGTCTAAGCGGTGCCAGACCTATGCCTCCTGCCACTATTATAACGTCCTTTCCCTTTGCCTTCTCCAAAGGCCATCCATTCCCGAAGGGACCTCGAAGGCCGATGAAGCCGGGCTTCCTCGTGTTCACCAAAGCGTTTGTTACCGCACCGACGACCCTGACCGTGTGCGCAATCAAGTATTTCTCGTCCGGGTCGCCGCTTAAAGAGATAGGCACTTCTCCGACACCGAAGGCATACAGCATGTTGAACTGGCCTGGAATGAAGTTATACTCTTTCTTGTCAAGCGGCTTCAGCATCAGTGTGTACGTATCGGGCGTCTCCTTGATGACACTCTCGACCGAAAATTTTCTCATGACCTCGACTTCTGCCGTCTGGGCACTCTCAAGAGCTGCTTTTTCCTTCATACACTCATCCCCTCACCTTGTTAGCCTCCTCTACAATATCTATTCCGACGGGGCACCAAGTTATACACCTTCCGCAACCAACGCATCCAAAGGTTCCAAACTGGTCGACCCACGTGGCAAGCTTATGCATCAACCAGTTCCTATAACGGCTCATAATCGACTGTCTTATCGAGCCGCCGTGAATGTACGAGTAATCTATGCTGAAGCAAGAATCCCATATCTCCCATCTCTCCGCCATATCCAACGACAGTGACGAACTATCGAATACAGACGTGCAGAAACACGTGGGACAGACGAGCGTACAGTTCCCGCATGCCAAACACCTGTTGCTTATCTCATTCCAATGCGGATGTTCGATGTTCTTGTACAGGTCATCCTTTAGGTTCTCAACGTTTAATTTCTTCCTCACCTTATTCTTTGCCTCCTCCATCAATCTCGATACGGCACTCAACTCCTCGTCCGTTGCATTCCTGCACCCCAAGCCTATTTACGACCTCGGCACCCCTTATCTGTAAGAACATCCAATATGAAGACGTGGCCCCTATCATTTAGGAGCTCCGTGATGCAGATATCNTAACCTGATTGTGCGAACGGGCCGGTGTTCATGGACGTGCAGAAGCAGTTGTTGCCCGGCTCTGTGCAGTTGACCGCTACGAACAACGCATCCTTTCTAAGCATCCCGTACACATTGTCCTTGTAAGGTCCCCTGAAGCAGGACCTTGTCAAGTATCTCTATTGCCTTTTAAGTCGCATGGTCTAAGCCCGACGATCGCGATCTTCTTCGCATCCGGTTGCGGAAGTATCACCTTCCCATCCTTCCTTACCTTGAAGAGTAAATGCTGCGAAGGACGTAGCACGTACTTTGGGGATTGCGGACCGACAACATAGCCGAAGTATCTTTTATCGTCTTTTTTAACAAGCCTGTAGCTTCCGGGCATCTGAACGTCTGACAAGCCCTTTGGTATTTGCTCGACGGAGTCGATGACGTCGCAGACGATTGCACCATCCCTCTCCACAGGTCCATAGACCACATAACCGAGGCCTTTTAAGGTGTCAATAAGGTTACCAAACCTTTCGGCATCTAGGGCAAAGCAAGATTTTTGTTGTGACAAACACCGTGCCCCCTTAGGTTTAATCCTTTTAAAAAAGTAGTGAAATTTAAGTTTGGTCTATTTTTTAAAATTTATATTGATTAATTGTTCAGGGGCTTTGGNGACACGCATTTGACTTTCCGAAAGGGGTTTTGGGTCAAGCCTTATTATTGTCTCGTGAAATTCTTAAATGATGAAGCGTAAATGGGTCTTATGGTGGTATGCGGCGGTGGTCTAGTCTGGACTAGGACGCAGTCGAGTGCTTCGGCGTAAGCCTTCCAAGCCTGAAATCCCGGGTTCGAATCCCGGCCGCCGCAACCAACCTTTGCTATTCTGGTGGTGCACCNTCCAATATTTTCAAACTACGGCTTGTTCCAAGCCTCGTGGCTCCTGCCTCAATCAATGAGACTGCTTGCTCGTAGGTTCTTATGCCTCCTGAAGCCTTTATCCCTACCTTGCCGCCCGTGAACTCTTTTATCAATCTCACATCATCTAAGGATACGCCCCTAGGTCCAAATCCAGTGCACGTCTTTATGTAATCCACTCCAGCTTTTACAGCAATATCGCAAACCTTTTTCATCTCTTCGACCGTCAAATATCCTGTTTCGATTATCAGCTTGATGACGGTATCTTCCGCGGCACTCATAATCTTATTCAACTCCTCCTCGAGGTAAGCATAGTTTCCAGACTTCACCGCGCTTATGTTCATCACAACGTCCAGCTCTTCCGCACCATCTTCTATTGCCTTCCGTACCTCAAACACCTTTACGTCTGTAACGTTCGTCCCAAAGGGAAAACCCACGACCGTGCAAACCTTAACTCCACTCTCGTTGGCGAGCAAACTCGATGCTAACCTCACAAAGTATGGTTGAACGCACACGGCACAAAAACCGTGTTTGACAGCCTCATCGCAAAGCCTCTTTATGTCAGCATCCGTGGCTATGGGCCTTACGTCTGTGTGGTCTATCAGCTTCGCTAAACTTTTCCTACCAATCATGAAAAATACGTTATAACGCAAGATAATAAACCTGTGCGTTTAGTAACCGAGGACGTGCTCAAGCGAACAAATCACGTGGGATGTAACGGTCCATGCCTCCAGAGGCTCTTCATAAATGCATACGGTCATGTTGGCTGCCTTAACGGTCTGCTCCTCTAACTCACCTCGTGGAAAGGCCCCTATGAGTACAGCGGGCCTCTCATAAGAGGCTAGCAGCGTACCGAGCTCCTTCATCGTCATCTTATTGCCTTTCTCACTCATGAGGATTACTTGGTCAGGCCTCAGAGCAAACAGTAATTCAGTTAACGTAGCATCCCTAAGCTCGAGCAGTTTCTTACCGTCCGACTCTATGACGCGCTGCTCGTACAAAGCCTCGATGAGTCCCTTGAACCTTTCATAAACTCTTGGCAGCCTCGTTTCAGGGTTTACCCAAATCACTTTGTTCTCTCTCGTATGCACATAAACATCTAGGAGGCCTTTCTTGGAAAGGATGGAACCTAAAGACGTCAGCAAACAGAAATGCACGATATCCGGTCTTCCCCGTTTGTGCGCATCAACTAAACTCTTCATCGCTGCATGATGATAGGACCTGTCCAACAACAACTGACCCGGTCTTTTTCTCCTCCTTTCCGCGTCAGATATCACCGCCCTATGGTTCCAGCACTCTCTTGGAACGAGCTCGAGGGCCGCCTCCACGAAAACCAAGGTTAACTTTACAAACCCCACAGCCTTCCCAACCGACGTATTAGAGTCTGTCGAAGGTCTGGAAAAAGTTTTGCTCCGTTGACTATGGCGAGCGATAACCTTAATTAAAGAAAGCGATAAAGCTGTAAAGCGTATTCCATGAAAGGTCATTTAATTAAAGCGATAGCACGCGAAAGGATTGAAAGGTTGTTTGAATTCGCGAGAGCATACGCACAATCGGACCCGGAGGCGGCAAGGGAGGCTGTGGCCATCGCTAGGAGGATAGCCCAAAGGGCCAGGATGAGAATTCCGAAGCAGTATAGGTTGACTTTCTGTAGAAGGTGCGGCAACCTTTTTCTAGGATCCGGCTCCTTCTCCGTCAGGGTCAGGGATAGAAGGAGTACGCACGTCGTTGTAAGGTGCTTGAAGTGCGGATGGATAAGGAGGTATCCTGCCACTAAAGAAAAACACATAAGGTCGGTCGCCCGGAAGTCCTAGTGAAAGTTTAAGAGAAAGGTGTACGGTATGTTACGGGTATTAGCCGTGAATCCAGAGAAGCTTATCAGAAAAGTGGCCGCATACCTAAAGGAGGCGCAGCTAGTAAAGCCGCCTCCATGGGCTGCCTTCGTCAAGACCGGCGTACATAAAGAAAGGCCGCCGACCGACCCGGATTGGTGGTACGTTAGGTGCGCAGCAATCCTAAGAAAAGTCTACCTGAAGGGGCCCATAGGTGTCTCTAGGCTTAGGACGGAATACGGTGGTAGACATAGAAGGGGGCATAGGCCTCCGGTGTTCGCGAAAGGTAGCGGCAGCATCATCAGAAAGGCCCTCCAACAACTGGAGGCAGCCGGTCTTATAACAAAGGAAGGAAAGAAGGGTAGGGTAGTTACTCCTAAGGGTAGGGAGCTACTCGAGGAAGCGGCAAAGGTTCTCCTAAAAGGTTAGAAACTCTTCGAGGGGCTGATTTTTAAAAGCAACGTTTAAGTTATCTCGTCTGAAATTTTATTCAGAAGCCCAGAGGGGTGAAAACGATGTCAGACGAGGAGCTCGAGCGTATAAGACAACAAAAGATGGCGGAGCTCCAAGCGAAGATAGCTGAGGAACAGGCAAGGAGACAAAGGGAGGCCGAAAGGGCGGCAGCCATGAGGCTAATACTGACGCCGGAGGCGCGCCAAAGGTTGGCTAATCTTAAGCTCGTAAGACCAGAGGTGGTTAACGTTATAGAAGAGTTGTTGATAAGGCTCGTAAACGAAGGAAGAATAAGGACGCCTATCACGGATGAGGACGTAAAGGCGATACTGGAAAGGGTTCTGCCGAAGAAGAGGGAGATAAGGATAGAAAGGCTATGAACGCAACGCACAAATAACAGAGGATTGTTTAAGGATTGACCTAAGATGGCTAGGACACTACCCCTCAAGAAGAGACTGGCAAGGGCCATGAGAAGGAGCTGGCCAGTACCTTCATGGGTTATATTAAGAACGGCACGTAAAGTCAGGGCGCATGCGAGAAGGAGGCATTGGAGAACCTCGAGGATAAAACCGTAGATGTTCCATTAATTTTTAAGCCTAAATATGAGCGACTTTCAAAACCTTTCATAGTAGAGAACGGTGCTCTAACATGGCCAAGGCTGTCGTCTCGAGGATATACACAGTGCCTTTAAGGGATGCGTGGAAGGCCTCTAGAAAGAGGAGGGCAGAGAGGGCCATAAATCTGCTAAGGAGTTTCGCGATGAGGCACATGAAATCGGACAAGGTGAAGATTTCGGAAGAAGTAAATGAGCTCATATGGGAAAGGAGCATACAAAAGCCTCCGAGAAGGATAAAGGTTTTAATGGAAAAGGACGAGGATGGTGTCGTGGTGATCTCCCTACCTAAGGAAGAGGGGACGGAATGAGGAAGAAATGGTTGTAATCATGGAGGACTTCTTCGGGACGGCAGAGATTGGGGTCCTCTCTTTTGCATCCGATAAGTATGCGATAGTTCCTATTCAATTGACGAAGAAGAAGATTGCGACGATATCGAAAGCTCTAAACGTAAAGGTCATCCCAGCCACGATAGGCGGCACCTACCTGATAGGTGCGCTCCTTACTGGAAACTCTAATGGTATAATCGTTTCGCCCATAGCGCTCGAGGAGGAGGTCGATGCTATCAAGAAAGAGTTGGACAACGTGCGGGTTAGCGTTTTAGACAGTAAACTGACGGCGGTCGGGAATCTGATACTGGCAAACGACAAGGGTGCGATAGTAAGCCCAGAATTCACGAGAGATGAGGTTGCGAAGATTAGGGACATACTGGATGTGGAGGTGGTTCAAGCAAGGATTGCAGGAAGACCGTACGTCGGTTCAATATGCGTAGCCACGAACGTAGGAGCTGTGATACACGTAGAAAGCACTGAAGAAGACGAGGAACTCATAAGAAACGTTCTGAAGGTCCCGTGTAAACCATGCACCATAAACGACGGAGTACCTTTTGTAAGAAGTGGCATAATAGCGACCTCATTGGGCGCCGTTGTGGGCTCTAGGACTACGGGTCCAGAACTAATGACGATATCCGCAGTCCTCGGGCTCTGATGACTGACAGCAATGCTTTAAAGCAACAAAAATAACCGTTAAACGTATTCGATTTTGAAAGGTGCGGGTTTTGGAGTTAGCGGGCATTGTCGGTAAACCGAACACGGGCAAGAGCACGCTCTTCTCCGCAATGACCTTGGTACCCGTACAGATAGCTAACTATCCGTTCACGACGATTAAACCAAACGTCGGCATAACCCACCTCAGGATAGAATGCGTTTGTAAAGAATTCGGTGTGAAAGACAACCCAAAAAACTCGTTATGCATCAACGGCGTGAGGCTCGTGCCGATTCAGATAATCGACTGTCCAGGGATAGTGAAGGATGCTCATTTAGGAAAGGGTTTGGGCCTACAATTCTTGGATGAGATAAGACAGGCAAGCGCTCTCATAGTTGTGTGCGATGCGTCTGGTGCAACCGATGCGGACGGTAGACCCGTTGAGCCTGGGACCCATGACCCATTGGAGGACGTTAAAATCGTTGAGGAGGAGCTGGTCTTCTGGATCTCCGGGATAATAGAAAAGGACTGGGCAAGGATATGCCGAGCCGTCGAGAATAAGCAATCCACGCTGGTTGAGGAACTGTCCAACAAGCTCTCAGGTTTGGGCATAACGCCTACACACGTCGAACAGACATTACAATCCTTGGGACTTAACCCCTACGCACCATCCAAGTTTGAGAAGCAAGACATATTCAAGCTGGCGATGGAGTTGCGAGCACTTTCAAAGCCCATAATCGTAGCGGCGAACAAGGTAGACGTGGAGGGCGCCGAGAGAGGTGTCGAGAGGTTGAGGTCCGCCGGTTACAGGGTCGTACCTTGTAGCGCGGAGGCGGAGAGAATACTCAGGATAGCCGCGGAGAAGGGTCTTGTGCAGTACACTCCTGGCGATGCATCATTCAAAATATTAGACCCATCAAAGCTGACACCGCAGCAAAAGAAGGCGCTCGATATGATAGAGACCCGCGTGTTAGCACGATGGGGGAGTACGGGCGTCCAGCAACTCATTAACACGGCTTATCTTGATGTCCTNGGTTACATACCGGTATATCCAGTCGAGGACGCTGAGAGACTTTCNGACAAGGATGGTAACGTGTTACCCGATGTGTACCTCCTTCCGAGGGGCTCAACTACGAGAGACCTCGCTTACAAGATTCATAGCGAACTCGGTAAAAGGATTTCTTTACGCGATAGACGTGAGGACGAAGTTAAGGCTCGGAGAAAAGCATCAGCTTAAGAGCGGGGACGTTATATCGATCGTAGCAACGACCAAGCGTGGCTAACGGATGAACTTCGAATAATAACCCAGCTCCTTCTTCGGACCAAAACTCCTGACGCCCATTTCTCTTATCTGTTTCCTCAACCTATCCGCCTCTTCTTTCGTAACCTCTCCTCTTGACTCTAGGTAGTCGACGAGCTCTATAGCCTCCTCATCGGTATCGCAGCGTCGGATGTAGTCAACGGGTCCTGGAAGGCCGCCATGCAACACGTCCATCGCCTCCTTTGCTCTCTCTTCGGAGTCTCTTTGGGCATCTATCCTTATGCACATCTTCTTCTGGACGATTTCTCTATAAAGGTTCGGGAACAACCTCTTAAACTCTTCAATATCGAACTCACTCATTGTCCTGTCCTCACCCTACCTTTCGGAACCCTGAGACCCTCCGGGTCTTTCATGAGTAACTCCTCCAACTCATTAATGCTCAAGCCCTTCTTCAGGTCCCCAAATATTTCACACCTGACGGGCTTTTTAAGCATTCCTGGCTCCTTTATCACTATTTCCAGCTCGTAGCCCCTTTTCGATTTTGCCCTAATCCTATAGAGCGACCCGAGCTTCATCTGCTCGGGGAGGTTTACCTCCTCCCAACCCAAAACCTTGCTTACAGCACCCTCTAGCTTCGAAAGTACCGCATTCAAATCCTCCGTGTAAACCTCTATGTCTATATCGCTCCTTGGAGTAAGCACGCCCCGCCAAACGCTACCCACGAGCCTTGGGGCGAATTCTGACAAAGCCTTCATGACCTCCAAAGCATCCTCCCTCATCGATTTGAGCCTCTCGGCGAACGCTGCCCCCTCGACCTCCTCAGCATACTTTCTCAGCTCCATCGCCACCTCGTAATTGCTGGGCATGACGTTTATTCCGAGGTTCTCTGCGGCAACCTCCTTGGCCTCCTTATATTCATAGACCGTACCTTCATACAACAGCATGGCCGCTTGCCTTGCTACCATTAATCTACCTTCTCTCCTGTCCAAAGGTTTCCTACTCAAGGCAAGCCTTCAGGAAAAAAGCATCCATCATTAAATTTAACGTTTTAGAAGGGATGCTTTTAAGCCTCCTGCTTCAACTCCTCAGCTTTTTCTCCAGAATAGACCCAATCTGGAATCTTGAGGACTTTAGATTTGACGACACCGACATGCCTCAAGAGCGTTATCTTCTTCGCCAAGTTGAATATGTCCGATGCCGTCTTTCCTAAGACCATCTCTTGCGAGAGCTGGTCCAGCGTTAAGCTCTCTCCAGCTTTCGTCACTATTTCCTTCATTATGTGTCTTATGCTTTTACACTTGCCACGCCTTATTCTTCCCACAGAGATCGCCATGACCGTTAACCTCAGGTGGAAACCATCCTTCGTCTTGATGTCGAATATGCCGTCTATCTTAGTGCTGCCCCTTCTGACTAAACTCCTTAAGAATTCCCTTCCGTACTCATGACCGTAAAATATTGTCGAGGCGGAAGAATCTTTGACGTTAACTATCTTGAAGTATAGCAGTAGGTAGTGTTTGGACGGGTCGCCAGTGAGCTGATACAAGTCAGTCCTTATTACCCTGCCTATCACTCGGCTGGGATCTTCTGTCGCAAGTATGCTACCTATCTCTTGCCCTCCAAAGTACGGCGGCGCGTAGACCGTTACCTGATACTTAGTCTTTTCCCCTGCTTTTTTGGACAACTAGTATCTCCTCTGTATGCGTGTTCTGTCCGGTTGTTCCTGAAAAGTTTACTTATTAATCTTTGCTTTGCGACCGCTTCGTTTCGAGGATTGTTCTTTTTATAAGGGATGCCATCGATAGTATGTCGTCGAGCGTATTCAAGAGTGATGAAATGGGCCTCCTGCATTCGATCTCCGAAACGAGTTTACAACCTTCGACGTACATTAAAATCCTCAAACCTTTAGGGAGGGGGACATTGTCGGGCGATAGTGCGGAAAGGACTAAGTTCGCTTCATCCTCGGAATCGTAGATTACCTCCAGCGTTGCCCTGATGGGCTCAGGCCCCGAGTTGAGACCCAATCCTCCTATCTACCTCCTTCAGGAATTGTTCGAGCATATTCGCGGGTAAATCGGCACCTGC
>Ga0065719_105034_pt1 | contig 15744 bp, 15 predicted proteins | sample GBSCel85sediment_FD_59106 | JGI IMG/M metagenome (GOLD analysis project Ga0065719, IMG submission 59106) | Hot spring sediment microbial communities from Great Boiling Spring, Nevada - Cellulolytic enrichment CS 85C v3 (version 3) | ecosystem: Environmental > Aquatic > Thermal springs > Hot... | reverse complement strand
GAAAGCTGTGAGGAACGCTATAGCGAGGGACATAAGGTCCACGAGCGCGCCGAGCTCCTCGTCCACGAGCACGGCTGCGTAGATCTCCAGTATGCCCCAGTAAGACACGAAGATAGCCACAGCCAGCACCAGGTGCAGGATGTCAAGCCTCCTCCTTCTGGTCAGCGCAAGGAGCATACCCGCACCCGCCAGGACCAGGAGCAGGAAGAAGAGGCTGTTGATAGCAGCACCGACAGGAGTATCGCCTCCAGGGTAGAAGGGGGTGAAGCTGCTCGCTATGTCGAGCCGCATGACCAGGTACCCGAGAGCCGCCGAGCCCGCCAGCACCAGCAGGACGACAAGCGCTGCCGAGAGCATTAAAGAGGACGAAAGGGGAGAAGCCCTCTCCCTCGAACTTAAGCCCTCCCTATGCTCCTNACCTCTCATGTCAGCTACCCCAGGATCGAGCTCATCCTTCGCGCNGGCATGACTCTCATCATCCAGGCAGAAGGGTAGCAAGCAACTAATAAAGTCTGTTAAAGTGGTGCAGTACAGGCGCTACATGCCCAGCGACGTGAGAGGGCGGCGGAACAAGGCATTCAACGTCGAGAGGNGGCTTGTGAAGNTGCTGTCTGCNAACANGGCNAANCACGTGTTNAGAGTGCCTGTGAGCGGCTCCCGCAGCTTCCCNGACGTCTTCCTNGTGAACAACGTCAAGGACCTCGTGGTGGCGTTCGANGTGAAGACNACCCAGGAGAGCAAGGTNAAGGTGAGGAGNGAGCAGGTCTCCAAGCTATTCTCGTTCATNGAGGCTTTCAAGAAGTACTCNAACCGGGAGGCCGTAATTGCTGTGTGGTTCTCCAATGAGGGGAGGTGGGTCTTCAAGCGCCTGGACGGGTTGCTCAGCGAGGACATCGTGGTGTCGGCGGACGAGGAGAGCAACTGGCTCCCTCCGTAGCGCCTTTCTGCGGTCGCGAGCTGAAGCTCTGCAGAAGCCCTCCTAGCCTCATCGAGGTGCTCATCGCGGTACCGAGCTCACGCCTGCTCAAAGGTTTTTAAGCAGTTCATTTCACTCTACTAGTCTCTCGGGAGCGGATATGGCCGAGCGCACCAGGGTTGGTGCGCACAGCCACATACGCGGATTAGGTGTGCGCGACGGCGAGCCCCTTCCAGTCGCTGACGGCCTTGTGGGTCAGGTGGAAGCTAGGCGGGCGGCCTGGCTAGTCGTCCAGCTGATCAGGGCCGGCAAGATGGCTGGAAGGGGAGTCCTTCTCGTGGGACCTCCCGGCACGGGTAAGACTGCTCTGGCAGTGGCTATAGCGAGGGAGCTGGGACCCGAGACCCCCTTTATGGCGCTCAGCGGCAGCGAGATCTACTCTGCAGAGGTCAAGAAGACGGAGGTGCTGATGCAGGCCATGCGCAAAGCTATCGGCGTGAGAATCAGGGAGAGGCGGTGGATCTACGAGGGTGTTGTGGANAAGCTCGAGGTGAGGTACGGNAGGCACCCGCTAAACCCATACGCCGAGGTCCCCGTGGGCGGCACGATCACGCTCAAGACCGAGCGGGAGACCAGGACGCTGAGGGTGGACTCCAACATCATCTACCAGCTCCTCCAGAGAGGGGTCTCCGAGGGCGATGTCATATGGATAGACGAGGAGACCGGCAGAGTCACGCGCGTCGGCAGGGCTAAGGGTTATGCAAGCGAGTACGACATATCCCCGAGGGAGCTGGTGGATATTCCCAGCGGTCCCATCTACAAGGAGAAGGAGTTCGTGTACACCCTGACCCTCCACGATCTGGATGAGATGAACGCCCGCAGCGAGAGCCTCCTCTCAATACTATTTGGCAGCCCCACGCAGAGGGAGATACCGCCCGATGTTAGGGCCAGGGTAGACAAGCTCGTGAAGGAGTGGGTGGAGTCGGGGAGGGCTGAACTGCTGCCTGGCGTCCTCTTCATAGACGACGCGCACATGCTGGACATCGAGGCGTTCAGCTTCCTCTCGAGAGCCATGGAGAGCGAGCTCAGCCCCATCATAATCCTGGCCACGAACCGCGGCTACACCAAGATAAGAGGCACTGACGTGGAGGCACCGCACGGCATGCCCCTCGACCTGCTCGACCGGCTACTGATCATCAAGACCGGCGAGTACACACCTGGCGAGATCAGAGAGATCCTGAAGATCCGGGCGCACGAGGAGGGAGTAGAGCTGGAGGAGGATGCTCTGGAAGAGCTAGTGAGACTGGGCGTCGAGAGGAGCCTGAGATACGCAGTACAGCTGCTAGCCCCAGCTAAAATCGTCGCGGAGAAGCACGGCGGGAAGGTGACGAGGAAGGACGTGGAGCACGTCGCGAAGCTATTCATGAGCACGAGTGAGTCAGCGAGGTACTTAAAAGAATACGAGGAGAGATTCCTACGCTGAGCTTGAGGTATGAGGAAGAAAGAAGAAGTAAGGTTGTAATTAAGGAAAGAGAGAAAGAAGAGAANTTTTTNTATTTTAATAATTAGTTACTGGCTGGGAGGGCTTAACACATATTGAGCTTCTCCAGCACTCGGGGTAGGTGCTCTTTCTTGACGAGGAGCGTGGCGTAGAGGTCTTCGGAGAGCTTGAGGAGTAACGCTGCCACGCCGTTGCTGCTGGCCACCACAGTGTAGCTGTAATCTGCGGAGAGTTCCTGCATGAGGTGCGCGCTGCTATCCACAACCACGGCGGAGACGGCTGCGACCACCAAGCTGTCCTCGCTAGCTACAGGTACGCCTGTGCTCGAGAACAACACCACCTTCTCCACGCCGGGCAGCCTCCTTAACCTCTCAAGGATCTCCGCCATGATGCTTTACACCTGCGAGAACGGCGACAGCCAGCCAATTTTTAAGGGATTTAGTTCAATCCGCTCCCAGGAGGTTTCCAGAAGAGATTGAGCAGAACCTCCTTGGCTCGTGCTCTCAACTTCTGCTCCTTTAGGGTCCTCTCCGGCCTCGCAGAACCTGCCTAAGCTCTCTTCTAAAAGCAAGTGCTGTGAGCATAGGCACTACTTGCCCCAGGTCGAGGAAGAGCGGGCTATTGCTTCCCACGAGGTAGAAGAGCGGGAGTAAGCGGACTGGTGCCCTGAGACTCACGAGGTAGAGTGTAAGGTAGTGGTAAGTCGCGAAGGTAACTGCGGAGCCTAGGAAGCTGAGCTTAATGTAGTACCTCTTCTCGCTGTAGAGCGCGCCTGCTACAAGCCAGAAGATGAGTGAGACTACTGCTCCGCGCCAGGGGATATACCAGCTAAAGGCGAAAACCGGCACCGGGTAGGCGCTGAGCAGGCTCTCCAGAGGTACTGCCACAAATATTGTGGACACTACGGCTGGGGTTACTATGGCGAGGAAACTTGTCGAGGAGCGCATCCCTCACTCCACCTTATGGGATGGGAGCCATAGATAAAACTATGTTGAGCAACAGCAGGATGGTTGTGTAGGCGCTCACGCCGACCACCAGGTTTTTCCTGGTCTTCTGGCCTAGGCGCGTCAGGGCGGCTGCAAGCAGTCTACCGCCGTCCAGCGGGTATATTGGCAGCATGTTCAGCAGGGCGACGCTGCCTGTGAGCACTATGGACCACCACAGCACGCCGTAGTAAGCCTCGTTGCTGAAGGCCTGCTCGATCATGACTCCCAGCATAGGCATCGCGGGGTTGTCGGGGCGGCTTGCTAGCTTTACCTGGACTTTCAGCGCTGCACCTTTCCTGAGCACGTCGAGCTCCACAGTGTCTCCCGGGTTGTACCGCGAGAGAAACTTGGAGAAGTCCTCTAGCGTGAGCACGCTAACTCCGCTCACGCCTACCACCAGGTCGCCTGGCTCCAGGACACCGTGCGCAGGGTAGCCCTCGAGAGTCCCGACAATGCGGACGCCTATGGGCTTCACAAGCAGCTGGGCCGTGAGCAGCAGTAGGAGGAACGTGAGCAGGTTGGCTAAGCTGCCTGCTGAAAGAACCCTGGCCTTCACCCTTGCAGGTCTTCTCTCGAGCTCCTCCTCGTCCAGCTCGGCGAAGCCGCCGGGGAAGAGCAGGAGCAGGAATGCGCCAACGGACTTCACAGGGATTGACTCGGCGGCGGCCACTAGCGCGTGAGCCAGCTCGTGCGGTACTAGTGCGACAGCCACCGCGACCACGAAGTAGGGAAGAGCGTCGAGACCTATAGTCCAACCCGGGACGAGCGGGATCACAGGACTCGCAGCGGGGGAGCGGGCAGCGAGCTGTAAGAGGTTCATGTGCAGGTAGGCGAAGCCCACTAGGCCTAAGGCAGAGCCCGCGACCGCGCCTATGTCCCCGAATGCCCGCATCACCCTCGCATACCTCGCTCCCACCCGCTGCACGCGCTCATGGAAGCGCCCGCACCTGAGCACGACAGCTAGACCCTCGATCGAAAACCCGAGCTTCTCTGCTAGGTTTTTGTTCCTCGAAGCCCAATACCCGGCGCCGTAGACAGCCGCTGCGGCAGCTAGGACTAACAGGAGCTCAGTGCAGCTCAACCTGACACCCCGCTCCTGGGACCTCGAACTCAAGGGGGTAGTTATTATACTTCTCCAGCACCAGGCGCCTCGCTTCCCATGCTGTGGAGTGCAGGGGGAGGAAAAGCCTTGTGCCTGCCCTGGCAAGCGCCCTCAGGAAGCTCAGGTTAGCAGCGTCNCTCGCACTCAAGCCCAGTCCCCCGACCACTGCAAAGGGCNCGCCCAGCTGCAGAATAGCGCGGCCGAACGTCTCGTAGAAGCCGTGGATGCTGCAGCCCACGATGAGGACATTGCCCACCTTGCTCTCCACCAGCAGCGCCTGTTCTGGCCAGGGGTTGAGGGAAAGCAGTAGCTGTAGCCCCGGTAGTCCGGGGAGGCTCCTCAGCAGGANGCCCCTCCTCTTGGCGGATAACGGGGGTGGGGGTAGCAAGGCCCTCCTCAGAAGACCCAGCTGTGCCAGCGCGCCTAGGTGGTGGAAGTGCATCACACTGCCGATGATAACGCTGGGGGNNAGCCTNTCACCGAGAATTTCGAGGTTCCACCGCAGGATCTTGGCGCTGGGTCCCGCGTCGAAGAGAACCTCCCTCGTCGTGGTCCCGCTGCGCAGGCGGATCAGTATAGACAGACCATGCGCGGTGGCAACTCCCTCGAGAGAGGGCATATCGTCGACAAGAACGACCAGGGAGACCTCGTCGTACACCGCACGTGACCGGTTATATACGCTGCAGCACCGATAAAGATGTTGTGGCGGTGGAGCTGCTAGAGGAGCTGCAGAGCGATAGCGGGCACAGAGTCATACACATTAAGGCAGAGGAGGCCGCTGAGCCTAGGCCAGGCCCCCCGGTTGAGGAGCTGGTAAGGTCAGAGGAGCTCGTCAGGGCTTTAAAGAAGAGGGGCATCCACCACTTCTACGAGTTCCAGGCTGAGGCCATCCAGCTGATAAACAAGGGCCGCAACGTCCTCGTGGTAGCGGGAACCGGAAGCGGTAAGACCGAGGCCTTCCTGGTGCCCATTCTCGACAGGATGCTGACAGGATCCCAGGAGCTCGCAGTGCTGGTGTACCCAACGAAAGCCCTTGCCAGGGACCAGATAGAGAGAGTCGAGAGCTNCACAAGCGAGATCTTCGGCTTCCGCGTGGCGACCTATGACGGTGACACGCCGGAGAAGGAGAGGGAGCTTATCTTCCAGTACCCACCCAGGCTGCTGGTTACGAACCCGGACATGCTGCACCTATCCATTAGGCAGTCGCAGAGGTTTAGGGACCTTGTCAGGCACGCGGGATGCGTGATCCTGGATGACGCGCACGTGTACAGCGGAGTCTTCGGTTCGCATGTCTACTACGTGCTAAAGCGGCTCCGGAGGGTTGCCGAGAGAACTCTGCAGCTGATCGCGGCGACGGCGACTATCGGGAACCCTCAGGAGTTCGCGTACAGACTGCTTGGCGAAGACGCAGTTATCGTTGTCGCAGAGCCCGCGCGTAGGGCTCCCGTCTACCACGTCATGCTTGAACCCACAGCTAGGTCGCGAACCGCGGAGGTCTTGACACTCCTGAAGAGGCTCTCCGAGCGGGGGCTGAGAACCCTGGTGTTTGTCGACAGCCACAGGCTTGCCGAGAGCCTCTCGATCCTAGCTGCGCGGGAAGGTATCAGGGCCGCAGTTCACCGGGCAGGGCTCCTGCCCGAGGAGAGGAAGAAAGTCGAGGAGAAGCTGCGCAGGGGGGAGCTGGACGCAGTCGTCGCCACACCTACGCTTGAGCTCGGTATTGACATCGGCGACCTGGACGCGGTGATCATGTACGGGGTGCCGCCGACTTTCTCGAAGTACCTGCAGAGGGCCGGGAGAGTGGGGCGCCGGAGGAGGGCTGGGTACGTCTTCCTGGTGCTTGGGAACGACCCCATTAGCAGCTACTACGGGAGGCATCCGGAGGAGTTCTACGAGCAGAGCCCAGACCCAGTTTTCCTCGAGCCTCGCAACGAGGAGGTTGCGAAGGTNCACCTGCTCTCCATGAGCTTGGACTCGCCGCTGAGGCTGGAAGAGCTTGACGCGTTTGAGAGAAATGTCGCGCTTCGCCTGATATCCGAAGGGCTGTTTAGGCTGCACGGTGGGTACCTGCAGCCGACGAAAAGGGGGCTTACGTTCTTACGCGACCGCGACAACATAAGAGGTGTCGGCGAGCAGGTAAGGATAGTCACAGACGCTGGGAAGCTGATAGGGTACAGGGAGCTGCCGCAGGCCATAAAGGAGCTATTCCCCGGCGCTGTCTACCTGCATGGCGGCAGGACATATCTGTCGATAAAGCTGGAGGGGAGAAAGGCTGTGGTGAAGCCCGTCCCCACGAAAACCCCTCCTGTGGTTACCTCTCCGCTGTACTACACGATGCCATCCGAGGAGGAGGTGCTCGCGGAGAGGGCTATGTGCGGCATCCCGGTGCGGTACGTGACCCTGACCGTGCAGGACGTGGTGTACGGGTACGTAGTCAAGTCATTCCCGGAGGGGCAGGTGATCTCACAGAGGCTGCTGGGCAGGGAGCTTAGCTACTCGTTCAGGACAAAGGGCATCCTCATAGAGTTCCCGCCGAGGAGCGAGTGGAGCGAGCTGCAGAACGCTGAGGCCTTCCACGCGGTAGAGCACGCGCTGATCTATGCCGCCCAGATGGTCGTGGGTGCCTCGCCGACCGACCTAGGCGGGGTGAGCTTCCCCTCGGGTCATGTGTTCATATACGACGCCTTCCCCGGAGGCTCCGGTGTGTCTGCCAGGCTGTTCGCCGAGCTAGAGAAAGCGGTGGCGCGCGCCTTCGACATAACCTCGAAGTGTACCTGCGAAGACGGGTGCCCCCGCTGTATCTTCTCCCCATACTGCGGGAACAACAACAAAATCTTGTCGCGAAGGAGGGCTGCGGAGGTTCTCGGAGAGGTGCTAGCGCTGAAGCTCGCGGCTGCAAGAACAGAGCGCTTCGGAAAGCCTATCGTGTAGCGCGCGAAAAGTACTTTTCCCGCAGGTGCGCGAAGTGAGTGGTGCCCTCGGTGCAGTTCATGAAGGTTTCGGAGATACTCAGCAGCCCCCAGGGGACCAGAGTTAAGACACGCGGCTGGGTCTACAGGAGGCGCGACCTAGGCGGGAAAGTGTTCGTCGTAGTCCGGGACTCCACAGGCATAGTGCAATTCGTCTTCAGCCCCGAGTCGCCTGGCTACGAGGAAGCTGCTAGGGTCACTGTGGAGTCGTCTGTGATTGCAAGCGGAACAGTGAAGGAGGATCCCAGGGCGCCCGGCGGCAAGGAGGTTGTCGGCGAGGAGCTCACCATCGTAGGGTTGGCTGAGAACTTCCCAATAAGGAGGGATGTCTCCAAGGAGTTCCTCCTGGACGTGAGGCACTTGGCCGTGAGGAGCAGGAAGATGACCGCTGTGCTCAAAATCAGAGACACCGTGTTCTCCGCGGTGCACGAGTACTTCAGGAGCAATGGCTACTACGAGGTGCAGGCGCCGATGTTCATCTCCGCGGCCGTGGAGGGCGGTGCAACACTCTTCCCGGTGAANTACGTAGACGGGAGCACGGTCTACCTTACGCAGTCGTCCCAGTTCTACCTTGAGGCGCTGATCTACAGCCTTGAGAAAGTCTACACAATAGCCCCGTCCTTCAGGGCTGAGAANTCNCGCACNCGCCGGCACCTCACCGAGTTCTGGCACGCTGAAGCTGAGGTAGCTTGGGCCGGGCTAGAGGATATCCTGCGGGTGGAGGAGGAGCTTGTCTCCTTCGTCGTTGAGANGGTNCTGGAGAGGAACAAGGAGGAGNTGNCGCTGTTGAACAGGAACCTGGAGCCCCTGAAGAACGTGGTGCCGCCCTTCCCCAGGCTCAGCTACGACAAGGCTCTCGAGCTGCTGCAGTCGAGGGGGCTCCTGGTGAAGTGGGGCGACGACCTGGGTGCTGACGAGGAGAAGGCGCTCACGGAATTCTTCGACAAGCCTTTCTTCCTCTACGGCTTTCCGGAGCAGGTGAAAGCTTTCTACCACAAGAATGATCCATCGAGACCTGAGGTAACCCTATCTGCGGACCTCCTCGCCCCGGAAGGCTACGGCGAGATCATCGGGGGAGGTGAGAGGATAGACAAGGTGGAAGAACTAGTGGAGAAGATCAAGCGCTTCGGCTTGAACCCCGATGACTACAAGTGGTACATCGACCTGAGGCGGTACGGCACAGTCCCCCACGCGGGCTTCGGCCTCGGCATGGACAGGCTGGTGATGTGGATAGCAGGTCTCGACCACATAGTGGATGCTGTCGCGTTCCCGAGGACGGTCGCAAGAACCTACCCGTAGGCGCGTGTAAAAGAATTAAACTCTGTGCTGCTGTGTTATGACTGTGGATTATCGTAGGACGACTCTGGAGCTAGCTCCTCCCGGGGCGCAGGTCAGGGTAGTTGAGGTACAGCACCACAGCGGTCAGGCTAGGAGGCTGATGGAGCTCGGGGTCGTGCCGGGGGCCGTGATAAGGGTTGTCAGCAACTCGGCGGGGCCTGTAGTGGTCGAGGTCGGCTCAGCGCGCTTTGCCATAGGAAGAGGGTTAGCGAGGAGAATTATTGTAGAGGTGGTCGAGCAGTGATGAGTATAACCTGCGAGCATNCGGGCGCCCAGCTCCAGAGCAGTGTATACGGGAGAAGTGGCAGAGAGAGAGTGAGGGTTGCTCTCGCGGGAGCACCGAACGTTGGAAAAAGCACTCTCTTCAACATGCTCGTGGGTGCTAGGCGCTTCGTGGGCAACTGGCCCGGAAAAACNATCGATCGGTATGAGGGGGTGCTGGAGCATCACGGTGTCCTGCTATGGCTTGTCGATCTGCCAGGGACTTACAGTCTCAGCGCGCTCTCAGAGGAGGAGATAATCGCCCGGGACTTTATCGTCCGCGAGAAACCCGACGTCGTAGTCGTGGTCGTGAACGCCGTGTCCCTTGAGACGACAATGTACCTAGCGCTGCAGGTGCTGGAGCTCTATGACCGTGTCGTAGTGGCTGTGAACAAGATGGATGCCGCAGCTAGGCGTGGTCTGCACGTCCTGCTCGATAGGATGGCTAGAGCACTGGGGGTTCCCGTCGTGGGAGTCTCAGCACTGCGCGGAGAAGGACTCCACGAGCTAGTCGAAAGCGTACTCGCGGTAGCGAACGGCGCAGTCAGAACTCAGCGCCTCAGGCTGAACTACGGTGGGCTGGCGCACTACGCTGCCCTCCTTGAGAGAGAGCTGGAGAGGTGCGCTGCGCTGAAAGATTACCCGCCTGACTGGGCAGCCGTGAGGTTGCTGGAGGGGGACAGCGAGCTCGAGAGAGCACTGGCGGAAGCGTGCCCGGAGCTGCTCGAGAAGGCTAGGCAGACGAGGAGAAGGGCTGAAGAAGAGTTGGGCGCGGAGCCTGCACTGCTAGCCGCCAGCACCAGGTACGCGTTCATATCCGAGCTGCTGAGGAGCTGCGTCGCTTACTCGGGAGTCGTCAGGAAAAGCACATCCGAGCTGCTCGACAGGATATACTTGAGCAGGCTCTTAGGCCTACCTGCGGCACTGGCAACTCTGATGAGCGTGATCGTAGTTGCTTTCGCAATAAACACCGGGTTCCCCCTCGCCCAGATCCTCGAGGCGCTCGGCTACAGCGACCTGGCCGAGCTCGTGGAGACGTACACACTGTCGGGTCTTGTCAGCACAGCTCTCTCACAGCTCGCCGATATTGCTGCAAGCATCCTCTCAGCACGCGGTGCAAGCCCCCTGCTTATCTCACTCATCACTGAGGGGATCCTGGGCGGTGTAGGCGCGATCCTGGCGTTTCTTCCTCTGATCTTCCTTGTCTTCACCTTCTTCGGATTCCTCGAGGACACCGGCGTCATGGCACGCATTGCTGTGGCGTCCCACGCTCTGATGGAAAAGGTGAGACTCTCAGGGAAAGCCCTGCTGCCCCTAACCCTCGGCTTCGGCTGCAACGTGCCCGCGGTCATGGGAACCAAGATACTCCCGAGCGACAAGGAGAAACTCGTAGCATCCTTTGTGGCCCCCCTAGTGCCGTGCCAGGCCAGACTTGTTATACTGCTAGCGTTCGCTACCGCCTTGTTCGGCGGCGCGGCGGCCTTCGCCGCCCTAGTGCTGGTTTACCTGGTCGCGCTAATCGCGGCAGGTCTCCTCGCCTCACTCCTCAATAGGGTGATCCCCCTAGAGGAGGAGGTGCCTGAGCTGCTAGTCGAGCTGCCGCCGTACCACGTGCCGAGCCTCAGGGTGATCTGGTGGTACGCGGTGGACAACGCCGTCCACTTCCTGAAGAAGGCTGGGGTGGTTATTTTCCTCCTCTCCCTGGCCACCTGGGCGCTCCTCAGGCTGGGTCCCTCGGGTTACGTGGAAAACGTTGAGAACTCCTTCGCGTTCATCGTGGGGACAGCTCTGGAGCCCCTGCTGACCCCGGTAGGCCTGGGGAGGTGGGAGGTAGCCCTTGCCCTAGTGTCTGGTTTCGTAGCGAAGGAAGGTGTTTTAGCAACGCTGATCATAGCCACCGGCTCCACCAGCGCCGCGGAGGTTCTCCTCCACCTCGCCCTCTCACCCTCCCAGGCGCTCGCCCTAATGGTATTCGTCACTTTGTACATGCCCTGCCTAGCCACCCTTGCAACGTTCCACGCCCAGTACAGGAGTCTAAAGCTGACGCTGGCCCTCGCGGCAATGTCTCTTTTACTGGCATACATGGCCTCGCTCGTTACATACATAGTGGCCCAGACCATACTGATGGTGTGACCCGTATGGACGAGACCCTCTGGGTGGGCGGCTGGAAGGACATAAGCCTCGTGGACGTCCTCGAGAGTGTGAGCTTCACTCTATGGACCTCCTTCTGCAACCTCAGGTGTCCGTGGTGCGCCAACTCGCGGCTTGCCCAGGGACAGGAGCGCCGGCTCGTCAAGGTAAGCGAGATAGCAAGCGAGGTTGAGAGGGCGGCACCCTTCATCGAGTACTTCCACGTGACGGGCGGGGANCCCACGCTCCAGTACAAAGCTCTCATAACGCTCTACAAAGCCGTGAGGGAAAGAACAAGGCTCATGCTGAGCCTTGATACAAATGCGACTATACCCAGGGCGCTGGAGCACATCCTCAGGAAGTGTGCGCGTAGAACACATAGCTGTCGACTTGAAGGCGCCACTCAGTGATCCAGGGAAGTACGCAGTTGCCTCTGGCTTGAGTGCCGCGATGGGTGAGAGGATCGTTAGAATGGTGATGAGNAGTCTCGAGGTTCTTTTAGGGAGTGTGGAGTTCCTAGAGCTACGGACAACGCTCGTGCCAGGTCTCCTGGGCGTTGAGGACATAGTCCGGGTTGCAGAGGATGTGGCACAACTCGCGCGGGGCAGTGGCAGGTTGGTCTACGTAGTCCAGCAATTCATCCCGTACGAGGGAGTACTGCCGGAGTACAGGTCTGTGAAAGCAACACCAGAGGACTTAGTTGCCGAGGCTGCAAGAAGAGCAGCAGAAGCGTTAGAGGGGGTGGCCGAGGTTTGGTACAGAACACTGGAGGGCGGGAGCAGGAGAGTTGCCTAGGCGCGCGCGGCAGCGGCGCGGTGACGCTCAAGGGGTATTGCGGCGTGCTTGTAGGCTATTATCCTTATGAGGTCTGCCGCATCCTGGAAGTCATCCGATGTAAGCTCTATCAGATCTGCCACGCTCATGAGGCTCAGCGCTGAGAGCAGATCCACCTTGCCCTCGCTGAGCAGGGCTCTGAGCTCGCGGATGAACTCCGCCCTCAGCTCGTCAACGAGCCTCTCCCCGGCGTCTATCTCGGTAGCTGCCCTCACTGCGTAGAGAGGAGAGAGGCTGAGAAGCCTCAGGTTCTCCACAAGCTTTTCCGCGAGGAGCTCGGTCTCGCTGAGCATTTTTAATAAGCAGCCTGTAAAGGTTCTCCATACCGGGGCTTTGCTTCACCCAGAGGAGCCTCTCCCCGCTTTCAAGCATTGCGCCCGCGACCTTGTCTACCTCCTCTACAAGTCTCTCGAACTCCTCTCGGCTCGAGGCTGGAAAGACTCCAGACCACATCTTCCAGACAATCTCGCGCTTCACCGCATCTGCCTTCCTCTCTAGCTCCTTGATCCTCCTGCTGTACTCAAGCATCTCCGCATGCCGCCCCTCGAAGAAGCAGCGAATAACCTCGCACTGTAATCTGAGAACCTCCCTGATTATGCTAACATGCTCCACCACCAGATCCAGGAAAGGCCACGTGGGGCGAGTCTCCCTGAACACCACCGAGAACGCCGTCGCCGCGGTGGCGAGCAGAATGCCAGTGTTCATCAGAGTCCCTTCGAAGTGTGCCGGTGAAGCTTGGAGGAGGAGGCTACCGAGGATAGCACCCGTGAAATACCCAGCATCCCTGACTGCCCTGTAGAGACCTATCGCCAGCTCCCTCCTCCCCGGGGGCGCTAGGTCGGAGAAGGGTGTGGGGAGGACTGGGTAGTACATCGCGTAACCGACACCTAGCACCATCGCCATTAAAAGCAGGTCTGAGGGGCCTCGGGTCTCCGGGAATGCGATGAGCATAGCGGCTGCAGTGAGCAGACCCAGGGTGGAGACGAGCTTCCTACCAGCCCTGTCGGAGTAGTAGGACCAGAACGGCATCATGAGAGACCACATTATGAGGATGAACGACTGCGCAAGCCCTGCGTAGTAGACCCCCCAGCCCCTTGCCACGACTATGAGGGGTATCACGCCCCAGACGATGCTGTCTGCGACCTTGGCGACATGAGCTGCTAGAAGAGAAGAGTAGCAACTGGGGTTTTTTCAGCAGCTGAGCCAAGGAGAAGTCCTCCGAGAGCCACCTCTCCGGTCTCTCGTACTCGTTACCGCCTCTGACCTCTGGCACGGCCAGTGAAGCGGTGAAGGCGAGCGCTGACGCAGCTAGGATGAGGCGCAGGGGGGCTGTGGGGCCCAGAGATGACAGCGTGTAACCCCCCAGAAAAGCCCCGACCGCGTAGCCGATGTAACCAGCGCTCTCGATGTAGCTAAAGGAGAGAGCTGATCTCTCGAGGCCCAGCAGGTCTCTGAGTATTATAGCTGCCGTGGCGTAGACGAAGCCCTCCCCTGCTCCCACCAGGATGTTTCCCAGTAGGAAGTTGTAGGGAGAAGGAAGCAGGGTTATTGCGATTGCGCCCACTAGGTACGTGGACACCCCGACTAGGAGAGACAGGCGTCTGCCCTTACGCAGTGACGTCACAGCTGCGAGATAGTCGGCTATGGACTTCGCAGCCCCGAAGGAGATTATGGGTAGCAGGGCCAGAGCCGCTCCCACCTCACGGCTTACCTCGATGCTCAGAACAGCTCGCTGAACGCCCGTCGCTGAGCCTACCAGCACCTCGGTGAGGAGTACCAGCAGCATCACTACGGACGCTCTCAATATGAACCCTGGAGGGTATATTCCGGATGCTAGCTATATAGGTTTCGTTAGTCTAAAACCTCACTAAAGCGTGATAGCTAGCCGGTTTTACGCAACTGTTTATAGGGTGTGCCTGCGGAGTTGACACTGGGAGACCTGATGGCGGTGACCCTGGATGTCCAGCGCTACCTCAGAGCTGGGTACAAGCTCGTTGGTGGTCATAGCGCGGTAGCTATCTGCAGGTGGNCGCGCTCTGCGCTGAGAGGCGAGAGGTTCTGCTATAAGAACTGGTACGGGATAAGAAGTCACCGGTGCTTGCAGATGACGCCTGTGCTCAATTTCTGCGACTTCGCCTGTAAGTTCTGCTGGAGAATGCACCTGCCTGGGCGGTACCAGGTTCCCCGGGGATGGCAGTGGGATAACCCTCAGGAGGTGCTCGATAAGTCGATCATCGCGCAGCGGCTGCTGCTGATAGGCTTCAAAGGAAACCCTCTCGTCACCAAAGAGAGGTTTCTGGAGGCCATGTTTCCCAGGCATCTCACGATAAGCCTCGACGGGGAGCCGCTGCTCTACCCGGGTCTCGCGGGGCTCATAAAAGAGGCGAAGGAGCGAGGGTTCACGGTGTTCTTAGTGACGAACGGGTCCATACCTGCTAGACTGCGCGAGCTGGTGAAGAAGGATGCTCAGCCCACCAACCTCTACCTGAGCATCTACGGACCCAACAGGGAGGTCTTCGAGAGGACCGTGGATCCGCGCATCCCCAGGGCCTGGGAGATGGTGAACGAGAGCCTGGGACTGCTGAGAGAGTTCAGAGAGAGCAGGACTGTGATGAGGCTAACCCTAGTGCGAGGGCTCAACATGGTTGAGCCCGAGGGATACGCGGAGCTCGTGAGGAGTGGCGAGCCGATGTTCGTCGANCTGAAAGGCTACACGTGGGTGGGAGAGAGCCAGAAGAGGNTGCCCATAACAGCGATGCCCGAGATGAANGAGCTCGTTGACTTCGCGTCGAAGCTCTCGGAGCTCACAGGGTACCAGGTCAAGCTGACAGACGACAAAAGCAGAGTCGTCATGCTCGTACGGGACGAGGAATCCTGGGAGAGAAACCTAAAGATGGTAGAGAAGTGGAGGAGGAGGGAGAGGGAGCTCGACGAGAGAGTGCTCAGCAAGGTCGAGGACTTCACAATGGAGGAGCACGGCTACAAGATTCTGAGATATTAGTCTCTGCAATTCTGCGCGAAACAGATATCGCCGGGCCAGGCTGGAGCTTAGCGGGGAGTGTTCTGCAGGCAGCCGAAGCTGCTGGCACTATCTCCGCGGCACTCGCGAGAAAGTGCGTCGTTTTGATAGTAGCAACGTGTAGCGTCGACTACGACGGCAGGGCTCGCTCAAGGCTGGGTGAGGGCGACAGAGTGATCATCATAAAACCTGACGGGGCTGTGCTCGTCCACAGGCCCTACGGGTCCCTTCCGGTGAACTACCAGCCCGAGGGCTCCACTGTGAGCGTGAGAGTAGAGGAGGAAGGCCTTGTGATCACCGCTGTAAGGTCGAAGCCCGCGGAGCGCCTGACAATCCGGGTGTCCCGGGTAGCCCACCTGGTGGTGGCTGAGATGAAGGACGACGCCAAGTTCGAGATGTGGGGTTCTGAGGACGAGCTTAGGGACGCTATCGCGCGCAACCCGGAGCTGTTCCTCGGGGAGAGGCTGAAGCCCGTCGACGTTGAAGCTAAGCTGGGCCGGGTGGGGTTCGCCGACCTGCTAATGGTCGACGACGCGGGCAACTACGTGGTAGTGGAGGTGAAGAGGGAGGAGGCAGGAGTCGACGCAGTCTTCCAGCTTAAACGCTATGTCGGCTATGCCCGGGAGGCTCTCGGCGGGCGCGTCCGGGGGATCCTCGCAGCGCCCTCCATCTCGAAGCGCGCGCTCTC
>Ga0065719_100208_pt1 | contig 15766 bp, 16 predicted proteins | sample GBSCel85sediment_FD_59106 | JGI IMG/M metagenome (GOLD analysis project Ga0065719, IMG submission 59106) | Hot spring sediment microbial communities from Great Boiling Spring, Nevada - Cellulolytic enrichment CS 85C v3 (version 3) | ecosystem: Environmental > Aquatic > Thermal springs > Hot... | reverse complement strand
TTGATGCGATAAGCGACGTTGAGGGTGTGATAACACCATTCCCCGGTGGAATTGTTGCTTCTGGCTCAAAAGTGGGGGCAAACAAATACAAGTTCCTGAAAGCCTCAACAAACGAGAAATTCGCTCCGAGCATCAGAGACAAGGTTGAAGGAACGCAGATTCCGGAAGGTGTGAAGGCTGTGTATGAGATAGTCATCAACGGGTTGACAGCAGATGCTATCAAGGAAGCCATGAGGGTTGGTATACTGGCAGCAACAAAGATTCCGGGAGTTGTAAAGATTACTGCCGGAAACTACGGTGGAAAGCTCGGAAAGCATATCATAAACCTGAACGAGCTCTTCTAATTTTATTTATTTTATGAAAACAATTCTGACCGCATCCGGTCTGGATCCTTCTGGCGGTGCAGGTTTGCATGCTGACATAAAAACTGCGAAGGCAATCGGATTGTATCCCGCATCAGTTGTAACATCGCTGACCGTCCAGAATACCTGTGAAGTTAAAATGGCAGTTTCAGTCGATACTGAAATCCTTAAAAAGCAGATCGAGGCTGTTACGGAAGACATAAGGATTGACTGCGTAAAAATAGGTCTCATTTCTTCTGCCGAGGTGGCGAGGGTTGTTGCTGACGAGATCGCAAAGCTCGACGCACCAAAAGTCCTTGACCCGGTGATTTTCGCAGGTGCTGGTGGAAAAATCGGGAATGTTGAGGGTTACAGAATGCTTCTGGAGTTCGTGGATGTCGTAACACCGAATCTGACAGAGGCAAGGAGTCTTGCCTCAGCTGACAGTCTGGGAAACACCCTTGATGAGGCTGTAGATCTGGCTCTAAAGATAAATGAAAAATACGGCTGCAACGTTGTGATTACCGGAGGTGAGCTTGGAGGCAGAGATGTTGTTTGCGAGAATGGTTCAATATACACTGTCACGGCAGATTTCTCACCGATAAACATCCACGGAACCGGATGCGTTTACAGCACATCTTTAGCCTGCTACTTAGGACTGGGCAACTCACTTGATAATGCTGTCAGAAGGGCAAGAATTTTCGTGCTTGAAAGTGTTAAAAAAGCTCTCAGACCCGGTAACTGTTTTCCTGTCGTTAACCCTTAGAACAGTATTCTCTCCAAATCCTCTCCTCCGTAGAAGATTTCCTGAACTGCATCGTATATATCCTCCATTCCGTATCCTGTCACAGCTGAAGCGGGAATGAGCGGTCTAAACAGACCTGAATCCTTCAGCAGGAAAAACAGTTCGAGATTCAGGGTTTTCCGCTCAAGATCAAGAGATTCATAGAGAGTTTCAGGGTCCTTGCTCCAATCAACAATTTTTTCAAGCTCATTCTCAGTCAGGAGGTCGGATTTTGATAGAACAAGTACCTGCGGTATTTCAAGCCTGAAAACAGCAGATGAAGCCATAAAAAGCATCGAAAGAAAACCGGAGGGAGTTTTTGACACAACAGGGTCGAAGAGGTATACCATAACGCTTCTTTCAGGGTTTAGAGCATTAACCAGTATTCTGCCGCTTTCTCTGAGTGTAAAAAGCTCCAGCTGTCCGGGTGTATCAATCAAAACGTACTCAGATGCCGAAAGCTGAATCTCATCCTTGATATCACCAACAAAAGTGGATATCAGGTCTGCGCCAATTATCTGAGCTCCGTTTGGTCCAACATTGTATCTGCCCATTATATCCTCAAGAGTGAACCATTCTCTGACGTCAATATCTGCTGAATAGGGAAGAAAATCCGCTCCGGGATCAAGATTCACAGTCATGCAGTCGAGTTTTTTAAGATCGAGCCAATCTGCAACTGCTTTTGTCATGTAGGTCTTTCCAGAACCGGCTGTACCGGTAAAGTAGATGAAAATCTGCTCCATGATAAAACTATGAGTCAGGGTTCAAAACTTCTACCTCATACTTCGTCTTCAACCCCTGAACATACCTTCTTGCATCAGCCACAAAGGGGCAGTAACTCGGACATTAACCCCCTGAATCCGACAGTTCGTGCTGTTCGTGCAGTCGATAACTTCAAAACTGCTACCGTCCACAAAGATGGCTGCAGCATGCCTTCTGTTTCTCACCTGAAGAATTTTCGCATGAGCGGTAATCATCACTTTAATCATGGCATATACTTACATAAAAAATTTTCCGTTTACCGCATTATTAAAACAATTGGTTCAGTGTTTACTGAACAGAGGATAAAGCTTGTCGTATGTCTCCTCCAGNGCTTCTGGTATGANCTGAACATCAGCAAGAACCGGCATAAAGGATGTGTCCCCGTTCCACCTCGGCACAATGTGGATGTGCAGATGTGCAGCCATTCCTGCCCCGGCAACTTTGCCGATGTTGACGCCCACATTAAAACCATCCGGATTCATTGCTTCCCTGATAGCTCTGATCGAGAGTCTGACAAGCTTCATGGACTCAACCATCTCCTCATCAGTCATATCCTCTATGGAAGGGATGTGGCGGTACGGGTTTACCATCACATGGCCCGGATTGTAGGGATTGCGGTTCATTATAACGTAGCACGTCTTACCTCTGTAGAGTATTAAGTTCTCCCTGTCTCTGTTTTCCTTAGGAGCCACACAGAAAACACAGTCCTTTGGTTTTGGAGCAAGCACGTACCTTATCCTCCATGGAGCAAAGATTCTTTCCATGGACAGGGACATCNTTTGAGGCATAAATAATTTGTTTGACGGCATGGCTTTCGAGACATCAGATAAAAAAACTTTTATTCAAACAAAACAAAGAGATAAAGTGTTTGGCTACCATGACATTGAGGGGTTTCAGGCTGAGATAGGCGAATACAGAATGAGAACGGAAAGGACTGGTCCTTTTTACCGGTACATCAGGGAGAATGGTGACAAAATTGAGAAGGACATCTCAGTTGAGAAGGGGAGGTTTATTATAAATCCCGTAGAGCCCGTAAACACACCAAAAAACGTTACCAACTTTCTTCAAATCAAATTTCGTAAACCTTTCTTGGCAGAACCGAAATCATCTGTAGATGTTTACGCCACCTTCCCGGTTGAGATAGCTGTATTTATAGCAGCAAAAAAGAGTGTGGGAATTGTAGACATCTTCTCACTCCAGAAACCAAAATACACGCTCTACGGAAATCCAAGAGATGGGATAATTTGCAGGTACTGGGAGAGCGACCTTTACTCAGAGATTCCGCGGCTTGACAGATACAGAGAGGGTGTAATCAAGCTAAGAATTGTCAACAGCGATACCGAGTGGATTGAAGTGAAAAATGCCGTTTTCGATATTTACGGAATGAAGATATACTACAACGATGAAATCGTTTACTCCTCAGCCTCCATAAACATAATCTCTCCAAAGGTTGCCGAAACGAAATTCATTGAGCAGCCTTTAGAGGAGAAAATGAGGAAAGCCTTAGAACTTTACACCGCAAGGAGGATTGCCGTAACTGCTCTAAAATTCGTAATGGAGTGGGGACTATGATTGACGTTTTAAATTATAAACTTTACGGGGATGTAACAGTTTACGATGTTGCAGTAGTCGTCTTCGTGATGGCTTTCGCCACAATAATTGCAAAGATAGTCACAACCAACCTCAGAAGGGCCCTTATAGACAAAATGAGAAGAGACCAGCTCGAACTGATGCTCAAAATCATTTACTTTGGAATAATCATCATCGCTTTCATTGCTGTTCTGCCAGCTCTGGGTCTCAACCTCTCAGGTTTGCTGGTTGCAGGTGGAATTACCGGAATTATTCTGGGTTTTGCCAGCCAGAGTGTTGTCTCAAACCTCGTTTCCGGGATTTTTCTGTTGTGGGAGAAACCGATAAAGATTGGGGATCAGATCAGCATCGACGGCGTCATGGGTTTCGTTGAGGACGTGAACGTACTCTCAACCATCATCCGAACATACGACGGACTTTATGTCAGAATTCCCAATGAGAAACTGTTCACATCCAACATAACCAACTACGTGGCCCACATAGCAAGAAGGTTTGAGTACGTGATAGGGATAAGATACAGTGATGATGCCGAGAAGGCAATTGAAATCATAAAGAAGCTGATTGAGGAACATCCTTTTGTTCTTAAAAACCCTGAACCGCAGGTTTTCGTTGATAATCTTGGAGAAAGCAGCGTAAACATCATTGTTAGAGTTTGGGCACCATCGACGGAGTGGTATAGTGTTAAGATGGAGATGCTGTGGAAGATAAAGACCGAACTTGAGAAGAACGGTATTGAAATTCCGTTCCCGCAGCGTGTGGTTTGGTTTGCGAACGAGCTGAGGGCCAATGTTAGTAAGGAAGAGGGACGGCAGACTTGAGGAGTTCAGCAAAGCCAAGATTATCAGAACCTGCCTTAAAGCGGGAGCGAGCAAGAGAATTGCAGAAATGGTTGCGGATGAGGTGGAGAGCAGAATATATGACGGGATAAGTACCGATGAAGTTCTCGAAATGGTAATTGAGCTCCTGCTTAAGCATGAGTATCCNAGAGCAGAGAGATACGACTTGAAACGCTCACTCATCCGCCTTGGCCCTTCAGGATTTGGCTTCGAAAAATTCGTTGCAAGGCTGCTCGAAGAGTATGATTTTGAGACGGACACAAATGTAATCGTTCATGGAAGATGCGTTGAGCAGGAAATTGATGTCGTAGCTGAGAAGGACGGGGAAAAATACATGATAGAGTGCAAATTTCACAACCAGCCAGTATACACAGGATTGAAGGACGTGATGTACACCTACGCCCGTTTTCTTGATGTTTCTCACCACGGCTTCATTCAACCGTGGGTTTTTACCAACACCAAATTTTCAGATGAGGCAAAGAGATATGCAAGCTGCATGGGTATGAAGCTGACCGGCTGGAAGTATCCTGAGAACGAGGGGATAGAGGTTATGCTGGAATCAAAAGGTCTTTATCCTGTCACCATTCTGAAGGTGGATAAGGAAGTTATAGATGCAGCTGTTAATGCAGGGTTGGTTTTTTGTAGCGATGTGGTCAATGCTGGTGAGTCCGGTTTGAGGGCTGCTGGGCTCAGCAAGGATGATGCAAGGAGACTTCTGGAGGAGGCAAAGAAGGTAATCTCCTGACAGTATAAATGAAATTAATCCTGCTCCGTCTTCACTGATTCCACGATAATTTTACCTGCAACAACCTCATCAACGCTGTGAATTACCCCTCCAAGGTCCTCAATTATATTCCTTATCTGCTCGTAGTTGAGATTGTTACCAAGAATTGTAATCTTTATGTTCTCAGTTGCCTGGTCAATTTCGGACAGGTGGATGTTCACTCCATCTACATTCTCAAGTTCAGCGAGTTTGAGAGCATAAATTATTGTCTTCGGCTCATGGGGCTTTAACACATCAAGCACGAGTCTCCTCAAACCCTTCACAGTAAAAACTTAATAACTCCTTATTTAACATTTTTGCATGTTCGATTTGCACGTCCATTCCGTTTTCAGTGATGGAGAGCTGATTCCTTCCGAAATTGCAAGAAGGATGTATGCAGCCGGTAACAAAGGGTTCGCAATAACTGATCATGCGGACTTCACGAACATCCATGACATCCTGTCCAAGCTGGTAAGAATTAAGGAGCACATGGAAATGTACGAAGCAAATTTTCTTGTAGGTGTGGAAATTACTCACGTCCCACCCGGCCTCATCGGTAAAGCCGTCGAACTTGCATGGAGGGAGGGAGCGGAAATTGTTGTTGTGCACGGGGAAACCATAGCTGAACCGGTAAAGGAGGGCACAAATTTTGCTGCGCTGAATGAAGAGATAAACATTCTTGCCCATCCGGGACTGATGAAAGAGAAGGAAGCAGAACTGGCAAAGGAGAACGGGATTTACATCGAAATTTCATCCCGAAAAGGTCACTGCCTCGGTAATGGCCGGGTGAGCAGGCTTGCAGAGATTTATGGCTTCCAGCTTGTGATCAACACCGACACGCACTCTCCAGCAGACATAATAAACGATTCCACTGCCCAGAAAGTCTTGATGGGAGCGGGGGTTGAAGACTGGAGAAGGGTGATGGAGAACAACGAGAAGCTGTTTAAAAAGCTCAGAAAATAGCGACAGGCTATAAAAGAAAGACTGTACAGGATGAAGGTAGTATCGAAGGTGCTTGATGTGCAGATAAGGTGGAAGCGGATAGTTTGGATATAAAGCAGTTACTGAACCCCCGCAATTCGACTGAAATTTGCCGTAGATGTAGCGGTAAAATGAAGCACCCGATGTGGGCAGTTTCTGGTGGCAGGTGTGAATTATTTATAAAGTCCATAACCCTGCCCAAGTGCCCCANGGCTTATACAGGTTTATCAAAGCCTGAGCTGAACTCCTTCTTCCTTATCATGTCATAAGTCATGAAATCAACTATTTTTCTGAGTTTTTCTTTCTCCCTGCAATCTTCAAAATAGTCCAGAGAGTTACGGCTTTTCTCAACAAACCTGTCTATTACCTCAATGACCTTTCTTACACCTTCATCCTTGCCATATTTCTCTTCGTAGATTTGGGGAAGTGTCCTTGACTCAAAAACTGAGTGCTTGTCATCCAGAAGCCTGAGATACTCAAGCAAGTCGTCAACGATTTGATATGCCATCCCCAGATTGAGACCGTAGTCAAAGAGCTTGTTCGCAGCAATTCTGTCATCACACACTATTTTGCTTGCACTTCTTGCTGAGTAAGCGAAAAGTGCTGCTGTCTTCTTTTCAATGCATTCAAAATAGTCCTTTTCGCTAAAATCCTCTTTGATGCTGTAAAAATCCAAAANTTCTCCCTCAGACATCATCATTCCAACATTTGAGAAATCTCTGATTATTTCCTCACCGTAATCAGAAGTCAATTCCACGGCTTTCGAAATTAACCAGTCTCCAAGAACTATGGCAAGAGCTATGTCGTACTTTTTGTGCAAAGCTTCTCTCTTCCTTCTTTTTTCAGCCTTATCTATAACATCATCATGAACAAGGCTTGCCGTGTGGATTAGCTCAACTGAGAGAGCAAGGTTCATGACGTCTGAATAATCACCACCGCAAAGCTTCGATGAGAGAAGAACTATAACCGGCCTGCTTCTTTTTCCCCCGGCTGTTAATGCGTAGGCAAGACCTTTTTTAATTTTTGGAGTGGTATCAACTGACTCCACAAACTTCTTCAGATTTTCCTCAAAAATCCTGTATTCCTCCCAGGTATCAATCACTCAGATTCTCAAAAGGTACTGAATTTATAACATTTTCGAGATTTTTTATCCTCCACAAATTCCACATCCATCATTCCCTCCAGGCAATAAGAACTCCTGCTAAAATCATCGCTCCTCCAATCAACTGTTTCAGGGTAAGAACTTCCCCGAAATAAAGGTATCCAACAACACCTGCGCAGAGAGGTTCAATTAGAGCGAGTACTGGTGCTCTCTGAACCTTGACGTATTTCATTCCATAAGAAAAGAGGAGAAACGGTATTGCTGTTGGGATTACACCAAGGCCGATTGCCCATGGAATGCTCTCAACGTTCCCGAAAAGAATAAAGTAAGGTAAAAGAACCGCAGATCCCAGCCCCAAGTTGTAGAAATTGATTCTGAAAGGAGAGTGCTTTTTTCTTGCTTCTTTTGATAAAACAAAAACGAGGGCATAACTCAAGCCAGAAATGGCTCCGAAAATGATGCCAGAAGTCAGCACGGTGTAGGGAGTGAGCATGAGATAAAGACCTGTCAAACCCAGAGGAAGGGCTAAGAGTGTTTTTACTTCCACCTTCTCTCCCATAAGCATGGAAATTGGGATTACATAAACAGGTGCCATGTAAAGCAGAAGTGCTGCCATCGCCACTTCTATGTTCTGTATTGCTGTTATGTAAGACACAATTGTGGTGAAATTGAACAGTGCGAGTCCAAGCAAAGTTCTATCAGGCAGGGCGATATCCCTCAGGCAGAAGGGCAGAATCACAAGAAAACCAAAGAGGAGTCTCACAAAAGTGACTGATAGAGCATCCCCACCAGTGTTTCTCACGAAGATTGAAACAGTTCCCATGAGAATTGCCGAAAGAACTATCGATGCCTCTCCATATCGCATAGATTCTGCAGCAAATCACTTTTAAAAAACCTTGGCTTGTTGAATCTGCTAACTGGAGGTATGGTAAAATTAAGCATAACAGCGTGGGNNAGAAAAATCTCACAAANTTTGAGTGAGAAACGATAGCAAGTTTTTGAGCGNATTGCTGATATTTTCAGAGATTTAAAAGGGATGATCGATGATGGAGCCTGAATTCTCTGAAAGCTTTACCATGCAATCTCGACAAAAACGATTCAATCTGGATTTCTGTGCTTCTGGAAATTGGTGCTGAAGGAATTATGAGAAGCGGAATAAAGATAAGGGGAAAATTACAATCCTTTAGAGTTTCTGAAAGCCTTCAGTTTTGACCGGAATTCACCAAACCCGGCAAAAGGTTATTAGTCCAGGTTGATAGTAAAAGGTATGTACGATGTCGCAATAATCGGTGGAGGACCCGCAGGATTGACTGCCGCACTTTACTCGGCAAGATACGGTCTGAAAACTGTTTTCTTCGAGAGTGTTGACCCAATATCACAGTTATCCCTCGCTGCCAGAATTGAGAACTACCCCGGATTTGAGGGCAGCGGAATGGAGCTGCTGGAAAAAATGAAGGAGCAGGCTGTAAAGGCCGGGGCTGAGTGGAGGCTTGAGAAGGTTGAGAGAATTGAAAAGAGTGGTGAGACCTTTACAGTAATAACAGAGGGTGGAGAGTACGAGGCAAGGGCCATAATAGTTGCTACAGGTGGAAAGCACAGGGAAGCAGGGATTGATGGAGAAAGTTCCTTTATCGGGAGGGGAGTCAGCTACTGCGCAACGTGTGATGGAAACTTTTTCAGAGGAAAGAAAGTCATCGTCTACGGGAGTGGAAAAGAGGCCATAGAGGATGCTATTTATCTGCACGATATAGGCTGTGAGGTTAAGATTGTTTCCAGAACTCAGTCATTCAGGGCAGAAAAGGCTCTGGTAGAGGAGGTTGAAAAGAGGAAGATTCCGGTTCACTACAGCACCACAATCAGAAAGATAATAGGGTCGGGAAAGTTGGAGAAGATAATCGCCTATAACAGAGAGAAAAATGAAGAGTTTGAAATTGAGGCAGATGGTTTATTCATCGCAATAGGTATGCGTCCTGCAACTGATGTTGTAGCTGGGCTTGGTGTTGAGAGAGATTCAATGGGCTACATAAAGGTTGATAAGGAGCAAAAAACGAATGTTGATGGTGTTTTTGCTGCTGGAGACTGCTGTGACAACCCGCTTAAGCAGGTAGTCACCGCATGCGGTGATGGTGCTGTGGCAGCGTATTCAGCTTATAAATACCTGACCTCCTGACCCCTTTATTTCCTGTGGAAAACTGGAATAATATATGGGCTCTGATTGTGGAATGCAATCCTTCACTGGTTGGCCCCTTCTTAACTCTGGAGTGAAGAAAATAATTTTTTTGTTTTAAAGGCCGGGATTAAAATTTCAGAGGGTTCAGAGAGTGAAATTTGCGGAAATTTTCTGCATCTCGTTTAAATGAGTTAAGTTTTTAAGGAATTATTAATAATTTTCAAGGGTGGTGAAATGAAGTTTTGTGTTCTTGGCGGTGGCGGGCATATAGGTTCGGGAATAGTTCGTGAACTTTCAAAGCATGCTGAAGGAGCCGAANTAATTATTGGAGACATAAATTTAAAGAGGGCTGAAGAAGTTGCAAGGGAAGTCAATGGAAAGGCTTTGAAAGTTGATGTGTTGGATTCAACGAGTTTAAAAGATGCTGTAAAGGGTTCAGATGTCGTGATCAGTGCGGTTGGCCCGTACCACAGGTTTGGGGAGAGAGTCTTAAGGGCGGTAATTGATGCCGGTGTTAACTTCGTTGACGTTGATGATGACTACGACGCTACAAGAGCGTGTCTTCAGTTGAGCGGTGAGGCAGAAAAAGCTGGAGTTACAGCAGTAATCGGACTTGGAGCAACACCCGGAATTACAAACGTCCTGGCAAAGTACGGGGCGGAGAAGATGGACGAGGTCGAGAGGATTGACACTTACTGGGCATGGACAGCACTTGATCCAACCATGGGCCCTGCGATAATAGACCACTACTTCCATGCAGTTGACGGGAACGTACCAACCTTCCGGGAGGGTGAGTGGATTGAGGTTCCCGCCTTATCTGATGCTGAAATCGTGGAATTTCCTGAACCGATTGGATGCCTTGAAGTCTACAATGTTGGACATCCAGAACCCGTAACGATTCCGCGTTACATCAGGGTAAGAAATGTTACGAACAAAGGCACTGTCTGGCCGTCATTAATGGCTGAACTAACCAAGTATTTCTCAACTCTCGGCTTTACCGGACTCAAGAAAGTTCAAATTGGAAGGGATGAGATTGCTGTGAGAGATGTAATGGTGAAGCTCATAGAACATCTTCCCGAGATAGTACCGGTAAACCTGATAGTTGAGATAACGCAGGAGAGTGTAAGGAGATTTGGTGAGCAGTTCGCACTCTACGGTGTCGGAATTGGAGTAAGGGTTATAGGAGAAAAAAGCGGTGAGAGAAAAGAGTTTTTCTACGGGGTTGCGGAAGCTTCGGCGGTTAAAGCAACCGCTCTTCCAGCAGCAATCGGTGCAATTATGATTGCAGAAAACAAAATTGATAAGCCCGGTGTCTTTGCTCCTGAAGGAGCGGTACCGGCTGAGGAATTTCTTTCTGTGGTGAGCAAGGAGATAAAAATAACGGAAATTGAAAAAGTTGAGAGGGTGCTCAAATTGTAGATTGGCGTGAAATGTAATGACTAAGCTTGCCACCTTCCTGCTGGCTGAAATAACAGTTAATCAAACTGCCAAAAGCCAAAGTGTCCTGACTGAAAACTGGCAAGTAAATAATATTTTTGCTTCATTATTTTTCCATCCCTCCCTCTGAAATATTTTAAAACTCATCCAACACCCACCGCTTACTGATGCCGTAAACTCAAAGAAAAAGCTTATTAATGACTTTAACCATTTCTTTTATAAAATGTCGGAAAGAGACATCCTGATCGAAAGACTTGAAAGGAAGCTTGCCGAGAAGGAGAGGGAACTGACGGAGCTGAGAAGGATGAATAGAGAGTTTTTTGATAAATTAAAGAGGGAGATCGCAGAGGATGTAAAGGAAGAAGTTCTGAGAGATGTTCAGAAACTTTTCAAAGACTCGCAGAGTGAAAAGATCCTGGAAGTTGAGTCGAAGATCGTGGAGTTGAGAAAGGCTATGGAGAGTATAATAACCGAACTGGCTTACATAAAGGGCGAGATAAAGAGCTTGCTGGAGAAGGACAGCGTTAAAGACAGGAGAGAGATNATTGAAGAGAAGATTCAGAAGGCTACAGTTTTCGAAATGGAACCTTTATACCTGCCCGAAAAAGAGGATGAGAAGGAAAAGATGATCGGCAAAAAAGACGAACACGGAACAAATGTGCCGGAGAGCAGGAGAAAAAGGAAGACGATAGAGGGAACTGACGATGAGGAGGATTTAATAGTCTGCGACTGAGATGCACATTGAGAAAATACTGCTGAAAAATTTCAAATCATTCGGTAAAAAGGCCGAAATTCCATTTTTCAAAGGATTTACCGTTATCACAGGCCCCAACGGCAGTGGAAAGTCGAACATAATCGATTCAATTCTTTTCTGTCTTGGCCTTTCAACTTCAACAAAACAGCTCAGGGCTGACAGGCTTACGGATCTCATACACAACGGAAAGAGCGAGGCAGAAGTCACAATTGTCTTCTCAGACAACGGAAAGAAGTATGAGGTTTCAAGGAAAGTGGAAAGTTACCGAAAAAGGATATTACAGCTACTACTATCTCAACGGCAAAAGTGTCAGCCTCTCCGAGATTCATAACTTTCTCTCACAATTTGGAATATACAGCGACGCGTACAACATGGTGATGCAGGGCGATGTAACAAGAATAATTGAAATGTCACCTTTTCAGAGGAGAAAAATCATCGATGATGTTGCGGGAATTTCTGAATTTGATGAAAAGAAAGAGAAAGCTCTGGAAGAGCTTGAGAGGGTTAGAGAGAGTATAGAGAAACTTGAGATTTTGATTGCGGAAATCAATGACAGACTGAAAACTCTTGAGAGAGACAGAAATGAGGCCATAAGATACAAGGAGATTCAGAGCAAAAAGGAAGAATACGAGGGTTATCTGATAGCCCACAACTATCTAACAGCTGTCAAAGAGAGGGACAAGCTTGAAAAGGAGCTTGAAAAGCTTGAAAGACAGAAGGATGAACTCACAGCGAGAATACCGGAAATAAACGCGAAAATAGCCGGACTGAATGAGAAAATTAACAGCATTGCCAAAAAAATTTCTGAACTCGGTGATGAGAGGGTTGCTGAGATTCAGTCAAAAATTCTCGAGCTCAGCTCTGAACTTGAATCTATAAGGAGGGCTGAAAGATTTTACCTTGANGAGGCTAAGAGACTTGAAGAGGAATCTGTCAGAATCACCGCAGAAATCTCCAAAATAAAAGATGAAATCAGGAGTGTAGATGGAGAGCTTGAAGAATATGCTATAAAGAGGATACAGATAGGAGAGATTGTCGATGAATTAGCTGCCAAAATGGAATTGCTGAAACTCAGACTTGAGGAGGTTGATAGAGAGCACAGAGATTTGAGAGAGGAGCTTGTTAATAAGAAGGGAGAGCTTGAGAACCAGAAGGAGAAAAGGAGTGAAATTCTAAGGGAGAGAGACAAGCTTGTTGAGCTTCTCAGAAGAATAGACATGGATCTGGAAGGCATTAAAGAGGAGATTTCATCGATCGAATTCAGACTAAAAGGGCTTGAAGATGAGAGAGAAGCTAATCAGAGGGAACTTTGGAAATACGAAGAGGAGCTTTTGAAAGTTAAAAAGAAGCTTAATTCTGCAGACAGAGAGCTTTTCGAGCTGAGATCCAAAATTTCTGACGTTGAGGAGGANCTGAAAAAGGTTGAGCTCGAACTTGCAAAGGTAAAAGCGACGTTATCAGCTCTCAGAACGTACTCCANGCCTGTCGAGCTTCTGCTCGAAGCGAGAAACAGAAGAGAGTTGCCCGGGATTTTCGGTACAGTGGCACAGCTTGGTGAGGTGGATGAAGAATACGTCACGGCAATTGAAGCTGCTGCCGGAAATGCTCTGCAGTTCATTGTTGTTGAGACTGAAGATGATGCAGTTTCTGCAATAAACTATTTGAAAGCGATAAAAGGTGGAAGAGCGAGTTTTATACCCCTCAGGAGAATAAAGAATTTNAAGCTTGACCTTGACAGTTCAATTCTGAAAGAGGATGGTGTTATAGACTATGCTGTGAATCTCGTCAAATGCGATAAGATGTTTCAGCCGGTTTTCAGGTTTGTTTTGAGGGATACGGTTGTCGTTGATAGAATCGAAACTGCCAGAAGGTTAATGGACAGGGGTTTCAGATTTGTCACTCTCGATGGAGATATCGTAGAGAAATCTGGTCTGATGACCGGAGGAAGTTCTGAGAGGAGAGGTATTCTCGTTTCAAGGGAACTGGTGGAGAAGGANAGNAACCTTTCTGACAGAATTTTTGAACTCCAGAGAAAGAAGGATAGCCTCTTTGCTGAGCTAAACAAAGCGGAAAGTCTGAGAAAGCAGTACAGGGATGAGGTTGAGAGATTAACTGGAATTACCAACGAGCTGAGGAACAGAAAGAGCTTGCTGGAAGAGAAAATAAAAACGGAAACAGGCAGAATTGAGGAGCTGAAGGAGAAAATTAAGCAAAAAGCAAGAGAAAAGGAGGAGTATATAAGCTCCCTTAAGGTATACAACGAGTCTCTGAAGCTGGTGGAAAAGGCTATTGGCGAGCTGGAGGCTGAAATTGGAGAAATTGAAAAGAAGCTCAGAGGNAGTGAGGTACCAAAAATCATAGAGGAGCTNGACAGAATAAAGGAGGATTACCAGAGAAACAGGGAGATACTGATATCCATAGAGAAGAAGATCGAAGGTCTTGAATTCAAACGAGAACAGCTCGAAAGCAACATGCAGGAGAAACAGATTTACTTGGATGATATAAAAGAAAGAATCGAGGAGATCAGGAATAAAGTAAATGAGGGAAAGGCAAGAGCNGGGGAGATAAACTCTGAACTGGAAAGGTTAAGGAGAGAAGAGAAGGTAATAGGAAAAGAACTCAAAGAACTCAGAATTGTGAGAGATGAGCTGTTTGGGCAGATAAAATCTGCGGAGGAAGAGAAAAGGAAAATTGAGGCAGAGATAGAAAGGCTTGAGGAGAGGATAAAGCTTCAAAATGAGAGGCTGGCAATGGCGGACATTAAGATTGCCGAAATAGGTGAGGTTCAAGTTCCTGAAAACCTTCCACCGCTTGAAGAGGTATACAGGATACTCCAGAAGGTTAATGAGGAACTTTCAGAGTTTGGAGATGTCAATTTAAAGGCCATTCAGGAGTATGAAGAAGTCAGGTCGAGAAGAGACGAGATGGTAGAGAAAAAAATGATACTTGAAAAGGAGAGGGCTGATATTCTGGAGAAAATTGAGAGATACGAGAGAATGAAGAGGGAAATTTTCTTTGAGGTTTTCACAGCTATAAACAGAAACTTCGCAGAAATCATCAAAGAGCTTACTGATGGTGAGGGGGAGCTGTATCTCGACAGTGATGATCCATTTAACAGCGGACTCTACATCAAAGTCAAACCTAACAACAAACCCGTCCAGAAACTGGAATCGATGAGCGGTGGAGAGAAGAGCCTTGTAGCACTTGCTTTAATTTTCGCCATTCAGATGCACAAACCNGCTCCATTCTACGCCTTCGATGAGGTCGACATGTTTCTCGACGGTGTGAATGTTGGTAAGGTGGCGAAGATGATAAAGAAGAGGTCGAAAGACGCTCAGTTCATAGTGGTTTCGCTGAGAAAACCAATGCTGGAGCAGGCAGATGCGATAGTTGGAATAACACTCGGGAGGGATAACATATCGCAGGTGACTGGAATCAAGCTGAAGAGCTGAACTTCGAGGATCCAATAGAGATTTTAATTGAGATGGCAAAAAAGGGGGAGATTGACCCCTGGAACATCAATGTAGTTGACGTTACGGATAGATTTCTCAAAAAAATTGAAGCTGCAAAAAAACTTGATCTTAGAGTTTCGGGCAGAGTTCTGCTTTATGCTGCAATTCTGGTCAGAATGAAGGCTGAGGCCATAACCCTTGAAGCTCTGGGTAAGGATGAGGAGATGACTGATGAGNTTNACGAATACGACTCCTTCCAGTTTCTTGATGAGCCTTTAGAGTTTTCTGAAGGAGTTGATGAGGAGATTGATGAGGTCATTTTTAAAGCTTTGATGAGAAGGAGAGTTAGAAAGATATCAACTTTAAAAGATTTGATCGAGGAGCTCAGGAGGGCTGAGGAAGTCGAAAAAAGAAGGAGNAGGCGTAAAAGAAGAGAGAGGCAGGAAGAATTTGGNATTGATGCAGCTCTAAGAGTTCCGCATGAGGAAAGTCTTGAGGAAATGATCGTGAGAGTGGAGATGGAGGTTTTAGAAGCTTTGAAGAAAAACAACCCGGTGACCCTGTTTTCCCTTGTGAAAACGTGGGACATACCAACTCTTGTTGATTACTACGTCTCGATTCTGCATTTAGCTTTTAGAAAAAAAATCGAAATCAGTCAGAGGGAGTTTTACGGGGATATTGAGATTCAGAAGTTAAACTGATTGTTCCGCTTGTTCATATGCAAATCTATCTGTCTGCTTTTTCGATTTAAAAGTCAGCTATTAGTGTAACTCATGTATTGAGAATTTATTCGT
>Ga0065719_116304_pt1 | contig 15780 bp, 21 predicted proteins | sample GBSCel85sediment_FD_59106 | JGI IMG/M metagenome (GOLD analysis project Ga0065719, IMG submission 59106) | Hot spring sediment microbial communities from Great Boiling Spring, Nevada - Cellulolytic enrichment CS 85C v3 (version 3) | ecosystem: Environmental > Aquatic > Thermal springs > Hot... | reverse complement strand
AATTGAGGCGATGTTTTTATCGAGGTTTCCATCGCTTGAAATGAAGAGCTTTTGATAAATCTTTTTTTCGTTTGCTGAAAGCTTGTCAAGACTCTCTGAAGAAGCTAAAACATTCAGGATGTTCAGAATCGCTTCATATTCTTTAGCGTTAACAACTCCTTTGTATCTGAAATAGCTGTAGAGCATCTTGTAAAAAAGCTTTATCTTCTTGTATCTCTCATAAACCTCTTTATACTCATCAAACAGAAAATCGAATCTCGTTATCGCATCGGGAGGAAACTCTTTTATTATTTTCTTCCAGTTGGAAACATTTCTCACATAATCTGGGTTTGACTTAATTTCAAAGGGATCAGAGTAATAGCACGCATACATTCTGTAAATCATGCTTCCATTCTCTAAAATTTTTTTGACCTTGAAAGTAAAAATGTATTCCAAGCAACGTTCATACCAGATATCTCTATACAGTTGAGTGGGAGATTGAGCGTTCAGAATGTGAACTATCTGTTGGTCTCTTATGAATCTCGCTAATTGAAGAACGCTCAAAGTTTCTTTTGTAAGAGTTGAATATTTTCCGAAGATATAATGAGCATCATCAAGCAGGAGAGATGTTTTCTTGATTTTGTTTTTTATCAGATAAAATATCACTTTTGCGTATTCGCTTTGCAGAAAAACAATGTTCTCATCAAACTCTTTTCTATTCAAAAGTTTCAGAATTTCATCGTAAATCATCAAAGACAGAGAAGATTTCCCGCTTCCTTCGTATCCAAATATCAAAAGCCAAAAATCAGCATCGCTTGATGAAATAGAATCGATAATTTTATTCGAAACTGCTTTTATGAACTGTTTTGGGGGAACATAGGCATCGTAGGGAGATGGATATTTCTGCTTGAAAGCTTGAGAGCTATCCAAAATCTTGAAGGCAAGCGTTTCTCCGAAATCGAAATTTCTTTCTTCCTCGATCATTCAACATCACCAACAATTCTTCTTGTAGCTGTTGGAACAGCTCTCGATATATCTCTCAAGAAACTGTTAGCTAAGATGTAAGAAAGGTTTTCGAGCAGAAACTCCAAATCTTTTCGGCTGAAAACAATTTTTTGAATTATCTCGTTTATCTTGCTTATGATGTTTTGAACTCTTTCTTTCAAAGCGGGCTCTAAATTCATCGAGTTTAGAATGTAAATTGTTGAGAGCAAGTTAGTTTTGATTTCTCTTACTATCTGCAAATGGGAGGCTGTTAGATAATAAGTGTCAAACATTTCGTACTGAGAAAGATAGAGTGAAATCATATCCAACAGCTTTGTGAATTTTTCGTGAAAGTTTTTGAGAAAGAGATAAGTGAGTAAGTTTTTAGCTCCCTGCTCGTATATGAGCTTGAAATCCTCCAAATTTCTTATCTCATTGTTTTCCATAGTATCAGCCCGCTTGATACTACTAATATAATTATTCCGAATCCGAGCATATTAATGTATGTGCTTGGGTGAGTTTGAGGAATCAAGTAAAACGCCACGAATAAAGTTATCAGAGACAGAATGAAAATCTTTTCTATGTTTATTGGTTTGAGGAATGTGATTATGAGCATTACAACTAAAATCGTTCCTGTGAAAAGCGCTGAATACTTGTAAATCTTTCCAGTTGCTGAGCTTGTTATTTGGTAAATCAGTCCCTCGCTTCCATAGAGCTTGAATTTCAGAATATCATCTGCATTTATTCCGATATATCTCCACAACAATTCAACGCTGAAGTTTTGGGAATCTGGAAACACTTGAGAGTAGATAACGCTTCCATCTTTTTCAACTTCTAATTTGTAATTATCAGGGATGTTTGTTGTCACATAAACGATTGTTGAGTTATTTCCGTTCAGAATGTTCAAAATACTTATTCTTGCTATAGTTGCGATTTTTCTTGCAACTTGCTGCCACTGGTAAATTATCTTTTGCAAATCAATCAGATTTTCAGACTCTCCTCTCAGCGGAGAGATGAAAATCTCAGTACCGTTTTCTAATTTAGAAACTGTGTAAATTCCGGGTAGCGTGTAGAAGTAAAATCCGAAGTAGTTTCCTAATGAATTCGTTGCTTTATCTATGGTTTTCACGCATCCAGTATCTCCTCTTCTTATTATGAAGCTCCAGTCGATTGGGACTGGACTGTAAGCAGTTTGAAGGTTTTGTGGTTTGTTTTCTGGTATGCAGACGGGCATCTCATATTTTGTCCAGTCTCTTAAAACATAGGTTTGAGTGAAATATTGCAGAGAATAAAGAGTTTGAACTGTGAGAATCCAAGTGTTTGTTGGGACTATCAACCAAACAGTTGAGCTCAGATTTTCAGAAATAAGGCTTTGATTAAAGAATGGAGATATCGCAACGAATCTTATTATCGCTGTTTTGTTGGTTGTTGGGTCAAGCCATAAAGATGTGTTGTAAACTCCGACTTCTTCATCTATGGGCTTTATTTGAATGATGTAAATCGGATATTCATAAACGCTTGAATTAGTGTTGAAGAAATCTCTGCATACGAAATCTAATCTTATTGGAGATTGGTTAATAGGAAAGTTGTATTTATACCAAACGCTCATGTTATATCTGTAATATGTGTAGTTGTATAAGTTCAGCAAGCTGCAGTTGACATAAGGAGCGTATGGAGAATAAACACTGAAATTGAAGCTTTGCTGAGGAATTGTTGTCCAGAAACCAAATGTTATATTCAAATCGTGATTCATGATTATAGTGTAGAGATAATAGATATCTGTGTTTCCGAAATATCTTTCGTTATCTCCAAAGCTTATTGAAAAATTAAAGTAATAATAGCTATCTGTTTCAGGAGTGAAAGTATAAGTTAATAAAGAATCGTCTTTTATCAAGCTCTCGTTCGCTCTTATTCTCACATTAACTCTTGATATTGTTAGATTGTTTAAAGTGAAAACAAATGTAGTTGAGTTTGAGTAGAGAGTGTTGTTGTAAACTACTACATTCTCTAAACTAAACGATGGTTGATAACCAAACAAAACATTTTGTTGATAATCCGAAGAATTGTAGCAATCCCAAGTTCCATAATTAGCTTTCAAACAAACTTGAAACTTGAATGAAAACTGAGTGTTGTTTTGCTCAATTAAAGGAGGATAGTAAATTTGGGAAAAGTTAGCTAACCAACCAAACTCATCTTCAATTTCAGAGTAATAACTCACATAATCGCTTGGAGTTTCGTTGTAAATGAGAGTGTTATTGTAATCATCATAAAACTCTTTGTTATATCTGTAGCTTACAGTGTAGTTTTGTTCCGAAGTTTCGTAAGCGCTTGAATTGTAATATACTGAAGTGAAGTCGAAATTTTTTATTGTGAAGATTTGAGTTACGATGCCTTGATAACTGTCTGAAAAATCATCGGCGATTATTGTGAGATTTTTAGTTCCAGCACTTTCAGTTTTACTGGTGAAAACTGTTTCTGAGTCGCTTAGAACTATATCTTGATAAATCACTTCTCCATTCAAAAAAGCGGTTACATTCAAGTATCGAGGAGATTCTAATTGATACAAGTATTCAATTTCTTTTTCGCTTAACGCTCTGTTATAAATTCGGACTTCATCAATGATACCTTTTAAATGATAATAAGTTGAAAAAACAGAGCCCCATCCTATCGTTGTGTTTACTGTTCCTGAATCCAAAGTTCCAGTTTGAGTCGCGTTATAAACCTCTTTTCCGTCGAAAAATATTTTAACTACACTACCATTGTAAGTTACCGCATAATGATGCCAGGCGTTCCTTAGGTCTGATACGGAAACTGTATGAGTTATTGTGCTTCCGTTAATACTCAGTTGTAATTGAATGGAATTACTTTTCAACAGTAATCTGTTTAGATTTGACTTGCCGTTTAAATTACAAATTACCCCGCCCCAGCCCCTCTGGTCGCTAATAAAATATACCCAAGCAGAAATAGTAAATTTATCTGTTATCTGGAGTATTGGAGTTTCAACATGATCATCTACTCCATCAAAGTACAAAGCTTTACCATATTTACCATCCACCCACTGTGGTGGAGTATTTCCATCTTCATTAGTAGTATTACCATCATACAAAGTCCCATCGTTTCCATAATTCGAGTAATCATAGGTCGTGGTTCCAGAACCTTCATTAAACTTCCAGTGACCCACTAAACCTTGTTTTGGGTCATTTTGAGTGCTTGCAGTGAAATTGTATGTTATGCTGTATCTGTAGTAAGTTGTATTTTGTGGTGAGTAAATTGTTATTGTTACTGAAGTTATTTCCTCACTTCCTACGCTTGTTGTTGGCTCTGGGGAAGTGTATTTACGAATTAAAACATCATCAATAATATGATTATTATTGGAACCCCCTGTTCCTGCTCCAAATCCAGCTCGTTGATAACCTAAGTTTGAAATAGCAATGTTAGTCAATATTGAAGTTCCATCCAATTTAACATAAACTACACTATTTGAAGTGATTGCAGCTTCTATTGTGTGCCACTGATTATCCTCGACAGCTGAGGTGTTATAATGATTTCCTCCTGGTCTAGGGAAACCTCCGTTAAAGCTGTTCGTTCTCGCTACTGCAATATAATTTCCAGAGGGGTCATTAGCTCCGTTATCGATGCTATCCAATTCTATTGCATAACCATCAGAAATGTAATTATTTGTGCCGTCGTATGCCCACAAACCCAAATGAGAACCGCCTTTAGCTTTACCATAGGTTATGTAAGGCTGTATATCTTTGTCAAAGGCAAATGCCAATCCATCTGCTCCATTACCTCCTCCTATCTTAAATTTGAAACTTACTAAAAAAGGATAATTAATTTGATTTTGGAAAAAAGCCATACATCCTTTCCCGCCCACAGCCTTCGTTAAGTAAAATAGTTTATTTGTGGAATCCCAAAAACATTCATTTGTTGCGTCATTTGTTTCTCTGTAAATAATCCATTTACCGTTGGAATTTGGATTAGTTTCAAAATCGTCAAAAAATTCAAAGGTTGCATCTCCATTTGATAAAGAAGTAGCATCCGGATTTCCATAATAAACATAAATCGTTTTATTCGAACTTGCTGGAATATTTGGAACTTTTACCCAAATTTTTGTGTTGGCTGAATTACAATCGCTTTCAATCCAGTAATTTAGTAAAGTAGTTTCGTCACTATCAACAAACCTAATATCTCCGCAATCGTTTCTCATCTTTCCTTGCGAAATTAAAGTTTGTGTGTTTAGGGTGATTAAAACTTGATAATCTGTTAAAGTATTTGAGTTTTGAGTGTTGTCAATTGTGATTGGTCTTCTGTATTCCCAACCTTCAAGCCAAGCGTAGCTTAGCTGAGGAAGAAAGATAAAGCTAAGAAAAAGTGCTGCGAATAATGCAAGTGCTTTCAAATTTATTTTTTCTTTTTCTTTTTCTTTTTTGAACCGCACGGCAACTAAATCACCTTCCAATCGTTCAAATTATTTCCCACTCAGGAGTGTTCGGAACAGCTGTCACTCTCGATATTATTACTGGTATCATTTCTGGGTTGGTTTCTCTAAACCAAACAAAACTTCCCCAAGGGTATGAATTCCTTAGCATAGGGTTGATTGGATTGTTCATCAAGACACCGATTCCATCTCTTCTATTAGAGTGGAGAGCTATCACTTTTACCCACACTTGTTCATTTCCCAGTATCACTTTCATTTCATTTTTTTCCGTCATATCCGCTTTTGTTATCATATTATACCTCACCTCCTTTTTATACTATCCTCCATTCATTTGAAACTTCAGATATAGGCTTATCCATTTTCCTCAACACAACAAACTGACCTCTGTTGTTTCTCGCAATCACGAAATCTCCTATTTTGAAATATCTGTAAGATGGAAACATAGGTTTTTGCTCTAATTGGATGATGAAAAGATTTGGTTCTCTAATATTTCTGTAAATGACTTTTCCAACAAGCTTTTCTCCTCCCAACCACACAAACACTCTAAACATAACTTAGCTCACTTCTCCACATACTTCTATATAATAATTTTTCAATTTTTTTATTTAAATCTATATCTCGTGGAAAAAGTAAAGGCAGAGAAGGTAAAGAAGGCGGAGTTGTAGATTTAGAGGATGGAGAGCTTGCAGGAATGTAGGGAGAATATGATGGAAAACTGTAGGATGGAGAACTGTAAGATGGAGAGCTCGGAAAACTGGGATATGAAATTGATATTGAAGGAGCGGGACTTGGAATCGAAACGGGTGCTGAAATTGATGGCATTGAAGGAGCTGAAGGAGCTAATGGTTGGGATGCTGTGTCGCTTGGTTTTGAAGATTTCTCACTCGGCTTTGAGGGAGGTGGAGATGGGGTCGAATAAGAAACCAAACCTGAGCTTGATGCAAATATTGAAGTGTAAATTGGAATCGAGCTTTGAGGAGCAGAAGAAGATATTGAAAAAGCGAAGCTTATTTTCTCTGGGATTTGCGAAAGTATTCTATTCATAACTTCTTTATTCCCACTTCTCAAAAACTCTTCAAAAAGAGGCTTTAAATCAGGATTCTTTTGAGCATAATAATTCATCACGCTCACTAAATCTCCAACATCTTTTATTCTGTGCTCAAGAGGGAAAAGCATTGTTTCCTGCGGAGTGAAGGATGAAACAAATTTTCTTGCTGCCTGCTCTTCCAATCTCATAAACAATCCTTCTTCAGTCTTGAAAGGAGTTTTTTGATAGAATCCATATCCCAGCCATTTAGAATATGGAGAATATCCAACTCCATACTTAAAGATTTCCATCACTTTTTCTCCTGCTTTGTTCAGAATTTCATAACCGCTTCCATCTGGTTTAGCTTGAACGATTATTTTGTTTCCTAATTGGCTTTGAAGTTTGCTGACTAGGTTTTCTGCGACTCTTGGCTTGAGAGCTTGAATGTCTAAATCGTGAATTTCTCTTGACAAAGCTCCATACATCTTTTGAGTTGCTGAACCGTAAACCATTATATCTTGCTTCTTCAAGAAATCCTTCAAAACACCATACAAATCGTCCTCAAAACCTTTAGCTCTATCTAAACTTTGAATGATTTCTTTCAGAGAAGAGACTGGATAAGGTGTTTGCTGCGTGTAGACTTTACTTAAAAATTCTCTCGCTATCTCTAATTGCTCTGGTGTTAAGCCGCCTTCTGCCATTTTTTGATAGAATTCTTTCATCGCTGGGAGCTTGAGATAAGTTTCTATCGGAGATTTCGGAAGATTGATTTCTCCTGCCTTAGTTAAAGGAGAATATGTTGTGAATCTTAATTCTCTTCCAGCTGTTATTTCGTATTCTCCTTCTCCCAAGCTTCTTATTTTTAACCCAAACAGAGGTTTTGCTTCCGCTGCTTTTTCTTTATACAAGCCCATCCATGTTTCTTCTCCTTCTTTTACTATTCCTGGTTTAATCAAAGTTATCTTTCCTTCCTCACTCAACTTTTTAATTTTCTCTGCGGCTTTTGAACCCAAGTAATAAGCTCCTCCTCCAATCAAAAAAGCAGTTCCGTAAGTTAAAGGAGATTCAAACTGAATTGGTTCGCCCATCAAAAGTTCTTCTGTTATATCTTTAACAAAAAGACCGCTTGTTGCTATTAATCCTCCAGCTCCGAATTGAGCTAAACCTGAGGTTGCAAAAGGAGAAATGACAGCTCCAACCGAGCCTGCGACTTGACCTCCTATGCCACTTGCGACATAAGTCTCAGCCGGATAATCTATCTTTATTGGTCTTTGTTTTAAAACATCTTCGAAAACATCAACAAGTCCTGTTGTTCCTATCGCAGAAATTTCTCCTATGAGCATGGGAATTCCAAACTTCGGAGCTACAAGAGATACCGCGACCGGTAGAAGTAAAAACGCACCATAAGTAAGAGCTTTTTCTTCTTTCGGTATCTGTTCTGCTACTTGCTTTTCGAGTGTTTGAGCTCTTGTTTGAACTTGGAGCTGATCTTCTTTCAAGATGACATCGACAGGAATCGTTTTCGTTCCGCTCGTTTCTTTTATCCATTCTGCGAGAGTTTTAGTGAAAGCTCTCTCTTTTTCCCATCTTTCTATTTGCTGAGGAGAAGCTGTTATCGTAGGATGTGCTAAATAGAAATCAGAAGGAGCGAAGTCTGCCATCAGCCACCACCTTTAATTATTTCGGTCCAAGCTCCATAAATCAAAACTGATAAAACAAACGAAATCACTAAAAGATAAGGCAGAAGAGTTTTCACCTGCTCTCCTGTGTTAATCATCTCTTGAGTTGAATTCGTAACATTTCCATACATCCCTGTTTCTATTCCAGTCTGAACCTTTCCCCATATCGAGAAGAAAGCGGAGATGAAGGGAGCGATTATCACGAAAACTGCAAAAATTAGGATGAATGTAAGAATGAGAAAAAGAAAAGTATTTAAAACAACTCCCTTTCTACCATTACTCAAAACTTCTTTCATTTTGTTTTTCCTCCATCAGTTTATCTGAAGGGATTGTAAAATCCTGACTGCTGAAAAGGATTGATACCTGGATAAATACTTGCTGTTTGAGTCCCTACGGAGATTGAAAAAGGACTGAAACTCGGATAAATACTTGCTGTTCGAGTTCCTGCGAAGATTGAAGTATAGGGAGTCGAAAACTGCGTTGAAGGAGTTTGAACATTCGAGAGAATGACTCCCTCCCATGGAGGTCGAAACTGTGTTTGCTGTGTTTGAGTTTGCTGAGTTTGCTGTGTTTGAGTTTGTTGAGATCCAGGTGCTTGAGAAACACCACCTGAACTTGTTTGCTGAGATTCACCTGAACTTGTTTGTTGAGATTCAGATGTTTGAGAAGAACTCCCTCTAGAACTCGTTTTGACATAAACTATAACTGTAGAAGGAGTCGAAATAGAGCTTATAACTGATTTTCCGCTTTGAACTTTTTGCAAAAGTTCTTGCTCTTCAGCGTATTTTCTTTGAATTTCTTGCATGATGAATTGAACCAAACTTTTAGCTTCTTCATAATTTCCTGATATTAAAGATTCAGAAAGCACTGCTAAATTCTTGCCCAACCAGTCCCAAATGCTCAATCTGCCTTCCAAAACGTTTTTTTCCATTATCAATTGATAAGCTTGCTTTTCTAATTCAGTTGCTTCTCTTAATTTTTTGAGCGCTTCTTCATAGCTAGCCCTTATGCTTCCCTCTAAACTTATTGGAAAAACTCTGCGATACCTCATCTCTATATGCCTGCTTACATCTATCACAGGTTTTTGAAACAACATTTCTATCAATAAAATTATAAATTTTGGATGTTATAAAACCTTGAATTTTATAAAAATCTTAAATTTTATTTTTCTGAAACATGAAACAAAATTTTAGGTGAAAAGAAATGCAGAATGTTTGGGACTATGTGATAGATGGGTTGTTCGTGACTTTCCTAGTAAGCATCTTAGGTGGAATAGCAGCATCTTCAGGAGCATTCAACAGCTTGCTCTACGGAATGTTTGCAGCTTCGACAGAAGAGAACTTGAGTGTAATCAACACATCTCAAGCTTACAAATCAACACTGTTGACTAACTTGGATACAGGAGCAACAACTCTTGGTGATGTAACTAAGGCAGCAGGTCAAGTTTATCCTTTAGCGATGTACATCAGCATTTTCGCTCTGTTCATAGGAGCTGTCTTAGGAATAGTTGTATACTCTATGTCCTTAATCGCATCTGTAAGAGCAGTTCCAGTTCCAGTAAGACCTGCTTAAAATCAGTAATTCAAGAAAAGCCAGCTCAAGCTTTGCTTTTTTATTTTTTAAAAATTTAAATACTTATAAAAAGAAATAAATAATATAATTATGGGAATTTTGGAAACTGGAAGCGAGCTGTACTTTTCAATTTTCAAGCTTTCGATAGTTTTCTCATTCTTCTTTTTGATAGCGAATTCAATTTTCAATTTTGCTGACCTTTCATTTCTCCCCTCTTTAAGTTTTGGAAGCGATATGCTTAATTCTGCGATATCAGCAATTCAAAACGCTAAAGGAATGGATTTTGCTGTTGCAATACCTTTTCTAATCATTTCGGTTTTCGGCTTGATGATTGAAGCGTTTTTGAATGGAGTTTTGCTGATAAGATGGATCATAAACTTTTTCGTTAATAATTTATTGATCGTTGTTGGGGTCAGCGATGCTGTAGCGATTAGTGTTGGAACTGTTGTAAGCTGGATAGTGATTCTTCCTGCTGTAATCGGTTTGATAGCAGACATGGGAAGGATGATATTCTATTTGCTGTTCGGAACGAGGAAGTGATAGATATGGCGCTTTTGGATTGGAGTGCAATGCTGATTTTTTGGGAATTCACTCCTCTGTTTTTTAGCTTGGTTGCTATCGCTTACATAATGACTGTAGGAGGAATTCTAAAAGGATTGTACGCGGGTTTGCTAACGAATCTATTGATTATAATTCTCACTTATTGGCTGAACACTGCTTTCAATCTAAGTTTAGATTTGATGAGCTTGGTAGTTGTGGAAATAGTTTTGGCTGTAGCTTGGGTTTTGAGTCTGTCAAAAGCTTAAGTTTTTGTTTTCAGAGTTGCTCTTGCTACGATTGAAACGATTAAATAAGCTACAAAAACCAAAACATTCATCATCAAAATATATTGATTCAAAGTCAGATAACTCGTCATAGTCGAATACAAATTGATGTTTGTTTCATTCAGCAAAGGAGGAAGCTCTTTTATGACTTCGACATAGTTGAAGCTTGTTGAGAAGTAAGAGATGATTAAAAGGATGAAAGGAGCAATCCAAATCGAAAAGTTTCTGTTCAACACTCTCCACAAAAAGTAGATTTGCCCAGCTAAGCATAAAACATTTATCAGAGCGTAAAATGTTATCATGCCACCACTTTATATTTGATTTTCTGAGTTATTAAATCTTTCCGTTTCCTCAAGCTGTTTCTTCTTTTTCATTTTTTCCAATTCTTCAAACACCTCTTCCCAATCTACCTCACATTCAATACACTTCATTTCTCACACCTCCCTTCCAACTTTTTTTTTCAAATTAATCCATCTCTTATACGCTTCGTCAACAATGCTTAAAGGAATGTTCAAAAGTTCTGCTATATCTTTAGGTTTGTAACCGTAAATAAAAAAACTGTAAAGTTTTTCAATTTTTTTATCGTTTTGATACAACATTCTCTTTCTTTCTTCCATAAGCATCACGGAAACGTTGTCACGCCTGGAGAAGTTGGAACCTTAGGAACTGTGACTTTCATAACTCCTGAAATGGTTGAAAACATCTGTGGCAGGAACATCAAAGCGATAATTGCAACTCCCAATAAGATTATCAAGAACCAAAACTCTTTCCTAGCGAGAACGGCTCTCAATCCAGTTAATGGAGTGAAAAATGGAGCTCTCATAAGTCCTTCGCTCTTGATAACCAATTCTTTGAGCATAGTTAAAATAGTATCGATTTGTGATATTCTGCTCCTTGCTGAAATCATTTTTATGCTCTGCTTATCCAAAGCGAAAACTTCAGGAGAATAAACTTTAACAACCTTGCTGAGCGTTTTTCCGCCTCCCAGCGGGATGTTGATTGGTTTTTCCCCGCTTTCTTTCAGCCCCATCAATTTTAAAGTTTCTCTGCTCAAAACTTCATAAGGATAAACTATCAAAATCCCCTCTACTGTGTAAGGCTCGATTTTGAGAAAAACATCGCTTGGAGAAGAGATTTCGTAGCTTGTGTTCATGAGATAATCGAAAACATTTGTGATTTTGGAAAGAGAAAGCTGTGGGGTATGAACAGTGAATTCTTGTGAAGGCTCAACTTGAACACTTATATCTTCCCATTTGTAATTTCTGTAAACTTTTAGCCTCACTTTTCCTTCAACAGTCTTTTCTGCGAGAGTTATGAAAATCTTGTCTTCGAAGATTATGAAAGCTATCTTTTTTCCTGTTTCTCTTGCGATATCAAATATAGTTTTCTTTTTGAACAGCATCATGCAACACCTTCTTGAGTTTGTTGTTGAGGTTGAGGTTGTTGTTGCGGTTGTTGAAGCTGAGCTGACTGTATTATTATCGGTTTTTCTTCTCTTTTTTCCTGACCTGCTAAAATCAAATAAACAGCTTTTCTTGCGAACTGCTTTATCAAGTTTACTGCCATTCTATAACTTTCTTCCAGCTTCAGCAAGTCTTCCCACCTAATGTATGTGTCCAAGCGGTAGTTGTAAAAGTAAGCTGTATCTCCCACGACAAAAGCGTTTCCATAGTCAACGCTTGTTAAAACCAAATGAATTTCCTTAACTAAAGCTCCCAGTTTTTCTAAGAGATTCGTGAAGAGAGAAATTTCATTCTTCATCTCCTGATTCAAATTCATAACCAAAACATTAGCTTGAATCTGACTCAGCAAAACATCTATTTCGCTGTAATCTGTTTCTCCCCTTCTCGCAATTCCTAAGCTTACTTTGTTTATCAAACTAAGCGTTTCGGATAACCACTCTTCCATGTTCAACCACCTTCCTTAATTCTTTTATTTGCTGATTTAAATAATAAACGCTGAATGAAGCGTAGCCGATTGACCAAGACAAAATTATCTGGTTGTTAGATAAAAAGCTTGAAATCAGCATGATTATATTGAAAAACACATTTACTAATGCTAAAAGCATCTTGATTTTCCAGCTTATCTTCATCTTTTCTTCACCTCTTTAGCGAAGCTTCTTATCGCTTCCATAATCAGCAAACACAATAATGCTAAAACTTTATCTCTTTTTTTATCAGGATTAATTTCAATTTTTTTGTTAATTCTGTCATACAAAATTTCGTAAACCGCAACCGTTTCAGTCTTGAATAAAGATTTTTTAAGCAAAACAGCGCTTCCTGAAATTCTGAAATTCGTTATGTCTCCCTCCCATTCAAACTTTAAATTTTCAGAAGTCAGCTTAAAGTTTTTCAGTTTTGCTTCTCCCTTGACTAAAAAAGATTTGTTGAATTTCTGCGTCATTAAATCGTTGAGCTCATCAAATCCTTCCATCTGCTTCATGATTAAAAGCGGAGCAAAATATTTATCTTCTTCCGACATCAAATCATCCCCCTGATTTGGTGCGCGAGCTCATCCGAAATTTTTCTCTCAATTCTTCTTGAAGTTTTTCCATCACCTATTATTGCAACTAAAAACCAATCGTGCTTTCTGTTAAAATAATTGAACTTGCTTTCAAGAAACAAAGCTATCATTTCTCCTGTGTTTTTGTTTATCTGATAAAACAGTTTTTTACAATGGGCCATGTTCCCACTTAAATTTTGCAAAATCATATTTAAATAATTTTCTATACTTCAGCATATAAATCAAGTCCCCTTAACGAAGCTTGAGACAAATATGTTTGAAAGCTTAAACTGCTTTCTCAAGTCAACAATTTTCTGAAATGGCTGTTTTTCTGAAATCGGGATTTTCCTTTTCTTGAAAGCTTCTGCGACAAATTTTCTTTGAGTTTTTGTGTAAGTAAAAATTTTCATAACCCTTGTTTCTGCTTTTTTCATTTTCCCAACTTTCAACCTCACAGGTTTCTCAAAAACTATTGGCTTGAACTTTATCTTAAAAAGTTCTCCCCGCTTTTTGATTTCCACGCTACTTTCTCTTTTCAATTTCTGAAACTCTTTTTTGTTAACCCATCCGACATATTTTCCTTTCTCATAAATCGTTATTCTTTTTAAATTGAATTTCACATATCTTCCTCTTTTCGTTAATTTTCTGATTATAAAACCCTGCCTCGCTACCTTCTTTTCAAAACTCTTACTTTTCAACCACACCACCTCTAAATTTATAAAGCTTCAAATACTTCTCTATGATTTTTTTGTATTTTGATTCAGATATTTTTTGCTTATCAAACACAAAACCCCTTTTTCCAAGATACAAGCGGTTCAAACCATATTTAAGCTTGTCCCAAAATTCAAGAAACTCAACATTTTTGCAAACATCTCCTGTTTTGAAAACCATCACGCTTAAATATTCATCGGGAACCTCTTTTATGTTTATTTCAAGTTTTGGATTCTTCAAAAATTCTAAAGGATTTTCTCTCAGTTTTTCTTCAACAAGTGAATCAACATAATCATAAATTCTTAAAGGCAAAACTCTGTTGAAATGAGTTCTGTGAAATTCTCCATCATCTTTCAAACCCAAAATTCTTTGCTGATTGTAAATCACAACCCAATCGAAATGATATTTAATTCTTGCTTCATACCCATCAGGTTGCGGTATATCATTTAAGTGAGTGAAAATCGAGTCTGTGAAAGCAAAGATTATGTTTTTCTTTCCTATCTTCTTTACCCAATTTTCCATTGTTTTTTTGAAGTTCAGCCAAACATCGCACATTATGTCTTTTCTAATCAGCAAGCTGTCAGTTGCGTTGAAATCTCCGATTATTGCATTTGCAACGAACTTTATTGCGCTTTCTATCGTTTTGTTTTTCTTTCTCTCTTCAAGCAGAAATCTTTCAAACTCAGCGAAATCTCCCTTTTCCCAGATTCCTAAGTTTAGTTTGATTACTGTATTAGGATACGCTGAAGAAACATCCCAAACATAAACATCCTTGAAAAAACCTTTTTTGTGATAATAGTAAAAGCTTGGTTTTCTATCATCATCCACACGATGCAACTTTGGATAAATTCCTCTTTGAATCATGAAACTCTGCAACAGCCATCTTCTCAATTTCATGAAATTCTGATAATAAAGCGATGAAAAAGTTTCTGGGTCAAGCTTAAAGTTGATTTCCAACCAATTGAGCAAATCTTTAGCGTAAGGATAGAAAGCTTTCATTATTTCAACATCTTCCTTGCACTTGTTTTCCAAATCGCTCAAATCATAAATTTTTTTAATTCCTAAAACTTTTGCCAATTGATTTAAAGTGTGCCTGTGAAGAAAAGGCTTCCAGAAAAAGAAAACAGGAAGCAAATCTATGTTTACTGCGTTCCTGATTTTTTTGATGCAGAAGCTCCCTTCATATCTTAACTCAAAATTTTGCTTTGCGTGATTATATAATATCTCGTTGTCAAATCTGAAATTGTTGAAACCGCAAACTACATCATAGTTTGTTAATTCGCTCACTAATTCTTCAGCGCTGTCAAACCTTTTATCATTAACATAGCCGAGAAGAAAATCATTTGTTTTATCAGTTTCTATGTCATAAAAAGCTACTTTTTGATTGTCAAGCAAAATTTGATCTCTCAAGCCCAAGATCCCCTGTAAAATTGAATAGCTCAGCTTCAATTCTCGAGCTATCTCTTTGTAATTCGATGCGTTTAAATCAACCTGCGTGTTTTTATATTTCAAAATCATAAGCACCACCAAAAAAAATAAAAAAAAGAAAAAAACTCAATTCGCTGAAATTCCTTATCTTACTGTGACTATCTGTAAGAATCCTCTTTCGTTCATTTTCACTTCCACTTCATCTCCAATCTGAGGATCTTTCTTGTATTTTGCATTGTACTGAACGAACCAATTATTTAAGTTATCCATGCTTCTTGATAAAGCGATTTTGTCAACCACTTCCCATTCTCCTGTCTCTTCATTATATCGAGCTCCTTTTGGAACTCCATGAGTCTCAGTAAAAATAGTTCCTTCCTCTGTTTCTACCGTGAATATTGCATAAAGCCTTTGTTTTGCCGCTTCTGGATTTTTTGCTTTTGATAAAGCTTTTTCAGGATTTCTGAAAGCTTTATCATATGTTGTGATCTTGATATCAATGATTCTTCCAGTAGTCTTTATTTCTTCTTTTACAATATCACTGAGCGCCATATCTCCACCCCCCTTATTTTTTTATCACATGCCTCATCCTGTTGTCAGCATATATAATTATATCATATGTATATATATATTTTT
>Ga0065719_106712_pt1 | contig 15783 bp, 19 predicted proteins | sample GBSCel85sediment_FD_59106 | JGI IMG/M metagenome (GOLD analysis project Ga0065719, IMG submission 59106) | Hot spring sediment microbial communities from Great Boiling Spring, Nevada - Cellulolytic enrichment CS 85C v3 (version 3) | ecosystem: Environmental > Aquatic > Thermal springs > Hot... | reverse complement strand
TTATATAAATCGCAAGGAAAAGCTGGATAACAATTAAACATTTATAACTATTGACTTTAAATAGGATTTTATGACGAGCATATATGAAATACCAGCAGATAAGCTTTTAGAAAGGCTTAAAGAAGAATTGAAAAAGATTGATGTTATAAAGCCACCTTTATGGGCTTTAATGGTAAAAAGCGGCCCTCATAGAGAGAGACCTCCACAACAACTGGATTTTTGGTATATAAGAGCAGCGTCAATTCTTAGGAGAATTTATATCGATGGTCCTGTTGGAGTTTCAAGGCTTAGAACTTATTATGGTGGAAGGAAAAGGAGAGGTAGGAGGCCTGCTAGAACATATAAAGCCGGTGGAGCAATAATAAGAAAGATATTGCAACAATTGGAGGCGGCAGGTTTAGTGAAAAAGGAGAAGAATGGTAGAGTACTTACACCAGAAGGAAGGAGATTTGTTGATAAAATTATTGGTGAGATAGGTGGGAGGCTTAGAAGCTGAAGAAAAAAAGCAAATATTGAGAAAGATAATTTCTCCTGAGGGAAGGGAAAGGTTGTCTAGGGTTAAATTGGTTAAGCCTGAACTCGTCTCTCAACTAGAAGACTATCTTGTCGGACTTTACTTGAGTGGGAGAATTAAAAAACCCTTAAGCGAGACAGAAATAATTAAATTGTTGGAAATGTTAAGTTCGAAGGGATGAAGAATGGGAAGGACAAAAAAAGTTGGTAGTGCCGGAAGATTTGGAGCAAGGTACGGGAAGAAAATAAGAGAGAAAGTTGCAGAGATCGAGAAAATTGAAAAGCAAAGACATATATGTCCAAATTGTAAAATGAAATATTTAGTAAGAGAAGGTACTGGTATATGGGTTTGTAAAAAGTGTGGAACTAAATTTGCTGGTCAAGCATACTATCCGCCTAGGGTGAGTTGATGTATAAATGCTTAAGGTGCAAGAAAATAGTAAGCGAATTTATAGAAGGAAGAGTTATGTGTCCTTATTGNGGATATAGAATTTTGCTTAAAGTTAGACCAGAAATTGTAAAAAGAGTTCAGGCAAGATAGATTTTATATTTGGGTCTTTATAGAATATATGGCAAGTGAAAGCGTTGAGCAAGAATATCTTTTGCTTCAGCAGCAGTTGAGAAATATCCTAATACAAAAAGAAGCGTTAAAGCTGCAAATCGCTGAAATAGATGCAGCATTATATGAATTGTCAAGATGTGAAGAAGAAAATGTTTACAAACTGGTTGGATATGTGATGATAAAAAAGAGGAAAGAGGAAGTCGAAAAAGAATTAAATGAAGTAAAGGAAGACTCTCAAATAAGGATTAATAGTCTTGAAAGCGTAGAGAAAGATTTAGTTGAAAAAATTAAAAGAGTTGAAGAAAAATTGAAGAGTAAGGTGAGCTAAATGGACTACAAGCCTGTAATAGAAATATTGGATAGAATAATTAATGATAGAACTGTTCCTCGAAACATAAGAGAAGCTGTTGAAAGGGCTAAAAATGCTTTGAATGGAAAGGAAGAGGAAGAATTGAAAATAAATTCAGCAATAGTAGCTCTTGATGAAATATCAAACGACCCAAACATGCCATTGTACACAAGAACTCAAATCTGGAATGCAGTAACGCTTTTGGAGCAAATGAGGTCTAAAGCCAAAAAGAAAAAATAAATTTAAACTTTCAATTCAAGTAAGTATTATGCCATTAAAAAAACTCTTGGAAAAACTAAGAAGAAAGGAGGAAAGAGTAGAGGAGGAAGTAGAACTCAAGGAGGAAGCATTTAAAGAAGAAATAAAACCAAAGATAAGGGTGGAAAAACTCTCTAGTTATGTTGATGTTCCAAAAATTCAAGAGTTTCTAAGAAATGGTGAAATAGTTTTTCTAAACATAAAAGAGTTGAAAACTTCGAATTTGAGTGAGTTGAAGAAAGCTGTTGATAAGTTAAAAAACACAGTTTCAGCAATAGATGGAGATATTGTTGGAATTGATGACTCTTACTTACTTCTAACTCCAAGTTATGCGAGAATTCAGAGAGGTTAGGTTTCTGTGGCAATAAAAATTGAAATCCTAGAAAGAAAAAAACATGCAATAAAATTTTCTGTCGAAGGTGTTAAACCATCTTTTGCCAATGCCTTAAGAAGAATAATGATTTCTGAAGTGCCTACAATGGCAATAGAATGGGTAGATTTTAAGAAAAACGATTCAGCTTTATATGATGAATTAATTGCTCACAGGCTTGGTTTAATTCCGCTAACATACGAGAAAAGGGCTTACAAATTACCAGAGGAATGCAGAGGGGCAAGTGTTAAAGATTCTCAATGTTATGCTAAGTTAACTCTTAAAAAAAGAGGACCTTGTGTAGTGTATTCTGGAGACTTGAAGTCCGAAGATGAAAGTGTGAAGCCTGTATTTGATAAAATTCCGATTGTCGAACTTTTAGAGAACCAAGAGCTTGAATTAGTTGCATATGCAAGACTTGGATATGGAAGAGAGCACATAAAATGGCAGGGCGCTGTTGTTGGATACTCCATTGATGAAAACGGAAAAATTATTTTTGAAGTGGAAAGTTGCTCTGGTTTATCTCCGGAAGAAATTGTCATAACTGCCACTGAAATTTTTGAGAGAAAAATCAAAGAATTTAAAAAGCAAGTTAATGAGTTGTGAGTTTTTCTTTGTATGAAATTTGCAAATCAATTTCTATGAGATAGCTACCAAAGTAAACTTTTCTTCGCTTAATATCTGGCTCATGTGAAGAGAGGATTTTTAGGTATCTTTTTATTTCTTTATCTCTTATGCGTATTAATTCTTTAAATGACACCTTCTGACAGCAATATTTTTTCCCTATACCTATCGACTATTTTTATCTGACATCTCAATCCACCAATATATTTAACTTTTCCATACACTTCCAACAGCTCTTTCATAGGACCTATTTTTCCGTTAAAGAAATGATAGAGGATACTTTTTCTTGTAACTCTTTCTATCTCTTTAATTATCGATTGCCTATAGGGCCTAATTTCTCGCAAATCTAGCACATCTATGCATACCGAATAATCGAAGCTTTTGTCCCTGAATGGAATATTTGTAGCGCTTGCCAGTATCACATCATCATATTTTGATTTAGATAATAATAGATTGTGTTTGTCGATGTCCATTCAACTAAATAACCATCTAAACGCATTCTTTTCAAGTAGGTTGCGAGATTTCCGGTATATTACCAGCCCCGCAACCCACATCAAGCAAACTAAACTCCAAGCCAAACCTTTCATACAATTGAGATAAATAGTACGCAAGTTGTCTATTTACTACTTTGCTTCTCAAATCCTTTACTACTTCGCCGATTGCAATTTCCATAAAAAAATTGTTGAAATTTAAAACTTCTCAAACATTTTTCAATAGAAAAGATTAAAATAGTTTATCGCCGGGGTCGCCTAGCCTGGTCGATGGCGGCAGTGCCATTGTCGAAGCTTAAGTGCTGGCTAGGCACATAAGCTCTGAGTAATGAAGAAACCTGCTGGGTTAGTCCCTCCGTGGGTTCAAATCCCACCCCCGGCACTTGTAAATTCGGTTTCACAACAATTTGAAAGTATTTATAAATACCATCTAAATTGCATTATGGCGGAAAAAATACTGATTGGAAAGGTAACTCATTACTACCCGAAAATTGGAGTTGCTGTAGTTGAATTACACGAAACGCTCAAAAAAGGAGATAAAATAGAAATTGAAGGGAAAACAACAAAATTATCACAAATTGTAACTTCCATGCAACTGAATCATATTGACATAGAAACTGCAGGTGCTGGACAAACAGTAGGTGTAAAGGTTGTAGATAGGGTAAGAGAAGGTGACAGTGTTTATAAGGTTGTAGAGTAAGTTTTTAACATATATTTTTCTAAAGAGAAATCTTTTTAAACACAAAACGAATAGAAAGAAAATGAGAAGAGTCCCCAATCTTCCTATTTCGATTTTTTCTAAGACATGGGTAATCGGGTATTTAAGGGGGCTCTAAGGGATGATCCTTCTATAACTTTAATGGGTGGGGACCTAACCGAAGTTGAAATTTGTGACGTCTGCGGTAATGAAGTTGAGTGTTACTCTATTATTGATGGATTAGTCATTTGTGAAAGTTGTAAGGAGAACTTCGAAGTGAAAGAAAATGAAGATTTTTCCTCAAATGTTTGTGCGATTTGTGGTTGGCCAATAAATAGAGCTTTGAATAAAAATGATACAAGAATGTTTATTGAAGGCGTTGAAAGATGGTTGAGAACTAATAATGGCTTATCAAATGAATTGAAGAAAAAATTAGAGAGATTTGCAGGGAAAGAATTGTATCTTTGTAGGTACGATTTCTTTTTTCTGATAAAGGATATTATAGAAAGTGAAAATATAGAATTGGCTAAAAAGTTTGAAGAGGAAATTGCATCGAAATATGATTTCTACGGTGGAATTATAAGTTAGAGAATTCAAATATCTTCATAACACATAAATTAAATTATTGCTGCCCTGGTAGCTCAGACTGGTAGAGCACCTCACTGGTAATGAGGGGGTCGCGGGTTCGAATCCCGCCCAGGGCTAAGAGTTAAGTTAAAACTCGAGTTTTGGCAATAAGGAAAAACTAAAATTTAAAAGTTTAAAAACCCAAACATATAAGTATCAGTGTAAATGATTTGTTAGGGTGAATGTGTGAAGAAAGAGATAGATGTTTCTAAGCACGAATTAGTGCCCAAACATGAGATAGTTAGCGAAGAGGAAAAAGAAGAGCTCATTAAGAAATATGGAAGTTTAAAGAATTTTCCTAGAATTTATTCTTCCGACCCTCAAGTTAAACTCTTGAACGCAAAACCTGGAGACCTTATAAAAATAATAAGGAGGAATGAAGTTACAGGGGAATCTGTATACTATAGAGTTGTGGTGGAGGGTGGAAAATAGTGGAAAACGCATTTACAATTTTGATGAAATCGTATCTAAGAGAGAAAGGATTGGTCAACTTCCAAATTGAATCTTTTAACGATTTCGTTGAGAAGAGACTACCAAGACTTATAAAAAGCATAGGAAAGATAAAACCAGAACTTCCAGAAATTGGTGATCTTGAAATAAGACTGGGAAAATTTGAGCTTGGGGAGCCAAGAGTTAAAGAGGCTGATGGCTCAATAAGAAAAATTCTTCCCATGGAAGCGAGGATAAGAAATTTGACTTATGCTGCACCAATGTACGTTGAAATGACGCAAGTATTGAATGGAATTGAGAGCAAGCCCACAATGGTTGAAATTGGAGACTTACCAATCATGGTCAAATCCAAATTCTGCCCTCTTTCTAAGATGAGTAGAAATGAACTTATAGAGGTTGGGGAAGATCCTGATGATCCTGGGGGCTACTTCATCATAAATGGTACAGAAAGGATTCTAATGCTAGTTGAAGAAATAGCAACAGATAGAATTATTGTTGAGAAGACGAAAGATCCATCTGTTCCAGAAGTAGCAAGAATACATTCCGAGAAAGAAGGGTTTGTTCAAAAACATCTCATAGAGAGGAAGAGATCTGGAGAGATTTACATAACATTTGCAAACGTTCTAAGAATTCCCATAGTAATAATTCTCAAAGCTCTTGGATTGGAAAAAGATAAGGAAATCTTAGAAGCAATTTCTTTAAATGAAAGAATTCAAGAGCTGTTTTTGGTCAACATCTTAGAATATCCGATAAGAAATTCTGAAGAAGCTATTGAAAATCTGGGTAAACATTTGAGAATTCCTCAAAAAAGTGCAAGAAGAAAGCAAGCAATTAGAATGATAGACAAGTACTTGCTGCCACATCTTGGCCAAGAACCAGAAAATAGGCTGACGAAAGCCATGTTCTTAGCTAAAGCTATAGAAAAAATGTTGAAGCTACATCTTGGTGAAATAGAGGAGGATGATGTTGATCACTATGCAAATAAGAGAATTAAAATGGTTGGAGATTTGTTAGAATTGTTATTAAGATCTATACTTCTTGGAAAGTGGGGTTTAATCGTTAGAATGAACTACAATTACCAAAAACTTACTAAAAGAGGAAAACTACCACCACTTCAAGCAGTAGTTGAAAATGCTATACTAACCAATCAAATTGTCTCTGCAATGGCAGTTGGAACGTGGATTGGTGGAAGGACCGGCGTAACTCAAAGACTAGAAAGAAGCAGCTGGAACAAAACAATTACGCATATGAGAAACGTCGTTTCTCCCTTGTCTTCAGCTCAAGAACATTTTGAGGCGAGAGAACTTCATCCAACACATTTCGGAAAGCTTTGCGTTACTCAAACGCCAGAAGGAGCAAACATAGGTTTGAGAAAATATCTTGCTATTAGCGCAACGATAACTACTAAAGTTGATAGGAAAGAGGTAAAGAATATACTTGAGATGTTGGGGGCGAAAAAGAGTGAAAGCTAGCGTTTTTATAGATGGGGAATATATAACTGAAATTGAAAACCCTAGAGAATTTGTAGAGAGTATTAGAAAAATGAGAAGAGAAGGTAAAATTCCTCCATATGTCAACGTTGCTTATCATGAACATCTGAATGAGGTAAGAATTTTGACTTCTGCTGGTAGGATAGTAAGGCCTTTGATAGTTGTTGAGAACGGAGTTCCAAAATTGACAAAAGAAATACTTGAAAAAGTTAAGAAAGGAGAGCTAACGTTTTCGGAGTTGGTTAAAAATGGAATTATAGAGTACTTAGATGCTGAAGAGGAAGAAAATGCTTACATAGCTGTGAAGCCAGAAGAAGTTACAAAGGAACATACACATCTTGAGATAGACCCTGCTGTTATTTTTGGTTTTTCTGCTCAATTTGTTCCTTATCCGGAATTTAATAGAGGAGATAGAGTAAATTATGGAGCGAAGATGGGGGACCAATCAATAGGAATATTCGCTTTGAATTTTCAGAATAGAGTAGATAGCAAATCTAACATTCTCGTGTATCCACAAAAACCTCTTGTACAATCATACATTCATAAAATTTGCGATGCTTCTGAAAACTATCCCAATGGTGTGAATGTAGTTATAGCGATAGGAACTTATGAAGGTTATAACATAGAGGATGCCATCGTGATTAACAAATCAGCTATAGAGAGAGGTATGTTCTGGAGTTATATGTATAGAACTTATGAAGCTGAGGAAAAAAGATATTTAGGAGGACAAGAAGATGTTATTGGCATTCCGCAGCCAGGAATAAGAGGATATGCTGGAGAAGATGAATATAAGCATTTGCCTGAAGACGGAATTGTAAATCCTGAAACGGAAGTTCACTCAGACCAAGTCTTAATAGGAAGAACTTCACCATTGAGGTTTCTAGGAAAAGCTGATAGATTTTTAGCTGGTGTGGAAAATTTGAGAGAAACCTCAGTTAGGATGAGACATGGTGATAAAGGAATTGTTGATAGAGTCTACATAACTCAAACTACAGATGGAACTAAATTGATTAAAGTCGTTGTTAGAGATTTGAAGAAACCGGAAATTGGAGACAAGTTTGCATCTAGACATGGCCAAAAGGGAGTTGTTGGACTCGTAGTGCCACACGAAGACATGCCTTTTACAGAAAGCGGTATCGTTCCTGATATAATTTTCAACCCGCATGGAATACCTTCTCGAATGACTGTTGGACAGTTATTGGAAATATTGGCAGGGAAAGTTGCTGCTCTTTCCGGTAGATACATTGAAGCTCCTGCATTCAATCCGACCAACGAGAAAGAATTGAGAGAAATGTTGAAAAGCCTTGGATTTAAGGAGAGTGGAAAAGAAATAATGTACGATGGTAAGACTGGAAGAAAATTCGAGGCAGAGATTTTCATTGGTTGCTCTTTTTACATGAAGCTTGACCATCTCGTTTCAAATAAACTTCAGTCAAGAGCACGAGGTCCTATAACTCTTCTGACAAGACAACCAACTGAAGGAAGAAGTAAAGAAGGTGGATTAAGATTGGGTGAAATGGAAAAGGATTGCCTTCTTGCACATGGTGCTGTCCTAACGCTTAAAGAAAGATTTGATTCTGATAAAGTGATTTTGCCTGTTTGTAAAAAATGTGGAATGGTAGCTATTTATGATAAGATAAGAAACAGATATTTCTGTCCTATAGACGATGATGCAGAAATAGTGAATGTGGAAATGAGTCATGCTTTTAAATTAATGTTAGACGAGCTAAAAAGCCTTCTTATATATCCGAAGATGATTATCAATGAAGAAGGAAAAATAAGCGGGATTGAGTTTAGTATTCTAGACCCAGAAACCATAAGAAAGATGTCTTTTGCGAATATAACAAAGATTGATATTTATGATGAGGAAGGTTATCCGATAGAAGGTGGAGTAATGGATCCGAGACTTGGCACAATAGAGCCGGGAATAAGATGCAGAGTTTGTGGAGCAAACGTTGGTGAGTGTCCTGGACATTTCGGTCAACTGGAATTAGTTAAGCCTGTAATACATCCACACTACACGAAATTCATACAATTCCTCTTGAAGATTACGTGCAGAAAATGTGGGAGAATATTGGTAGAAGAAGATGTGAAGAAAAAAGAAAAAATATCTTGGAAAGAATTGGAAAGAATTGCCCTTAAAAAGTGTCCGTATTGTAAAACTGAACAAAAGGAGATTAAGTTTATTAAACCATACACTTTTGTTGAAGGAAATAAGGTATTGACGCCGAGCGATGTGAGAGAAAGATTGGAGAAAATACCAAATGAGGATTTGAGAATTCTAGGACTAAAGATAAGGCCAGAATGGTTAGTTATAACTGTTTTACCAATACCTCCTGTGACTGTAAGACCTTCTATAACGTTAGAGACAGGGGAGAGAAGTGAGGACGATCTTACGCACAAATTAGTTGAGATAGTAAGAATTAACGATAGATTCAAAGAAAATTTGGAGCTTGGTGCCCCACAATTCTTGTTGAATGATCTGTGGGAGCTTTTGCAGTACCATGTCGCTACGTATTTTGACAATGAATTGACAGGGATACCACCAGCAAGGCATAGGTCTGGTAGGGTATTGAAAACCCTAACACAAAGACTAAAAACTAAAGANGGGAGATTTAGAGGGAATCTTTTGGGNAAGAGAGTTAACTTCTGCGCAAGAACTGTTATTTCTCCTGATCCAAGAATTGCAATAAATGAAGTTGGTGTTCCAGAAGTAATAGCTAGAGATTTAACTGTTCCGGTTAGGGTAGATGAAAGAAATATAGAGGAATTAAGAAAATTGGTTCTGAATGGCCCAAACGTCTGGCCAGGAGCAAATTATGTTATTAGACCTGATGGAAAGAGAAAAAGAATTTTAGAAACGAATAAGGAAGAAATTGCAAAAGAGCTAAGCGTTGGTTACATCGTCGAGAGACATTTAATGGATGATGATCCTGTTCTCTTTAATAGACAACCAAGCTTACACAGAATGAGCATGATGACCCATAAGGTAAGGGTTATGCCATTCTTAACTTTTAGGCTCAACGTTGCTGTTTGCCCACCATATAATGCTGATTTTGACGGAGATGAAATGAACTTGCATGCTCCTCAAACTGAAGAAGCAAGGGCTGAAGCTGAGATGTTGGCTGTTGTTGAAAAGAATATAAGAAGTCCTAGATATTCAGCTCCAATAATCGGGCCAATCAGAGACGAAATAACGGGATTGTATTTGCTCACTAAAGATGGAAATAAACTCAATAGAAAAGACGCTGTTAGACTGATAAGAAGTGTGGATACAGAAGTTGAAATTCCCAAGAAAGAAGAGTTTAGTAGTAAAGAGGTTTTCAGCATTTTCTTACCCCAAGACTTCTCGATAGAGTATAAAGGAAAGATTGGTATTGTGAAAATAGAAAACGGTAGATTAATACAGGGCGAACTCGAGAAAAATGGAATAAGCTCAGATGGTGGAAAGATTTTGGATAAAATAGAAAAATGTTACGGAAGGGAATTTGTAAAAGATTTTATATATAAAATTGGTCTTTTAGGCATTAATTACTTGGACATGAAAGGTTTCTCATTAGGAATTACAGATTTGGATATTGACCCAAAAATAAAGGAAGAAATAGTAAAAATTATTGAAAAAACTGAAGTTGATGTTAATAAAATGATTGAAAAGTTCTATAAAGGTGAGCTTATTCCAATGATAGGAAGAACTACCGAGGAAACCTTAGAGAATATGATAAAGGAGAGGATAGCCAGGTGTTTGAATGAAAGCATGATAGTTTTGGAGGATGGAATAAAGGAATCTTCAGCTTTGGATATGGTAAAGTGTGGTGCTAGAGGTAGCTTGGTTAATCTATTACAAATTGTTGGACTAATAGGTCAGGAGATGGTAATGGGAGAGAGAATTGAGAGAGGTTATTATAAAAGAACATTCCCCCACTTTAAACCAAATGATAAAAGTCTTTCTTCAAAAGGGTTTGTCGCACATGCTTTTAAAGACGGTCTGAATGTCTTTGAGTTTTATTTTGATAACATGAACTCAAGAGAAAGCTTGATGGATAAAAGCCTAAAAACCAGACATTCTGGTTATATGGAAAGGAGACTTATTGGAGCGCTACAAGATTTAAAGGTAGCTTACGATGGCACAGTAAGAGATGCTGCAAATAGAATAATACAATTTGTTCCATGCGAAGACGGACTAGATCCATCTAAAATCAGCAGAGACGGGATAAACGTAAGAGAAATTGCCAGGAGGTTGTTGAATGCTTCCTAAAAAAATTTTAGATGAAATAGAGAGTGTGTCAAAAGAATTAAAGTTGGATGGAAAAAAGAAAGAAAAGTTGATAGAAGAAGTAAAAAGAGTTTATCTTAATAGTAGATTTGAGCCTGGTGAGGCAATTGGAATCCTTGCAGCTCAAAGTATTTCAGAACCGGCCACTCAACTTACTATGAGAACTTATCACCTGGCTGGAGCTGCTGGAATTAAAGTTACTTTTGGTTTACCACGACTTGTGGAGATATTTGATGCAAAAAGGAATATAGAGACACCGATGATGACGATATACTTAAAAAAGGAGTATAATACAAAGGAAGATGCGGAAAAGCTTGCCTTCAAAATAGTTGAAAAAAGAGTTTTAGACTTAGCAAAATCTATTTCTATAGACATAGGAGAAAAGTCTATCATTTTAGAATTGGACGATATTAGAAAAGTATGGAAAGTAGAAAGAGTGATAAGCGACTTTCTTTCGAAAAAAGTAGAAATAAAAGTTAGGGACAATCTTATTGTTATACGGCTGAAAGAAGAAATTGAATTCTATGAACTTCAGAAAATGAAAGAAGAAATTGGAAATTTAGTTATCGAAGGTATAGATGGTGTAAGAGCTGCAATAGTTAGGAAAGAGGGGGAAAATTGGATTGTGCAGACCGTTGGATCAAATCTAAGAGAGGTTTTAAAGCTAGCTGAAGTGGATGAATTTAAAACGATTTCGAATGATATTTATGAAGTTTATGAAGTTCTTGGGATTGAAGCAGCAAGAAATGTCATAATCAAAGAAGCTTATAAGACTATGCAAGAGCAGGGATTAGATGTAGATATAAGATATCTTCTTCTTCTTGCGGACGTGATGACTTGGAGTGGAGAAATAAGCTCGATTGGAAGATATGGAGTTGCTGGAGCAAAGGCTTCCGTGCTATCCAGAGCTGCTTTTGAAGAAACGATAAAACATTTAATTAGAGCTTCTATTAAAAACGAGATAGATGAATTTAAAGGTTTATTTGAAAATGTAATGGTCGGTCAGCCAGCACCAGTAGGTACTGGAATGTTTGAGTTGTTGATAAGAGGTGAGGAAGATGAATATAGAAGAGATAATAAAAAAAGCAATAAAGGAGAATAGAGTTGTTTTGGGATATAGAAGATCGTTGAAATATATAAGAAACAAAGCTACAGCTCTAGAATTAGTTATACTTGCTAAGAACGCTCCAGAAAACATAAAAAAAGTAATTTTGAACAGCAACGTTAAAGTTGTTATTTTTGATGGAAGTAGCAAAGATTTAGGAACAATTTGTGGAAGGCCTCACCCAATAACAACAATAGTGATAAAGGGAAGCTAGTATGACAATTGTCTTTGATACAGAAACGATAAAAATTATTAACATTTTTGAGACATTAACACAAGTTAGTATCAAAGATTGTATTTTAATGGACGACAGAATTTATGTAATAATAGAAGAAGGCGAGTTTAAAAAACTGAGGGGAAATGGTCATGTTTTAAGGAATTTGGAAAAAACGCTAAATAAAAAAATTCTGATTTTCGAGTATTCTAAAGACTTATCTCTTTTCTTAAAAAACTCAGTAAAAGGAATGAGGGAGCTAAAAATAAGGAACGAGAAAGAGAAAAAGATTGTCGAAATTGTTGTTGAAAACTCGTTTAAAAGTTTAGTCATCGGAAAAGACGGTAAAAACAATAAAAGCTTTGAGGCAAATTTTGAAAAGAAACTATGATGTAGATAATTTGGTGATAAGGTAATGCCTGGAGAGTTTGCCGGTAGGAAATTAAAACAAAGAAGGAAGAAGTTTAGATGGTCCAGTACAGTCGTATAAAAGAAGAGCTTTACAACTCTGGAAGAAAGATCCTTTGGAAGGAGCTCCAATGGCTAGGGGAATTGTTATAGAAAAAAGAGCTGTTGAGCAGAGAAAACCTTCTTCTGGTTTGACTAAATGTGTTAGAGTTCAACTAATTAAGAATAACGTTCAAGTTACTGCCCATGTTCCTGGGGTTGGAGCAATTGATAAAATTAGTGAGCATGATGAAGTATTAATTGAGAAAGTTGGTGGAGGTCAAGGGGGTTCAAAAGGTAGTATGGTTGGTATCAAATATAGAGTAATTGCTGTTAATGGTGTTGCTCTAAGTGAAATTCTTAAAGGTAAAAAGCAAAAACCTACCAGGTAATTATTATGAGTGAAGAAATTAAATTGTTTGGAAAATGGTCTTATGATGTCAAAGTTTTAGATAAAGGTTTAGAAAGATATATAAACTTAACTCCAAAAATTATTCCGAAATCTTGTGGAAGATTTGCAAAACGACAATTTCACAAATCAAAAATGAATATTGTTGAAAGATTGATTACTCATTTAATGGTTCCTGGACATAAGGGGAAAAAACATGTTTTAACTTCTGGAAGAGTTGTTGGAAGATGGCAGACTACATACAAAATTGTTGAAAAAGCATTTGATAAAATACATAAATTAACTGGGAAAAATCCTTTGGAAGTTTTTGTTAGAGCTGTAGAGAATGCTGCCATTAGAGAAGAAATTGCTGCTTATCAAGTTGGTGGAATAATAGTTAGAAAAGCTGTGGTTACCTCTCCTCAAAGAAGGGTCGATATTGCTCTTAGACATATAGCTCAGGCAGCATATAGAAAAGCTTTTGGGAAAAAGGCAAATATGGTAGATGGTTTGGTTGATGAAATATTGGGAGCATACGAAAACAATCCTGCTAAAAGCGATGCTATAAGAGAAAAAGAGAGAATTGAGAAAGAGGCAGAAGGAGCGAGATAAATTTAATTAATTTTTTAAGAGAGGTGGAATATTTATGACAATGAAAAAGGAGATGATTGAAAGAATCAAAGAATGCATGCAACATCCAGAAAGAATAAGAAACGTCGCTACAAGTTCTCATGTTCACCATGGAAAATGTATTAGTGGTAAAACTTTGATATTCTTAGAAAGTGGGCCTATTACTGCAAAAGAGCTTTTTGAGATAGCAAGAAAAGAAGGCATACTCCAGAAAAAAGGTCAAGAGGAAGTTTACAAGCTTAAAAAACCTCTGAGTGTTCTGACTTATAAAAATGGAACAATTTCAAGAGGATTGTTAACTCATGTTTGGAAGATTGAAAATTCAGATGAACTGATAGAAGTAGAAACGAAAGATGGAAGAAGAGTAAGAGTAACTCCTGAACACAAGTTTTTAATTTTAAAGAATGGAAAGATAGAGGAAAAGGAAGCCAGATTCTTAGAAAAAGGTGAACTTTTAGTTTTACCCTCTTATCTTCCTTTGGTCCCCTCTAATCTTAAAGAACTAAAGAGTCTTTTCTTAGAGAAATTATCTGAAGATTATTCCTTCCTGATTTATCTTCAAGAGGAACTTAAAAAGAAGATTCATAAGAAAATTGTTGATTATGGGAGAGAAAAAATTTGGAAAGAGATAGGAAGCAAGGTTGACTTGCTTTCATTTTATCATGGCGTATGGAAGGGTAGATACAGAATTTCTGATTTAGTGAAAATAGCAAGAAAATTCGGAATTGAGTTATCCAGAATTTATGATGAGTCTGCATACATTTCATACAGAAAAAGTATAAAGAGATATGGGTCAAGAACTTCTGTTAAAATTAAGCTTCCAAAAACCGAAAAAGAATTTATAGATTTCTTCTACTTACTCGGTCTTTTGTTTTGTGATGGAAGTGTAAATGCAACTTTCGATAATAACAATTCAATGCTTTTAGGAAAGGTTATTCAGATCTCGCGGAAAGTTCTAGGTATTAATCCTACTCTCAAAAAGTATGGAAGTAGATGTCCGAGAATTCACTTGAACGGTGGACTTACATTGAAAGTTTTGTTAAACAGGATTTTCGACTATCCTTTAAAGTCAAAGGCAAAGAATCTTAAAATTCCCGCTATTTTATTTAAAGTTCCTCTCAACCTTCTTTCAAGTTTCATAAGAGGTTATTTTGATACAGATGGCTCGGTTCACCAGACTGCATATGTTTCTTCTGCAAGCAGAGAGGCATTAGAAGGTTTGCAACTTCTACTATTAAGATTCGGTTGTCGTTCGTACATAAGAGAAAAAATTGTTGAGCTTAAAGGAAGAAAATTCAAGGAGTTTATATTAAACGTCTCTGGAAGAGAAGACCTGGAAAAATTCCTAAATTTTGTTGGTTTTAACGTAGATTACAAGCAGAAGAAGCTTGAAGAAATTTATTCTAAAGCTTCGTTCAGCAAAATTTTTGACTTTAAGTTGTCTTTCATAAACGTAGCAGAAAACAATATAGTTTTTTTTCCTGTAGCTAACGTTAGAAAAGTTGCTGCTGAAAAATTCGTTTACGATTTTACTGTTGAATCAACACACAATTTCCTAGCTAATGGGTTCTTCATTCATAACACGACATTAACTGATAATTTAATGGCTGGTGCTGGAATGCTTGCTGAAGAAATGGCAGGAAAGGTAATGTATACCTGGTTTGATCCCGAAGAAAGAAAAAGGCAATTGACTGTATATGGAGCTAACGTTAGCATGGTTCACGAATATGAAGGTCAAGACTATTTGATAAACCTTTTAGACACTCCTGGCCATGTAGATTTTGGTGGTGATGTTACAAAAGCCATGAGAGCTGCAGATGGTACAATAGTTTTGGTTGACGCAGTAGAAGGAATAATGCCTCAAACTGAAACTGTATTTAGACAAGCTTTGAGAGAATACGTCAAGCCAGTTTTATTCATTAACAAAACAGATAGGCTTATAAAAGAGTTGAAGTTGACTCCAGAACAAATGATGGAAAGATTTGAAAGAATAATAAAAGATGTTAATGTTTTAATCGAAAAATATTGCCCACCAGAATTCAAAGGAAAATGGTATGTTAGCGTAAAAGATGGTAGCGTTGCAATTGGTAGTGCTTTCAAAAGATGGGCAATTTCTATTCCATTTTTGCAAAAAAGTGGAGTAACTTTGAAAGAAGTGATTCAGCTCACATTAGAAGGAAAAGAAGATGAGTTGGCGAAAAAGGCTCCATTACACCAAGTCGTTCTCGATATGATTATTAGGCATTTACCCTCGCCAGTAGAAGCGCAGAAATACAGAATTCCTAAAATTTGGAA
>Ga0065719_106901_pt1 | contig 15791 bp, 18 predicted proteins | sample GBSCel85sediment_FD_59106 | JGI IMG/M metagenome (GOLD analysis project Ga0065719, IMG submission 59106) | Hot spring sediment microbial communities from Great Boiling Spring, Nevada - Cellulolytic enrichment CS 85C v3 (version 3) | ecosystem: Environmental > Aquatic > Thermal springs > Hot... | reverse complement strand
CCTAGATAATGAAGCTTTAAACCAGCTTAGAAGAAAGGTTTACGCTAGAGCCATTGACTTCTACAACCTTCCGTGGGACTACCCAGTAGAGATCCACATAATGCAGAGAGGGGAGTTCGAAGAAATATTTCTAAGGAGAGGGAAGAAAGTGATTAGAGTTGAGAATTAACTATAGCCGAGGACGCCGAGGTATGCAAGTACGTAGCTCAGAGGGGGTTACCGCGTAGAGGAGTTGTTGAAGGAGCTCTACCTAGTTAGGGGGTAGACAGCTATGCCTGATCTCGTAACTCACTACGTGTCTAGCTACCTTGTCGCCAGATCTGCTCTAAGACCTAGGTACGCAGCTATACTAGCTTTAGTAGGGCTTCTACCCGATGTCGATGTCTTACTACGAGTACATAGGTGGGTTACACACAGCTTTATTCTAGCACTAGCGGTAGCTACACCACTACTAGTGCTTACATATAGGTTTAGAAGGGGGTGTTTCGATGTAGCTGTGCTGAGTGTAATTATCTATCTTCTACACCTAGTGCTAGACTTGTTTGCTGGGCCAACGCCAATATTATACCCATTAGCAGATTCAATCTGGATTAGACTAGTTGTTTACGGGGTATATAGCGATATAGGCATAGCATTAACACCAAGGATAACGGTGGAGACGATGAAGCCAGATTTCACACCACAACCAGCTATAGAGGGTCCAATAGTTTCGGAGACAGGCGCAATATTAGCGGTAATATCAGTACTAGCTTTACTACTAAGTTACCTTGGTAAGAAAAAGCAAGCTTGAACTATAAGCACAGAGTTGCTATGATTATCCCAACGTACATTGAGACAAGGTTTATACAGCAGAAGCTTAATGACATTTACCCTTAGAATTGTTATCATTAGTTGATATTGCAAGTAGCTATAGAGTTCATATAATTTAATGTCTGCGGCTCTGATTACGAAGATTGAGATTGTACAATGATAATTTCGTTTATTGTTGTTAATTACAATAATTCAGATCAAATTAGAGATCTGCTTGAAAGTATTAAAGCATCCATTGAGTACTGTGGAGGTTGCGTGAAGGTCGAAGTTATTATTGTCGATAATGCATCACGTTATGATGATTATTTAAAGCTCAATCAATTGGAGAAGAGTTACTCTAAATCACAATATTCTAGCATTAAAGTTCGTGTATTCCGCTTAAGTAGAAATTACGGCTATAGTGGAGGAGTTAATATCGGTATAAAGTTAGCAAGTAGTGATGTAGTTATAGTGTCTAATCCTGATATTGTCGTCGAGAAAGATTTTTTTGCTAATCTTCTGAAAATATATAGATTTACGGAAAGAGTCTTTGAGAAATGTATTATAGCCCCGAAAATACTCATCGACAAAACTAACAAGATTAATTCAACAGGCATGGTACTTCATGTAGCAGGTTATGGTTTGTTAGTTAATCTAAACAAGGAGAGTGATCAAAAGTCGTGTAACAAAGCTAAACCAGTGCTAGCACCTCATGGTGCTTTATTTATAGCCCGTAAAAAGGTCCTTTCAGAGCTCGGCCCATTTGATCCTTATTACTTCGCTTTCTTCGAAGATTTAGATCTCGGCCTTAGAGCCTATGCTAAAGGCTACTATGTGGTATATATACCAATCCTTATAGTCCGGCACTTTTGGGGTTTAACGTGGGGTAGAGAGCTTTTGAAAATTAAATACTATTACGTGGAAAGGAATAGGCTTCTCACATTGCTCAAAAATATGCCACGGAGATATATATCAATTTTCTTACCTTATGTTCTGATATCAGAATTGATTTCGCTAGCTTATGCAGTAGTAAATAGATATCCCTCAATGAAAATTAAGATATATGCTGATGTGCTGAGGAGCCTAGAGTATATTAAGAGGTCACGAGCGTCAATACTTTCTAATGCGGTCCCTGAATACACGTACTACTTATTAAGGTTTACTACAATCGAATTCATGCACTTGATCTTTCCCAGCAAGTATATGCAGATGCTTAATAAACTTTACAAGCTAATAAATAAAATGTTGTGTATACCCCTACAAGCGTGAGTGTAAACAATATGGAAAATCTGCCTTTAGTCTCATTTATTATACCCACGAGCAATAGTTATCGTACAATAGAAAAATGCCTAAAGAGTATAAGAGAGCAAGAATACCCAAAAATAGAAATCATTATTATAGATGGGGGCTCTACTGATGGCACCTTAGAGATTGCTAAGGACTATGCTGACAAGGTAGTTGTTTTAAAAGGTCCTCTTGGATTTGCACGAGCCTATGGTGCAAAATTAGCTAAAGGAGAGATACTTGGAATCTTCGACTCGGATGTATATCTACCTCACAAAAAATGGTTAAAGAAAGCAGTTGAGACACTACTTAAATACCCCAGAGCAGCTATTTTATGGCCAGTTAACATACCTCCAGAAAATGCCTCGGCAGTTGCAAAGGCGTATTTTGCACTATGGGAGTATAGGTTAAGAAAGTCAAAATCACCGATACCTGGTGGAAACATATTAGTAAAGCGAAAAGCTTACACTGAGGTAGGTGGTATAAACCCGCACCTACATTTTGGAGAAGACTACGACCTTACACTAAAAATTCTGAAACAAGGCTATACATACATAATATATCCCGATCCAATAATACACGACACAATGCACAGCCTCAAACAATATACGAGAAAACAATTCTGGGGTGCTTACTCACTAACTAAGGCTTCACCAGATATAGTGAAAACAGCAATGATGTGGGAACCTTCACCCAATAAGAACATAATGCTTAATGGTTTAAACCACGCCTTATCATTCATTAGATCTATACCCTTAGGGATTAAAAGGGGATATGGTATTTCAATAATGTTCTACTTACCATTGCTTATGATAATTAGACTCGCAATATATGGTTCAGCATTCTTGCTAAAATCTAAGACAATGGTGGTAAAATATTGGTGCCCGATAGGTTTAATACGTTAGTGAGGAGCGTTGCACCTATGTAGTATAGAGAATGTAGTTAATCTAATAGTGTGACGATACATTGAACTATGGGATGGTTTCTTTAAAGGTGATTTAATGGGGCGTCCATTGCTAATCTATGTAAGTGGTATTGATGGTTCCGGAAAAACTACTGTAGCAACTTTTCTTTACTATCAACTCAGGAAGTATGGATTACCAGTGGTGAGAATATGGTTTAGATTTCCCTATTTCCTCTTATATCCAATATTATTTCTTGCTCGAAAGTTAGGTTTAACCAAAGTGTATGAATCAAACAGCAGGACTTTTACGGTTCACTTCTTTGAGCCAATAGCTAACCCCTACACAATACTATTTGTATTCGACTTCGCACTTAATTTCATGTTCAGGATAGTGCTACGATCACTTCTACCACTTATTATTATAGTCGAGAGAGGCCCTTTAGATAGCCTTGTAGACCTTCTCTCCGATATTAGCAGAGTGCGTGTAAACAGTGTGTTACTGAAATTTCTCCTAAATCTGCAAAAACAGGGACTTATAGTAGTGACATCTGCTAATCTCGACACTATTAGAGAGAGAAGAACGGAAGCAAAAGTAGATCCAAAATTTACCTTAAAATATAAACTCTACAAACTTCTAATCTTTAAATACTTTGACAAAAACCATATAATAATAATTGATTCTCAGAAGAGAAAAGAGGATAATTTTGCATTATTAAGAGTTATAGCTGATAAAGTTAGGAATGCATATGGCTACCTTGTTAGTTATGGTAAAAAGGTTTCGAATCCATATCTAAAGGCTCCATTTGCTAATCGATGGTTTATTCTAGCGACAAATTGGCTAGTGCAGGGAGCACTGATTGCTGACTCCATAGAAAACATTGTTAGGTTTACTACTGATTTAGTACCTTCCCTTATCGTTCTGAGTCTTACCGCCAATCCGACCTATTCATTTATTGTATTTCTGCTAATGCACACGCTTAATTACATTTTTAACTCGAACAGCATGAGTAACATAAGGTTCTTTAGACGTGTAGATGTTAAACAAAGCCTAAATAAAGTTCTAACTTATTTAGAGCATCAAAATTTGGATGAAATTGAAGCTATTGTATTATTTGGAAGCTTGGTACGCAATGAAGTAAAACCAACATCTGATCTGGATATTCGTGTAATTAGGAAGTCTTCAATAAGTAGTGCCATTAAAGCTTATGTCCTTGTTACAAAGTTGAGGCTTTTTGCTTTGCGGAACTGTATACCTTTAGATATGTTTATTCATACAAAAAAGAAGCTATGTAGAATAGTTACTCTGGGATGAATTGAAGAAGATGTATGTCATTCCACATTATAGAAAAGAGGACATGTTAAAGGAGTGTAAAGTTCTTTAAGTGAGTTATTATGCAGGTTGAAATCTTCATGCCAGGTTTCGGGCTTGATGTCATTGATCTAGATACCTTAAAGTTACAACCTTGGAATTACCTTCTACAAATCGCGAAAAATCTCGTAGAACAGGGATACAAAGTTGCGCTTACAATCATTGATGTAGAGATAAGTCTTGAAGCTAAGAATTCGTTGGCTGAGGAGGGTATTATTGTACAGCCTTTTAACAAGCATACAATGTCAGATACGGTAATAGTTCCCATAGCAATCGGTTTCTTAAGTAAACTAATCAACTCGTTGCCGTATGTTAGACATCGTGAAATAATTGGTGTGCTAACTACACCATTAATAGACATGCAAACATTGTGGATAAACTACGTTAAAGTGAAGCTTAGCAAAACAAGTGTAGTTGCAGATGCGCTGCTTTATGAAAACATCTTATTTAGGTTGAGAACCAAGTTGTTATGCAATTGCATAAGAAAGCTTATAGTTCCATCGAACGATTATAGTGAAATACTTTTGCGTATTTTACCATGTGATATGGATATAACAACCTTTATACCAGAAGTATCCATACCAGCCTCCATTAGAGATAAAGCTATATTAAGCAATAATACGGGAGAGATAATTATATCCTATTTTGGTCCTTTTAGCGAGGAAAGAGGAGTAATAAGTCTAATCAAAGCCTTCAAGAAAGTTCGTGATTACCCCATAAGAATGCAACTTTTAATTAGAGATATCGGAAGTGGGAGGATTGATCTTATAGATAAATTGGTATCGAAAGTTAGTAATAAGATAGAAGTTCATATAGGTAACATAAGCAAGGAGGAGCTATTTAGTAAACTAATTTTATCAGATTTGATCATCCTTCCATATCGTATAATGCCTTCAACTATCCCATTAGCTTATTTGGAGGCAATTATGTTAAACAAACCACTAGTTATCGCATCAAATGTTCCGGGCATAAATGAGCATCTAAAAAAGTACTTCTCTCTACGCATAAGGCCTACGTATACAGTTAACGAACTAAGCAGCATCGTAATAAAACTAATTGAAGAGCGAACTATATTAAATGAAAGTCTGGATAAGCAACAAAAATACGTTCAAGAACTAAAACAGAAATACGCCTATCAAAAAGTTGTGTTGTAATCACAAAAGTTAAGTATGAATGTGCCGAAGGAAAATGTGGGATTATGCGTATACTACTAGTTCCAGGAGAGTTTCCACCATATATCTTCGGTGGTGGAGGAATTTTTATGTATCATCTTTCAAGAGGGCTAGTAAAACGAGGTCATAAAGTCTATGTGGTAGCGCTAGGTTTCTCCGAAAAACTTATGGGTAATTTATGCAAAGACGTGACAGTTGAAAGAGTTAACGACAATCTAGTTATTATAAGAGTTTTTATACCTAAACACATATATCCAAGGCATAAGGTGTTCCAGCTTTACAGTAAAAATATAATAGATAGACTTGTAGAGAAGGTTGATATAGTTCATCTCAATACGGGCCTCTATCACCCTTTCATAAGAGACGTAATAAAAAGATCAAAGAAGCCCTCAGTTGTAACAATTCATGGAGACCCCGTAATCGACAATAAAATTTCAATGCTATTACCCTTCACATCCACAAAGGATATAGCATATCATGCTACTTTCTTGTTAGACGGAGTACTAAGCCTGAAATATGAGATAGCTGAGCTATATCCGGTTTTTGTATCAAAACAAACTGTACAAACAATCTCTAGCTATATACCCGTAACAAAATACAGGGTTATATACAACGGAATCGACTTTGATTTCATAGATTCAAGCTTGCATAGACCCACATCATGCAAGCTCGTGGATTTTGTACAAAAATGTTCAGAGAAAGGTTATAGGATACTTGTTTATCCTGCAAGACTTTATCCTAGGAAAAACAATGTATTTCTTCTCTATGTCAGCAAAAGACTAGTAGAGAGAGGTCATAAAGTAAAAACTATATTTACAAGCGAAGGACCTCTAATGACTAAACTTAAAAGTATATCTAAATGTCTTCAAATAGAGCAACACATAATAATAACGGGTAGATTACCTTATGAAGCGGTGTTGAAGATATTGAGCTTATCCCATGTTGTTCCATTTCCATCACTATATGAAGCACACCCATTAACTGTAATTGAAGCTTTGTATATCGGAAAACCTGTAGTAGCATTTGATCTACCCTATGTTAGGGAATTGATAGATAAAGGCGTTGAAGGGATTTATGTAGCTAAAAACCCGCTGCACTTTGTTGAAATACTAGACTCGTTGCTTAATCAAATTGGCACAATAAATGAAGATTTAGTGGGTTCAAGAATGCGTGAAAAGATCATGGGGATGTTTAGCGTTGAATTAATGACAGACCAATATGAGCAATTATACTTCGATCTGATTAAGTGAGATACTCATTCTCAGGATTAAAAACATGCTGACTGACGACAATCAAAATCGTTTGCACCCCTCCATAGAACAAAGCACAGACAGGTCATTACTTTCAATAATCATTCCTACAGCTCGATACTCTCCACACCTAGCCAGGTTTATTCGGTATCTCAGGCACGTTTGCCTAGAAAACGACCTAGAAATAGTGATTGTGAGTACCACTGATAACCCTGCTAACAAGCTCACAGAAAACTATGTGATAGAGAGGGCTGTAAGCTGTTAATTCTAGAGAGGAGGCCGGGCGAAGACACAAGATCAAAGCAAAAACATAGGAGTTGAGCATAGCGCAGCGGGATACGTATACATAATAGATGATGACGCTTTCGCGAGTTGTTCTTTTCTCAAATCACTAAAGAAAATCCTACTAAAAGAAAAACTCGATGCTGTGCTACTGCAACACTCCCTTACCCAATGTCTATATGGGCTAGAGTTAGAATGATAGAGAAAAGTATTTCTTCGTACAATTTATACCAAAGTAGTTGCAGAATAGTTCGAAAAGACGTGTTTGCCGGGCTCAAAGGCTATAGAGAAGATTTCGTGGTTGGCGAAGACGTAGAGTTCCAGGATAGACTACTTAAGCTTAAGCCTAGGATAGCGGTAATTCCCATACATAAAGGGTTCGAGATTCATCTGGGCGAATACAGATCGCTATCATCATACATTAGAAGAGCCTATTACTATGGCAAACTCCTTACGAGGTTAACACACGTTATAAGCAGGTCTAGGCTTTTCCATTCATATGTTACAGCACCATTATCTATTCCGCGACTCGTAAAAATTTTAGGCTTTACGTGTTGCCATATGTTGTATACAAGATAGCAATGACTGTAGCGACTATATGTGGAATATTTTCGGAAACACTAAGTTATTCGCAAAATCGGGTAAGATAAGATAAATACTGTACTAAGTACAGAGCTTTAATTTGACCAAGTAACCGAGGTGCTTAAGGTTGAAGAAGTTAAAATCGAAGTTAAGGTTGGCATATCATCTAAGAGTGGCTCCTTATCATCCAGCGCATCTTGCCATAACGACAAAGACTCTCGTTATGGTGTGAAAATATACATCAGTGGTTACGTTTACTACATATTTTATGGGAGATTTATTGTATTAAAACTTATGAATTACCCTATGTTAGTGACATTGATAAATATAAATGTTGAAGACCGAAAGAGACCTATTTATTAGCATTGGAAGGTGTAGAGAAGCGTTAACAGCAGGTGAAAATGCGGAATTTCAGAGCAGATCGCTAAAACATAATCCTAAGACTTACGTTATGCTACCAAGAATGGGATTTGAAGTTCGCATAGGGAATTAAGGAATTAAGTGCATATTAGAAGTCTTATTATTATGGTAAACACAGCGCTAAATCGATGAAGAGGACTCACATAAGTAGTGCTATTCAGGTACACATATTACTCCCGACTAGCATGGAAAGATTTATCCGCACTTTAGGTCATATACACTATATGTGGTATTCTTTTTAAAGAAAGTGTTACCAAATAAAGTTGAGAAAGCTCTAGGCGGTAATTTAGGTTGGAGGTCTCATGGTGTATAAAATGAGAAGAAATGCAAGCTTCTCATTATTTGCAACGATATTACTGTCCTTTACTATTTTAGCTATCGTTTCGTATGTAAATAATGGTTATCATATAGAAATGGGGCTGTCTATAGACGTTAATCATCACGTGTGGTTTTCTAAACATGTTATACATACAGACAGGCTTCCACACGATAATGCATATGAGTATATGCCTCTCGCTTTACTTATAGTGCCCATCTTGTCTCTAGTAAATGGAATGTACCATCCCATTTATATATTACTAAGAACTTTTTTGGCACAGTTAGTTTATATCATAATAACATGGTTGATTATACAAAAGAAGTCGCACCACAAATTTTCACATAGTCTTATCTTGATGTTAACAGCGTTTCCTATCTCTCTTGCTTTCTATCCCTACTACTTAACGATAAATCATGTAATAGTGCCTATAACACTATTAAATTATATTGTAATAAAAAGTTTTGATAAAAATAGTTTTTTACCTTCTACATATATCCTTTACGTAATTCTCTGTGTTGCATCTCTGTTATCAAACTTTAGCTACACACTGATACTTTTGGTTTTATTCTTCGGCTCACTATATCTGCATAAGGTGTACAATAAAATATTCAGTGTCAAGGTGTTTTCGATTAATATGAATAAAACTGTTAATAAGCTCTTATTTATGAGCATGATCTTAACATCAACATACGTTACATACGTAATAATGACTGAAGCTACTTCGTATAGTTTTTCGATTAAGAGATCTTTATCAGCGTTCTTGACACTAATTAACCAGGGTTCCATCGAACCTCCTTTGAAGAAAAGCCAGATATCCTTAGATTATGTAACTTTAATTGTATCCGTTATGAAGCTATATGGAACTCTTTTAGTTCCATATTCATTGATAATACTCTTCGCAGTGATCAATTTCTTAAAAAAGAGGATACTAATGCCATTACACATAACTGTTTTCTTGTCTTTCATCTTAACAACATTACTTGCCCTAACTATAGGCTATGATGCATTTAGGCTAATAAATATTGTTAACCTGCTTCTACCTTTTGCGTTATGTTTAGGTCTTAATGCCTTGAGGGTTCGTTTGAGAATAAAGATATTTGTACTATGCTTAGTATTAGTGGGATTAGCCTTTCTATCCATTATTCATTTCACCCCAATAGACGTTAAGGTGAATGTAATGTATTACGAACCAACTCGTGACAATACCACGGTTATTGAATCTATTTCCGTGATAGAGCATTATGCACAAAGACCATTGGTATACGCAGAAACACTCAGATACCTCTCAAATCATTTAGGGGCAGCATTCCCCTATATAATTGGAGATAGAACTATTTGTCACGGGTTTATGTACGTTAATAGAAGAGATCTCTATCTATCGTGTAAGAGTTTATCAAGTGCCGTAAACATAATAATGGATGATACCCAAGTTATTAGAGGATACGTATTTGGATCTGTTGACCAACCTTCGCTTTTTGTAATCAATTACCCGGTAAAGTTTATGACGGAGGAGCCTATAGAGTATAGGAGTAATAGCCTACGGAAACGCCTTATATCCCCCATCAGCTTAGTATATAACTCTGGTGCTATGGCGGTATGCGCCACAGACATATAGATACTGATAACTATGTGTCCTCTGATAAACCCGCTATTTCAGTAATTATACGTGCGTATAATGCTGAGGGAACAATAAAGGATGCTATTGAATCTATTCTAAAACAAAGCTATGATGGATTTATAGAAATTGTGATTTGTTATGATAAAGGTTCGAATGATCGCACTTACGAGATCATCAAAGAATACGCTGAGCGTGTTAACCGGAACTTTAGTAATCGGAAAATTGTTATTGTAGAACACGAGCATACTACACCGTTTTTGGCTTTATTGGAAGGGTTTAAGAAGGCAAGGGGGGGTCTAATAACAGTATTAGATGCAGATAACGTTTTTCCAAGGAACTATGTAGAGCATGTAATAAACTATGTAATTAAAACGAAAACCGATAAGGCGTTCTACTACACAAACTTGGTCGTTACTGACGAACATCTAAGACCTAAGACTATTATAAATCGAGGAGAAGTACCTTTTGATAAACTCTTAGTAAGGAACCTGACAGACATGAATACTATGATTATCTCCTCGAGTTGTCTTAAAGAGCTTATAGAATTTCTTGAACCGTTATCCAAAATACGGTATTTCGAATTTTTATACGAAGATTATTTATTATCCTTGTTGGCTTTAAAAATGTGCAATGCAGAGCATATCCCACGTGTTTATGTGATATATAGAGAACACGGAAAGAATATAACAGGAATAACATACAAAGATCCTACCAGACTACTATTTTCAATAGAAAGGTCTATTAAAACTCTCATAGCATTCTATTATTTAGCGGGTAGGTTCTTAAGCATTCGTCAGAAGATTATTCTTTTCGCTTCATTGACGTATAGAATCCTGTTAATGCTTTATACCATTATACAAATATTCCTAAAACAAATATGACAACCGAGTAGAAGATAGATTATGCAAAACTATAGAAAGCAGGTATCCGAACATGTCCATAGTAATTCTTGGATGTGGCTGGTCTGGGTTATTAGTATCCATTAGAGCAAAAGGCCTCTATCCTACAGCTGAGGTTATTTGTGTTGACAGGTATTTGCACGGTGGACTACTAAGTAGCGAAGTCGTCGACGGTTATTTATTTGATACTGGTGGAAGTCATATAGTTTTCAGTAAAAAACGTGAAGTAATAGAAGGTATAATTATGCATGGCGAATGGATTGCTAGAGAGAGAAAGGCATATGTATTCCTTAATAATACTTTCATTCCATATCCATTTGAAAACGGCATCTATGTTCTTCCTCCAGAGGATCGGGCAAAATATGGTTTGTCTCTTATTAAAGCCCTAATGGATTACAAAGACGAAAAACCAGCTAACTTCAAAGAGTGGATTCTCAAGACATTTGGAGAGGAAATAGCCAAAGATTACTTAATCCCATATAACGAGAAGCTCTGGAAAAGACCCCTCGATGAGATATCCGCCGACTGGGTCTACATACCGGGAAGGCTACCTCTACCCTCTCTCGAGGATATCGTGAAGTCTATTGCTGGAATACCCACTGTTGGCTATAAAGAGCAGGCAATATTCTACTACCCAAGGAGAGGTGGTATAATAAAGCAGTGGGAGTATATGCGAAGCTATGCTGAGTCCCTTGGTGTAAGGTTTCTCAAAATGGAGGTTAGAGAAGTCAAGTCTTCTCAAAATGGATACGTTATAAATGAGGTCTTAAAAGCCGATAAAATTATCAGTACACTGCCGCTCAAGGAGGCTCCCTCTATATTCAACCTCTCCGACGAGGCTAGGAAAGCCTCTGAAAGACTTGACTACAACTCCGTAGTAGTTGTTGGATTAGGTCTTAAAAAACCGGCTCCTAGACAACACTGGATTTACGTACCAGATAAACGCGTGATTTTCCACCGCTACGCTTGGATTTCAAACTACGGCGAGGACACGTCACCGGATAGAGCAGTCCTCATAGCCGAGGTTACTGTTCCACCAACGTGGAAAGTCGACCTCGAAGAGATAGAGTCAATGGTTGTCTACGACTTGGTCGAGCTTGGCATAGTGAGAGAAAGCGAAGTAAACATCGTTAAGGCGTGGTTCCACAAGTACGGCTACTCCATTTACACACTCACACACAGAAAAGACGTAGACGCCGTCACGCAGGAGTTGACAGAGAAAGGCATACTAACATTCGGTAGGTGGGGCAACTGGCAGTACTGGAACACAGACAGGATATATGAAGAAGCCATGAAATTAAAAATCTAGAGAGTACTTATGAACACTCCTCAAACCCTATTATAGAGTTGCCAAAACACCACAGCGTTCGAGGCGATATCCCTTCTAGACCGTAAGCTGAAGACGACGTGGACCAGAGTGCACGCCTATGTGAAGCTCTTGCAAAAGATCAAGATGCCGGGGGACATGTTTTTGCTGAGGTAACGTCTGTTCTTAGATGAGTAGGTATCTTGGAAACCGTGACCTAGAGCCCCAGAGACCTAGGGTATCGGGTGCTTCCCTTAAGCTTTCTCGGTATCGCATCTCTCTCCTGGTAGCTTGGTTTCAGCTGGAAAAGTGTGCTAGCGGCTCTAAGTAGCTTGTGTAGCTGTTCCAGTTTTTGCTAAAAGTTGGAGAGCCCGGAGTTTTCGTGTTTTCTCTTTCTGATACTAGCGCTACCTCTTTTTTCACACTACCGCTACGAAGCCTTGTTGCAGTGTTTTAGCGTTCTCGTATATCATTATTGTGTTAGCTAAAAATACCTCTAGATACCTCGCTACCGCTATGTTACGTACACTCTTAAGTATTTCTAGTAGCGTGGTATCATGGGTATCGCTGTGACTGACATGAGTTTAGAGGAGCTTATTTCGAAGGTTAGGGAGCTGACGCGCGAAGACTTTGCGGAAGCCCTCGGCGTAGACCCTCTCAACATACCTTCGAGCTGCAAGAGAGAGCTTGCGAGGATCTTGTACTACGAGTTCAACGTTCCCTACAAGAAGATATGCGAGTTGCTGGCGATGAGTATGAGGGACGTCTCGAGGGCTGTCAGAGGTAGGTTGGGTAGCGCTAAGGCAGCGAGCAAGAGGGGGTAGGGCTAAAGAAGCGGAGGACGTCGAGCTGCAGGTTAGGGCGATAGAGTTGATCAGGTCTGGGGAAGCCGGGAACCCGAACGACCTAGTGCTAAAGCTTAGAATACCGCTAGATACGGCTGAGAGGCTGTTTAGCAGGATAGTCGATAACGAGGGCGTAGCCGTCACGTCAACAATTCAAGCAGCGCGCAAGTTGAGGAACCTGGTGGAAGAGGTTGAGGTGCATAAAGAGGAGTTCGAGGAGCTACTCGAAAGCTTGAAGAATACGAGTGCCAGAGCTCCGAGAACTCTTGAGTAAAGCTGAAGGCTTCGTCAAGAAGCTGAAAGGGTATAGTAGTGGGCTAGAAAGCTTCGCTAACTTGATAAACCGGGTTGAGCAGCTTGAAAAAGAATACAACACCTTACAGAAACGACTACTCTCTCGTCACAACTGTAAGGCAACACTCAATCAACATTAGCCAACTCTCAAACAATACTACTCAACTAGAGCAAGCTTTAACAAACGGGGTTGCCCAACTAGAGCAGAAGTTTAACGAGCTGAACGAAAGGTTTAAGAAGGTACGCGAAGCCCTAGAGTTCATGGAGATAGGGTTGAACAGGAGGTTCGTATTCAAAGAGTGGAGGTGTACATACATAGACGATAGAGGTTACTGCAAATTCGTAGCCCCATACCTAAACCCCTCGAAGCTGAACCTGCTGGCACTAGACTTGTTCGAGATATCAATGGCGCTATTAGTTATCGTGTTAATGTAGAGATACACAAGTTTGCCTGCAGCATGTCCCTTCTACAGGTCGCGAGGTACTCAATAAAACATGGTTACAATGGTTACAGAAGTAGAATTTGCAGTTATGAAGTAAGTGTCGATGCACATTATATCAATAACTTAAAGCGTTTTCCAGGAGAAGAGAGGAGATGCCAAGTACTGTACAAGAGAATGCCTAGGTTCAAGCTTCAATCAGAGCCTCTCACGCTCTGTAATCACCAAGTGTTACCTATGATTGTAAAGAAAGTTATGGAGGCTATTTATAAGATTAAGGTAAGTTATGAGGGCGACTAGAGTTGCTGAGGAAGTATCGGAACGGTAGGGGCTTTAAACGTGTTCATCTATCGGGTGCCAGTCTTACTACATGGTGTTTCTGGTGCTAGTGCTTAGCGTTCAAGCGTACGGACTTCCGCTACTACATTCACGTACTAACCGATATAGTTGGAGACGGCAACTCAGGCTATACGCACCTCTTCTACCTGACTTTGATGAGGACATGCACATTCTCCTAACTAAAGGCTCTGCAACAGGAAGTCTTCTTAGCGTCTACATTGGTTCTAGGGAAGGGTATGGGGTCTCGAGGCGTCACTTCGCAACGTTTTATAACGTCCATGTCTTGCTCGCTACACTATGACTTAGCACGCGAAGAATTAATCCCATTCCCGAAGCCGAGAGTCAATGACAGCCGTGGTAAGCATTAATGCTATACAGAGAGATAACTTTTAGCTACACCATTCATAAAGAGGAGGTATTACTCATCCAGCATAGAAGGGTAAACACTACTAATGAGGATCGAAGACCAGCGGAAGCGGATCAATAGCTAAGAGAAGGTTATGTATAAGCAGTTCTCTAGAGACTAGAGGCTTGAGCCCCTAACACCTCGCTCAACACCTCTCGCTTCAGCGTAGATACCACCGTTCACACATACACGGGGTTTTCTTAGGCATTTAGCTCTTCACTAACATTTAGAGTGTGTGCTAATACGTCTCATATTAGGGAATGGTTAGAGCAGTGCTAGGGCTTTGGAGTAATGACAGACTTGAAACTCAATGCTTCCAACCTTTAACACGTGCTCTTAACTAAGTAAGTCAGGGATTTCACAGCTAATTACATAGCTTATATTTTCAATCCCTAAGTCCTATAAATAAGCGTATGAGAAGGTTAAAAGGTTTCAATACCATATTGCAAGATTTTGAGCTCCCATTTCAAGAGGCCATCCTCAATTTTTAATTCCTCTAGAAAAAAGAATGTATAAGCTTTCTGCTATGAGAGATTGGGACAGGGTATGGCCTAAAGCTTTGCTTTTTAGGTATGGATGTAGAGGGCGATTTAGAGAGTTTGTTGAAGATATGTATAGAGGTCTTAGCGTAGACTTAGTGATGCTATCCGTTGAGGGAGATGCTCATGACCACCTCTTTGCGGTAATGTTGAGAGGCATGCGATCCCCAGTCTAAGGGTTTTTATGCAGCGGCTGTGTCCCTAGTTTTTTGTGGTGGTACTCTATGTTTGTTGATTTTGTGTTTAGGTTTCGTGTTCTTGTTGTTGCTCTGTCTATAGCTGTCTACGTATTCATGTTTAGTACTGCTGTTGCGTGTTGCGAGCCTTGGTCTACTGCTTGGCTTAGGCTTGTAGACCTCTCTTTCTGGGTTCTCTTCGTAGGCTGTTTTCTTGCTGGTTTTGCTGAGCTTAGGCTTTTCTGGAGGAAGAGCTCTGCTCTATCTTCCCTGCTAATCGCTGTTGTTAGTCTAGGTATGGTTGTTTTTGCTAGGCTTTCTTCGTCTATCTATAGCCTCTTGAAAACAAGTTTCCACGCCCAGCCCATCGGGGGGTCTATAATCGACGACACGTCATACACCCTCGCATCCCTAACCATCCCGGGGACCTTCCTCGTTTTCGCATCAACAGCTGTAAGCACGCTGTTTAGAGAGCCCGTAGTCTTTAGGAAAAGCCCGGCTCTCCACGAGGTAGCTACCTACATAGCTAAACGCCTTAACGCAATTAGAGCTAGATGG
>Ga0065719_102009_pt1 | contig 15802 bp, 19 predicted proteins | sample GBSCel85sediment_FD_59106 | JGI IMG/M metagenome (GOLD analysis project Ga0065719, IMG submission 59106) | Hot spring sediment microbial communities from Great Boiling Spring, Nevada - Cellulolytic enrichment CS 85C v3 (version 3) | ecosystem: Environmental > Aquatic > Thermal springs > Hot... | reverse complement strand
CTTCCTAATAATCACCGGTTTAAACCAGAAGATACAGACCAAGATTTGGATAATGGATATCAGGACCAAGCTGAGCGCGATAATGTCGCTTGTAGAGGAGGATAGGCGGAGGGTTGCTAACATGCTGCGCAACCTTGGGTTGCGGCCCCGGACGTCCTGATAAACAGGGTGATAGACTTCTTCACCATTGAGCCTGTCGAGATAGAGCCCACGGACATTATCAAGAGGCTTGACCACCTGGTTAGGACAACCGATGAATCCGTTAAGAGAATGGTTGACGCGACAATCCCCCATGTCGGGAAGTATGAGAAAACCCTGATCGAGTCAAGCCTTTCAATAGTTGGGGCTTTAAACACCATATACAAGATTGTCAGGCACTACCTGCTGACAGGTGAAAGAGAGAACAACTGGATCCTTATAATGCAGCTCCAGTTTCAAATGCCGATGATAATGAAGCTTGTAAACACTTACCACGAAGCCCTCGACGCTTTCTCAACCGGGAAACCGATAGGGGATGCAGCAGGCCCGTTAACGGTTCACAGGCTTATCGAGAACGGGCAGGTTGTTTCGAGAAGAGTTGTTGACGAGACCAGCATTATCGAACTATACTATAAGGATAGAAGAGTCTTCGTGATAAAGGCTGAGGGCCCAGGGAGCAACGTGGGACACCCTGGTGCTGTTTTAAACAAGCTTGTCGAGGACTTGAAGGGAAGCGTGGACTTGATCATAACTATTGACGCGGCCTTAAAGCTCGAGGGTGAGGAGACGGGGTCGTTGGCGGAGGGTGTTGGAGCAGCCATCGGTGACCCGGGCCCCGAGAAAATAGCGATCGAGAGGGCTGCTTCCAAGTATAATATCCCGTTAAGAGCGCTTGTCGTGAAAATGGATTTAAGGGAGGCTATAACCGTGATGAGGAAGGAGATTTTCGAAGCATGCTATAAAGCATTCAAGTATGTTGACAAGATCATTGAGGAGGAGACGATGCCTAAGGCAACGGTTATCGTTGCCGGAATAGGCAACACGATGGGGGTGCCTGGTTAATGGCTGACGGGATAGATGCATACAGCTTATTCCTCATAGTAGCCATCATTCTGCTGATAGCGTACCTGCTAATGGATACTTTCACCAAGAAGCCTAAGAAGAAGGAGTATATTACAAGGGAGTTGTTGAAATGCGTTAAATGCGGCTTCACCGTTGAGAAAGAGTTTGAGCCAGGCGACTTCATAGGGCTAGTGAAGGACAAGTGCCCCAAGTGCGGCGGGGATTTAAGGGTTGAAGGAATCTACTCGGTCGAGAAGGAAAAGATTTTAAAACCCGGTAAACCTTAGGATTGATAGGTGCCCGACCCGGCCATAGTGGCCGGGCAACACCCGGTCTCGTATCGAACCCGGAAGTTAAGCCGGCCACGTCAGGGTGGCAGTGAGGTCCGCGAGGCCTCGCAGCCGCCCTGAGCTGGGATCGGGCACTTTCTCACACTGCCCATTTCCTCAAGCACCAACCCTACCAGGCTACGCCATCCTGTGGCCCCTGCCTCGAATGCTTCAGCACTCTTGTTGCGAGGAAAATGTTCAAGAGCACGACCACGGCTAGGAGAGCAATAATCACTAGCAGTAAAACCTCTACAACACCGGGGCTTCCAACCCCCCAGCACACCGGTATGAAGAATATTATGACACACCCTGCGAACCCGGCCTCCCCGTCGCCGGATCCTATTGAAAGCGCTGTAGCCACTAACACCGCCGCGAGGCCGAGGGCTATGAGGATCAGCCCTATCCTCCAAAGGCTCATGAAGCAACCCCTGCCGTGAAAACTATTAAAGCCGCCAGTACTGCAGCAGTAATCACCAGTAGCGCGAGCCCAATCCTCCTCGAGCTTGCAACGAGAATCGGTATTGGCCCAATCATGACTAATCCTCCCGCCTCAACCCTTCCCCCACCCTCCTTGATGATGGAGTAGACTAGGATGAGGATTCCGGCGATAATCATTGCTAAACCGATTAAAAGCAGGTGTAAAACAGTCATCCCCAGGCCCCAGCATGCTTTAATCCCTAGACAACCTAATATGGATTCTTGAGGGTGTTTTGGAAAATGACTGGCGAAGTAGTCCGTGTGAAGGAAGTGAGGCATGGGGGGAGGAAGTACCTGGGTGTTGAGGTCAGCCTGCCGGGGTCGCCCCCGCTGGTTCTGCTGGTGGGTGAAGCAGGCTTCGCAATGTGCGGGTTCCTAGACGTCTCAGCAGCCGAGAAGAAGGGTGCTGTGGCTGTTAAAATCCCCGGAGTCGGCTCTGTCGAGGAGTTGCTTGAGAAGGAGATAGCTGAGGCAACCTCTAAAGCCGAGGCCAGGGGGTTGAGGAAGGGGGTTAGGCTTAAGGATGTTCTAGACCAGTTGTGAGAGGAAGCAGTCTTGAATCCAAGGGTTAAAATACTTGCAACCCTCGGCCCCAGCAGCGGGGATTTCGAAACAGTTAGGAGGATGATTCGCGAGGGAGCCTCGGGCTTCAGGATAAACTACGCCCACGGCGATGCAAGAGCCTGGGACCTCTACGTTAAAACAGTCAGGGATGCTTCCGCAGAGCTGGGCGTCACGGTCTCCATAATAGGCGACCTGCCCGGCCCCCAGGTGAGGTCGGGTGATTTCGAAGAATTCAGCGTCAGCAGGGGAGACCAGGTCAGGCTTGAACACGCCCCCGTAGGCTCCTCCCCCAGGTCTATACCCGTGGCGGTGCGCGAGCTTTTCACAACCCTTGAGCCTGGGGATGTGGTGCTCTACGGTGACGGCGAGATATCTCTGAGAGTGTTAAGCGTTGAAGAGCATTCTTCTACATTGCTGGTTTTAAACGACGGCGTTGTCAAGCCGCGTAAGAAGATTGTTGTCCAGGGGAAGGAGATAAGCCTTCCCATGCTCTCCGGGAGAGATGTCGAGTTGCTGAACCATGCTGTTTCAAACCAGCTGACATACGTTGCTTTAAGCTATGTTAGAACCCCCAGGGATGTGGAGCTTGTTAAAAACCTGTTGAAAACCAGGAGCTTCCAGCCCAGGGTTATCGCTAAGATCGAGACAAGGTCAGCATACCTCAACCTTAAGGAAATAGCAGGGTCAGCCGACGCCGTCCTCGTAGCCAGAGGGGACCTGGGCCTCCACTTCCCGCTCGAGGAAATCCCTCTCATACAGAAGAAGATTGCAGCGGTTGCCGACTCCCTTGGCAAACCCTGTATCGTAGCAACACAGGTGATGGAGTCGATGATTGAAAACCCGAGGCCTAGCAGGAGCGATGTCGTAGATGTTTACAACTCAGTGTACGACATGGTTGACGCCCTCATGCTTACGAATGAAACAGCGGTTGGGAAGTACCCTGTTGAAACCGTGAGGTGGGCTAGGAGGATTATTGAAACAGCCGAGTCCAGTCTCGACCCTGCCACAGTGCAGCGCTCCAGGAGGGTGGGAGGCGGGCTCAGGGAGAAGTATGCGTATGGGCTTCTATCGCTCGCTGAGAGCTTGAACGCTAAAATACTAGTCTACACTAAAGGCAACACCGTGCCCCCGCTGATCTCGAAGCACAGGCCCCTTGTCCCGGTTTACGTTGGCACATCCTCTAAAGCGGTTGCTGAAGCATTAACCATCTACTACGGTCTGACACCGGTGAACCTTGAAGGGGTGGGCGGGGACATGGATTATGAGAAAGGGGTTGAGGAGCTATACCGTGTTGTAAGGGAGAAGAGGCTTGTAGACATAGGCGACGTCGTGGTTAAAGCCTACGTGAAATCGGGGACAGGCGTTCATGAAATAATTATTGAAGAGGTAAGGTAGGGTGCTTAAGACCTTAGAACCGAGAGGGCGTTGGCTAAAACACTTATATCGCTCAAGATCATAGCGGTAGCAGCCATCTCGGGCGTTATGAAGAGCCGGTGGCTCCAGTACAGCACCCCCATGGCTAAAGGTATGAGCACTATGTTGTATGCGAAAGCCCATGCAATGTTTTGAATAATCTTCCTCTTAACCAGCCTGCTGAAGTCGAGCAGGAATGTCAGTGTTTTCAAGCTGTTGTTTAAAACCACTATGTCACCAGCTTCCTTCGACACGTCAGCCCCGCTGCCCATTGCAACGCCGACGTCAGCCGCGGCGAGTGCTGGGGCATCGTTCAACCCATCCCCTACGAACACTATTTTGAAACCACTCCTCTGCATATCCCTCACCAGGTCTGCCTTATCCCTTGGCTTAAGCCCCCAGTAGGCGAAGTCAAGCCCCAGGGCTTCCTTATAATACTTCACACTAGCCTCGACATCCCCGCTGGCTAATCCAACCCTGAAACCCTTCTCTTTTAAAGCACGCATCACGCTCGCAGCCTCCTCTTTTAAAACATCACCTATCTCCAGGACTGCTTCCACCCTGCCGTTTACGAAGACCATGACAGGGGTGTTCCCCCTTGCGCCAGCCTCCTCGACAAGTCTTGAAGCCTCCGTGCTGACCTGTATTCCAAGCCTCTCCGCCAGCTCTACATTGCCCACGGCGACGCTAACGCCTTCCACGATCCCGTAAACCCCTTCGCCGGGGATGTTGACGTAGTCCTCGGGCTCAGGGTATTCCAAACCTTCGCTGACACACTTCTCAACTATTGCGCGCGATAAGGGGTGCTCGCTCCGCGACTCAACAGAGCATGCCATTTTCAAGACACGCTCCCTCCCGGTGTTGCCGAGCAGGTGTGCCCCAACCACCACGGGCTTCCCAATTGTTAGGGTGCCAGTCTTGTCTAGCACGATAGTGTTAGACCCTAGCATCCTCTCGAAAACGTCTCCAGCCCTGATTAAGACGCCGTTCCTGGAAGCCTTTAAAACAGCTATCGAGACCACGAGAGGTGTTGCAATACCGAGGGCGCACGGGCATGCCACGGTCAGTACTGCCGCCATGAAAACCACAGCCATCTGGGGGTTGCCGGCTAGGAGGCTCCAGTAGGCGAATGTTGCGGATGCAAGCCCTAGGACGATCCAGGTGAAGTAGCCTACTATCCTGTCGGCAAGCCTAGCCAGCCTCGGCTTAACAGACTCCGCCTCCCTCACCGTTTCAATAACCTGCGCTATCAGCAGGTCTCCGCCAACCCTTGTCGCCCTGATCCTCAGGTAGCCCGTGTTTAAAACACTGCCTGCGAGAACGGGATCCCTGTTTTCAGCCTTCTTGAGCCGGGGGATTGGCTCGCCCGTGAAGCTTGACTCATCCACGTACCCGGAACCTTCCACAACCACACCGTCAACGGGGATGATCTCGCCGGCCCTGACCTCGACAACCTCCCCTGGGACCAGCTGGGATACAGGCTTCTCCGCAACCGAGTTCTCAACCACTACTCTAGCACTGCCTTTTAGCAGGGAGGCAAGCTCCTCGAGCGATTTAAACGCCCTCCTCCGGAGCCTCTCCTCCAGGTACTTCCCGAGGCCGACGAACCCTATAACACCGGCTGATGCTTCAAAGAATGATGAGGAGTGTAAACCCCCGTGCAGGTGCATGAGCCCAGTGGTAGCGGCCACCCCGGCTGTGAAAGTCGAGATTACTGAGACAGCTATCAGGGAGTCCATCACAGGGATCAGCATTAAAAGGGATTTCAAACCCCTTGCCACAATATCGTAGTTGAGGAGGATGGCTGTAGCCGCCAGCGGGATGAGGAGGGTTTCGCCCACAATCCCTTGGTGCTGGACGCCTCCGTTCAGCATTGAATACATGGATAGTGAGACAGCTAGTAAGCCGATGATGAATGAAGCAATCCTCCTGTACAGCAGGGTTTTCTCGCCGAGGCTCACGGATTTCTCAGCTACCGCTGACAACGGCTTAGCCCCGTATGCTTGCAACCTGCTTGAAACATCCTGGGGGGAGGTTTCCAAAGGATTGTAGACGACTGTTGCAACCCCGGTTGGAGAGATCCTCGCGTCGAAAACCCCTTGCAAACCCCTTATCTTAGACTCTAGTGACGCAGCCTCCTCGCCGCTGAACCCTTTCAGGTCGAAGTACATCTTCTCCTTGTAGACATCGTAGCCAGCATCCCTCACTGCTTCGTAAATGTTCTTGAGGAGGCATTTCTCATCATCATACTCAACCTCCGCCTCACCGGTGGAGACCTCGACCTTGAAAAAGCTGACGCAGCCGAGGCTTCTCAGCCTTCTCTCGATAGCGTAGACGCAGCTGGGACAGTCAATCCCTATGATCTTAAGCCTAGCCTTCCTCAATGATTAAACACCTTTAGGATTGTTGTGGGAGAGCGTTGCTGATTACTCGGGCATGCCGCTGGGGCCGTGGACAAGGTAGTGCTCAGGATTCTTCTCAAACTCCTCTAAGCATCTCTTACTGCAGAAGTAGTATATCTTTCCCTTGTACACTGTCTTAAACCGGGCTTTCCCAGGGTCAACGCTCATCCCGCACACAGGATCTATCTGTTTCTGGCTCAAATCAGCCACCATGTATCAATTATAACAAAGTTATTAATAAACCTTAGATCGCCAATGATTGCAACTGTTTCAAAGCCGCCGGCGGGATTTGAACCCGCGTCCACCGGCTGTCCAGCGACTCCGGTGTTTCCCAGCCGTTACGAGGCCGGCGCTCCACCGGGCTGAGCTACGGCGGCTCTATAATGGTTTAAGGGGAAAGTGTTTTATAAAATGTTTGAGTATGGTTAGGCAAGGGCTTTCAACGCGTTGAGAGCCATATCCTTCATAACGCTGTAGGGGTCTTTAGCCTTCACAATGCCTGATGCTACTAGAACCCCGATTGTGCCGAGCTTGATCGCCTGGTACACGTCTTCGCCCGTGGTTATCCCAGCCCCTGTCAGGATTAACACATCCTTGTTAACGCCCCTGATCATTGACACGCTGTTCGTTATCACCTCGGGCTTAGCCTTGCTGACGCTTACCCCGGTGCCTATGAGCTCGGGGGGTTCGACAGCTATCATGTCCGGCTTCAGCAATGCTATCGCTGCACCGGTCTCCGGGACGTCTGCGCAGGCAAGGGTTTTCAAGCCAAGCCTCCTAGCCTTGGCTATCAGCATGTTTATGTCAGCAATCTTCAGCCTGTGCTCGCTGTGGTTTAATATCACTCCTTCAACCCCAGCCTCCTTCAACCCTTCAACCGGTATGTAGCCTGTTACAGCCCCTGGCTCAACAGGGTCTGCGTGCTGCGCGAACACTTTAACCCCTGAGCCCTCAACCTCTCTCAGGACACGGGGTATCTCGGTGAACGGGGGCGCAAGGATTACTTCAACACCTGTCTCCTCCCAAACCCTTCTAGCATCCCTTGCTATTCGCAGAGCGTTCTCGCCGAAGCTGTGCGGGTGGTACGCCTTGTAGTTTACGGCTATTATAGGCTTCAAGCCTGACACCTGCGCGGAGGGGTTTCACGCCTTAGCGTGTGGTTGTTTAAAGAGGGGAAAAAGACTAGTGTGAGAGCAGGTCGCTGTGCTTCTTAACAACCTTGGCCTCCTCGGTTTTCACAAACCTATCCTTCAGCTTCTCCAGCACTGACGGCAGGGTCGTGTACTCCATCTCCTCGGGCCCTAGCCTGTGAGGCATGAAGGGGCCGTGCCTCCTCATGTACTCGGCAATGGTTTCCGCGAGCTTCCTCGTCTGGTCGAAGGCTACGTCGTCGAACAGGTCCACGGGGCCTATCAGCCTTCCCTTTGAAATGTTCCATCCGAGAGCGATTATCCTTGGAGGCCCGTCGAACCTTGTAACCTTAGCATACCTCATTGGGACAGGCATTAACGGGCCGTGGTGCGAACCCCTCATCCACCCTGCAACCAGGTGTGGGAAGCTGAAAGGCTCAAGTATCTCTCCCACAGCGGGGAGCCCGTGCTGGGCTCTCACAATGGCTACAGGGTCATCCTTCCCAACATATCTCCCGGCTGTCAGGTTGAGTCTTTCAACGCTTACCACTGCTGCGAGAAGGTTGTCGGACTTCCTGTAAACCCTTCTCACAATATACCTGCCAGGGGTTCCTATTAAGGCTAGGACGTCGTAGGATTCCTCAGGGGTTTTCATTAAAACACTCCTGCCTTCGAAAACATCGTATACTTCGAATATGAATCCATCATGCATCTTAGGGTCTATGACTAATCCAGCAGTGTTGAACGGGTCTGCGAAAATCCTGTAAATAGGCATGTTGAACGCTCCGGGCTCCGTCTTGTCAGCGTGGAATGTGATAACGGGCTCAGCCTCCCTCTCCTCCATCTCGAGCTCGGCAACGCCGGGGCCCATTCCTCTCACGTTGCCGGAGAAGGCTTCGCTCAACAAGTCCTGCCCAGCGGCGTAAAGCTTCAGCTCTCTCGCAACCTTTGTGGCTGATTTGAAAGCCTCCCATGCTAAACCGTGAATATCCGGGTGGTCAACACCCTTCTTATGGGTCATTATCAACTGGATATCGTCGCCTACATGGGTTACGTAGAAGTCTATTATAACATCCTTCTGCTTAGCCTCTGCCAGGATCTTCGTCGCAGCGGCTAACTGGTCTGGATGAGGCATGTGGTGTCCGGCAATGCTTCCAACATCTGCTTTTATAACGGATAAGGTGATCTTCTCTCCCATAATTACACCATTTTAAAGTATTAGTGACAAGGATTAATAAACATGTATTCCAGGGTTTAAGGAGTTTTTTTAAACGTTTGTTTAAATCAGTCTGGAATATAGTATTCTCCGCGAGCCTTCTGCTCCCTGTCCAGCACTGAGCCAGGCTTGTTTATCCTGGGACGCCCTGTCTCGCTGTCTTTTCTAACAGTTATTGAAAGATTCATTAAAAGCGTGTTGAAACCCTCCCTTATGTTCAACGTCCTGCTAGCATATCCTTCAACCGAGGGCTTGCCCGTGAAAACTACTATCTTATCGCTTATGTAGTTTTGAAGCATCAGGTCATGCTCAACCACTATAGCAGTCTTCCTCTTCTCCTCTATAATCCTCCTGATAACCCTTGCCACGACAATTCTCTCCTCAACGTCAAGGTATGCGGACGGCTCGTCTAAAAGGTAGAGATCAGCCTCCCTGGCCAGGGAGACGGCTACGGCAACCTTCTGAAGCTCGCCGCCGCTGAGCTCCTCAATCCTCCTATCCAGCATCCTGTTCAGCCTCAGCTTTCTCACAAGCTCGTTGTAGAGCCAGGATGCAGGGTTGAGAGCTTCCGCGGAAGCGTTTCTCAAGGCTTGTGAAACAGTTTCCTCAGCAAAGATCTTGGGCGAGAGCTCCTGGGGTTTAACGCTCACCTTCTCCACGGATATTAGGACTGAGCCTTCAACAGGCTTCAACTCCCCGTTCAACAGCTTGATGAACGTTGACTTGCCGACCCCGTTGGGCCCCAGGATCCCTAGGACCTCGCCAGGGTATGCCTCACCCTCCTCTACTACGAGCTTGAAGCCTGATGAAGGGTATTGGTGGATCATCCTCTCCCATTTAACCACAGGGTACTCGGACTCTTCGAAACGCTTCTCAGCCACCTGTATCCTGAACCTCACTGCTTCCGGGCGGATCCTCATGTTCTCAGCGGGGAGGTACCCGTTCAAGTAGTGGTTTATCCCTGCTCTCACACCGTAGGGTTTCGACGCTATGCCGTAAACCCCTGGCTCACCGTATATTACGACTATGTTGTCGCTGATGTAGTCGAGAATCATGAGGTCGTGCTCCACAACAACCACGTAGTTTTTAGACGGGTTCGTGAACTCCCTGATGGCGTCGGCAACCCTCACCCTCTCCCTGACGTCGAGGTAGCTGCAGGGCTCGTCGAAGAAGTATGCGTCAGCGTTTTTCAAGAGAACAGCTGCTACTAGGAACTTCTGCAGCTCTCCACCGCTAAGCTCTGAAACACTCCTGTCGAGGAGGCTTTTAAGGTTCAACTTATCCACTACTTCTTTAAACAAGCCTCTCTCATCAGCCTTGGATAATAGCTCTCCAACACCTCCCTTCAACACGCGCCTGGCTCCTTCAATATACTGAGGCTTCACAACACTCTTCAACTCGTTATTGGCTAGCCGGGAGAAGTATGTCTGCAGCTCGCTACCCTTGAAGGCTTTCACCACCCTGTCCCAGTCGGGGCTACTGTTGTAGTCTCCCAGGTTCGGCTTCAACTGCCCCGACAATATCTTGATGCTGGTTGTCTTCCCGGCGCCGTTCTTCCCTATAATACCCAGCACTCCCCCTGTCTTCGGCACGGGGAGGCCGTACAGCTTGAACATGTTCTCCCCGTACCTGTGGACGAGTTGCTTCTCCAGCTCGTCGGGGACGTTGACAATGGATATGGCGTTGAAGGGGCATTTCTTAACGCATATTCCGCACCCAATACACTTATCCTCGTATATGACTGAGTGGGTCTTGTCCTCGCTTAGATCTATAGCCTTAACCTTCCTCGTCCTGTTCACAGGGCAGAACCTTATACACTCCAGGCTACACTTGTCTGGTTTACAGTAATCCCTGTCAACCACTGCAAGCCTCGTCAACCAAGATCACCCTTACTCAGCCGGCGCCGTGTTCTCCGCGGGCAGGATCAATTTCAACACTCCTAGTCAGCAAGCCTGTGCTGGACAATTATAATAGGATTTGAAAACCATTTTATAATTGATGAAGAATGGTGACGGCTCTGAGTCTTCAGCGATGAGGATTATGAGTGACTGATTTAATCACTCTCCCCGCTCTCTCCTTCTTCCGCGGCAAACTCCTCGAGAAATATCTCGTAATACTCCGTGGAGCATCTCCCTCTCCTCAGGTGTGAGCCCGGATGCCTTGCTCTCAGTAGCTTTAGCCGTGACAACCCTCTTGCTGGACTCAACCTGGTACTTCATCCCGTATTTTTCAAGGTCTTTCTTAGTAGCCTTAACCTCGTAGCCGCACTTGTTGCATTTGAAGAAGACTTCACCGTTCTTCTTAGTAGGCATCATGGGGCCGCCGCATCTGGGGCAGAATTTAACCACGTGTTTCACCACGTTCCTAACGACTTCTATAATAGTGTATAATCACCGTATTATAAAGGTTTCTATTTAAGAAGCGGGTGGGAATGGTTGGGCCGCGGGCTTCCTTGATTGTAATATTTTAAAAACCCGCTTACAATATGGTATGTGATGATTGCTAACGGTGATGCTTATGGGGAAGATAAGGATTCGCGTCGTCAAGAGAACAGCCAGGGAGTTGCTTGAGAAGTACCCGGACCTGTTCACAAGGGATTTCAACCAGAACAAGATCCTTGTCTCCAGGCTGGTGGAGACACAGTCGAAGAAGGTTAGGAACCTGATAGCAGGCTACGTAACCCACCTGGTTGCTGTCAGGGAGAAGAAGGCTAAGGCTTGAGAGGCCTGTTCTTGCAAGCCCTAGGCAACTCTAACACTGTTTTCTCAGTAGAGCCTGCCGGGGAGTATCTTCTCATAAGGTTTAACAACCTAGTGGTTAAACTCTACGCGTACAAGTGTGTTAAGCAGCATGAGGATTTCGAGGAGGAGCTGGAGCTCCGGGAGCTCCAGCCCGAGAAGCCTGCGGCAATCCTCCCGTTAACCATGTTTAAAACACCTCTCCAGCTCGTCCAGGCAGCGGTTCACTACGAGCTCTACAGGAGTGAGCTTTCAAGGTTTAGGAATAAGGGGCTTCTCCTCCTCCTGCTCGCAACAGGGCACTCCCAGATCAGTGATTTGTTGAGTGATTTGAGAGCAAGGTATTCCGAGAGTAGCCACTACCTGATGTTCTCGATAGATGGTGAAGGCTTCGATAAAACAGGGTGCGAGGTTTTCAAGGATTATGTTCAAAGCGTTGACGAGGATTCCCGGGCTGTTCTTGTAAAAAACATTAGTAGTTTATTATCACTAATATAATATAGCCCTACCACTCCTCTTCCTCCCACTCTTCCTCCCATTCCTCTTCCTCTTCCCACCACTCCTCTTCCCATTCCTCCTCGAACCAGACCAAGCCCTGCACCTCGTTAGTTATTCCTTGTTTTAAATTGGTTGGAACCCAGTATTTAAACTATATCTTTGAAGGCTTCACGGGTTTGAGCAGTGTGAGAAGTGTTTTCAGGAGAGCTCGTTGAACGTTAAAAGAACTATGTCCCGGGGCTTCTCCTCAACCTTCCCCAGCCTTGCCCCTACGAGGATTTTAACATTCTTCTCGGCCGCAGTGTTTATCAGCCTCTGGGTTAGGATACCGTCCAGTAGCACTCCGTGAACACTGCCGGGCTGAGCACTCGCCAGCTCGGTGACAAGGTCTCTCACAGGAATCTTCTTCAACGGGTTCCAGTTCTGATCGTACAGGACGGCTTCAAGAGTCCCGGTTAAAGCCTTAGCATCCTCGGCAAGCTTTCCTGGAACAACAAGCGTCTCCTCCTTCTCAACAGGTTGCGGGGGCGGAGGCGGTGGCGGCGGAGGAGCCTCCTCCTTCACCTCGACAGGCTTAGCCTCGGCGGGCAGCTTGTGCAGCTTCTGCTGTATCTGCAGGAGGTGTTGAGCCTCCTTACTCCCCTGCTTCACCAGGTTGTTCAGGTAGTCGAACACGCTCGTGCTCTTGGAGAGAGCCTCCTCGATCTCCCTACCGGTTAACTCCTCAACCTCCCTGCCAGCCGGTGCCCTCGCCACGTAGTCTACCTTAAGGTTTCTCAAAACCTCCTTGAGGATTAGGTCGCCGCCGTGGTCTCCGTCCACGAACACCAGGATCTTCTTCGACTCAGCCAGCTTCTTAACGGTTTCAGGAACCTTTCTCGCCCCGCCTATGGCGATAACGTTGTTTATCCCGTATCTTAGAAGGTTTATGACGTCAGCCCTGCCCTCAACCAATATGACAGTGTCAGCCTTCTCGACATCGGGTCCTGCGGGGAGCTCGTCCGGGCCGTAGCTGATTGGCTCGGGCGCTTTAAGCATTTCCTGAATACTCTTGATGATCTCCCTTACATCAGGGGCTTTCTCCTTGCTCCACTTCCTAAGTATTTCCTCAGCCCTCTCCATTATCTTCTTAATCTTCTCCAGCCTAAGATCCACTATGTCGACTACTTTCAAGCTGGCGTCGTATGGTCCAACCTTGTCAACGCTCTCGATGAGCGCGGCTAGGAGGGCTGTTTCAACCCTGTCAAGGTTGCTGGGTATGAGGATCTCGCCTATTGTCTTGCTACCCTGGATCTTAGTGTTAACCTGTATCCTTCCTATCCTCCCCTTGTCCTGGAGCTGGCGGAGGTCGAACTGGTCGCCTAGCAACCCCTCGGTCTGCCCGAATATTGCGCCAACGATATCGTGTTTCTCGACAACGCCGTCTATCTCTATTTTAGCTCTTATCAAATACTTGCTCATTCAACCACCATGGTCTATTATAAGGATTTATCAACCCGTATAATAAGCACTGCATTCCCATAGAATGCTTGGTTAAAAACCTATACAACCCTAACCCTGTTAACCTTTTTATTAGCCCACTCGTACCTTCTAATCCTCCTGCTCCGCCCGTACCCGCATGCCGCGCAGTATCCCTTGGACACGTTGAAGCTGTGCCTGCCGCACCTTCTACACCTTATATGGGTCTTCCCCCGGCTCCTCTTACCCATGCTCAACGTTCCCTTCGTCACCTAGACCACCTCACTGCTCTGTTATCGGGGATATGAAGACCACTGTGTCTCCTCGTATGACTACGGTGCCCAGCTTCCTGCTGGCGCCGCCCTCCCCTATCTCCTCGACATCGTCGAGCACTATGTTCAAGTGTTGATCATAACTCCTCAGCTTCCCGCGGAGCGTTATATCATCCTTTATCTTGATTAAAACTATGTTCCCAATGTTCTCCTCGAGCATTTTATGCGCTGTCTCGCTCAAAACCAGCACCCCTATGGTTAATGCTTAATGAATCCACATGAAGTTTAAAATACTAGGTATCCTTAAATACTTAGCGATCAACCGGTTCAACGTGGTCGGTAATGGTTAAACGATACCCTCTCTCGAAGAAGGAGCGGAGGAAGCTTGCCGAGGAGCTCTCCTACATTGGTGATTTAAGAATCGAGGATGAGAAGCTGGTGGAGTACTACCAGGATGAGAACGGTGAGAAAATACTTGTAAACGGGGAAGCAGCCTTCGTCAAGCTAGGGGATAAGTGGATACCTCACTTAAGATTCATCCTGAAAAACCTTCAAACCCTTAAGCTTCCAAAGGTTTTCGTGGATAAAGGGGCTATGGAGGCATTGCTCAGGGGCGCGGACCTCATGGCCCCGGGGATTAAGAGTGTTGAAGGCGTTTTCAAGGAGGGGGATGTGGTAGTGATCTGCGAGATCGAGTCCAGGAGGCCTTTCGCCGTCGGCAGGGCCCTAGCCCCGTCAGACTCTATCGTCAAGGGCGAGATTAGGAAGGGGAAGGTTGTCGAGAACATCCACTACTTCAACGATGACATATGGAGGCATGGGCCCTGACTTCTTGAACGTTAACATTTAAAACATGTCTAAATATAGGTTGAAAACCTGGATTAAACGGAAAGGTGTTTAACCATGGTGTTCAACCAGGGCGACTTCATACTCGTCGAATACACTGTCAGGGTTAAGGAAACCGGGACCCTCCTAGACACGACGGACGAGGAGCTGGCTAAGAAGGAGAATGTCTACGAGGCTGACAGGCTCTACGGTCCAACACTCATTGTTCTCGGAAGGGGCTGGATGAACGAGGTTGTTGAGCAGGAGTTAATGAAGATGGAGGTTAACGAGGAGAAGGAGGTTGAAGTACCTCCTGAGAAAGCCTTCGGTGAGAGGGATTCCGGCAAGGTTAAAACCTTCAGCCTGAGGGAGTTTCAGAGGAGGGGTTACAGCGTTAACGTTGGAGATGTTGTCGAGGTTGCCGGGGCTAAGGGCGTTGTTAAAAGCATTAGCGGCGGCAGGGTGGTGGTGGATTTCAACCACCCGTTAGCGGGGAGAACCCTTGTCTACAAGGTTAAGGTTGCCGGGAAGCTTGAGGAGTTTAAGGACAAGGTTAAAGCCCTTGCTTCAAGACACCTCAACATCACGGGCAGCGACATTGACGTAGCCTATGATGAGGCTGAGAAGAAGCTGGTTGTAAGCATCCCCGGGAAGTACTTGTCGAGGAGGGAGCTGAACTACTCTAAGATATCGCTGGCGACAGACATCTTCGACATTTTCAAGGATGCTGTCGAGAAGCTAGTGTTCCAGGAAACCTTGTCGAAGATCCAGCCGCGGACCGGCTAGATGACCCCGGTTTCCCTCGCCAGCCTGTAAGCAGCCTCACGTGTTAAACCCTTTTCACCAAGTATCGTATACCTATCAGGCCTTATCGTGTGAGCTATTGTTAAGGCTTCAACAATCTTCTCCGGCTCAACACCTATCTCCTGCGCCGTTGTCGGAAGCCCCACCTTCCTCAGGATTCTTCTAACCTTTCTCCACGAGGAGTCGCCGTGCAGGTAGAGCATCATTATTGCTCCAAGAGCCACCTGCTCCCCGTGGAGAGCTCTTCCAGGCGCTACGATATCCAGGGCGTGGCTGAACAGGTGCTCGCTCCCGCTTGCCGGGCGGCTTGACCCGGCTATGCACATGGCTACTCCACTACTCACGAGTGCTTCAACAAGTATCCTAACGCCCTCTACGCTCCCGCTCGCGATTAGCTCATGGTATCTGAGCACGTGTTTAGCGCTCATTAGAGCTAGCTGGGCAGCGTACTCGCCGTAGTACTCTCCTCTCAGCCTGTGCGCTAGTGCCCAGTCCTTGACAGCCACTAGCTTGCCGACGAGATCGCCGAAGCCCGCCATTATAAGCCTCCTAGGGGCTTTGGCGATGATTTCAACATCCGCTATCACTCCGTAGGGGGTTTTAGTGTAGATGCTGGTCGGCCTCCCGGTTCCCTT
>Ga0065719_106718_pt1 | contig 15834 bp, 12 predicted proteins | sample GBSCel85sediment_FD_59106 | JGI IMG/M metagenome (GOLD analysis project Ga0065719, IMG submission 59106) | Hot spring sediment microbial communities from Great Boiling Spring, Nevada - Cellulolytic enrichment CS 85C v3 (version 3) | ecosystem: Environmental > Aquatic > Thermal springs > Hot... | reverse complement strand
AAGATAGAGCTAAGAATATCCTCCTCTGCACGTTCTTAGGGCCTCTCTCAGGCCCGTACTTCCCAGTTAAGAGTCCCTGAGCTAAGGGGCTGTACGCTATCACACTCAACCCCTCCTTGAGGCAGTGAGGTATCACATCCAGCTCAGCTCTCCTCTTGAGGAGGTTGTACTCTATCTGATTCGAGACTAAATCCACTTTACTCAAGTAACTCCTGGCCCTCTCGAGTTGCTCCACGGAGAAGTTGCTCACGCCTATGCCCCCTACCCTCCCCTCCTCTACTTCCCTCTCGAGGGCCCTCAAGGCCCCTCTGAGCGGGAATATGGGGCTCGGCCAGTGGATCTGATATAAGTCTATCCTGCTCACGCCCAACCTCCTCATGCTCCCCCTGAGGGCTTTTATCACTTGGTGAGGGGTGAGCCTCCAGGGATAGGGCAGCACTTTAGTAGCTAGCACTACCTCATCCCTATCCAAGCCCTTCAGAGCCTTCCCTATGACTTCCTCAGATTTGCCATTCCCGTACATCTCCGCAGTATCTATGAGATTTATCCCTAGCTCTATCGCCCTTCTAATTATCTTTATCGCTCCATCCTCATCTAGCTCTTTCCCCCATCCCCAATAACTCGACCCGAATTGCCAAGTCCCCAGGCCTATTTTAGATACTCTGATCGAGGTCTTGCCCAATCTCTCGTACTTCAAGCTATCCCCCACTTTTACGTAACTCAACTTCCCAAGGGACTTTTTAAAATTTCCCTGAGTTTAGGGCTTATGAGCGTCATCAAGTTCCTGAGCGATTTAGTTAAGGAACCTAGCCTCTCGGGAGAGGAGGGAGAGGTAGCATCCATCGTAAAGGAGGAGATCTCGAAGTTAGGAGTGGATGAAGTAAGGATAGATCGCGTTGGGAATGTGATAGCTAGGATCGAGAGATCTGGAGATTGCTTAATCCTTCTAGATGCTCACATGGATACTGTCCCAGCTGGAGATAGGGAAGCTTGGAGGAGGGATCCTTTCTCCGGGGAGATAGTGGATGGTCATGTCTACGGGAGGGGCTCTGTCGATACTAAGGGCAGCTTAGCTGCGATAGTGCACTCAATCCCCCTATTGAGTGAGAGAGGCCCAGATCTCGTGTACGCTTTCGTAGTACATGAGGAGGATCATGAAGGCTTCGGTGTCCGTCACGCGATGAATTCCATAGGGAGTAGGCCTGATCTCGTCATAATAGGTGAGCCTACTTCTTTGAATATCGCTAGAGGGCACAGAGGGAGGGCAGAAGTATTAGTAGAGTTTCGTGGAAGGGCAGCTCACTCCAGCATGCCTGAACTGGGAGTTAATTGCTTGGATGAATTATGCGAGTACTTAAGGGAGCTCAATAAGATTGAGATGCCCTCCCACCCCCTATTAGGATCTGCTTCAGTCAGCCCGATAAGAGTGGATGTGAGCCCGGGCTTAATACCAGTGATACCCGATTACTGCACCCTCCTACTCGATAGGAGGACGCTACCCGGGGAGAGCAAGAGCGATATAGAGGAGCAATTGAGGGGGAGGATAGTTAGGAAGATCGTGAAGTGCTACACAGGATATGAGGAGGAAGCTGAAGCTTGGTTCCCCGCTTGGATAAATGAGGAACCTTTCATAAATAGATTGGCATCGGAGCTGGGGGCCGATGTGATACTCTGGAGGTTCGGGACCGATGGCTCTCACACAGCTGGTGAAACTGGGATCAGTACTATAGGCTACGGACCCGGGGATCAGGAAGTTGCTCACAGGCCTGATGAGATGATAAGGATAGACGAAGTCGAGAGAGCTGTCAAGGGATACGCTAAGATAGTCAATTCCCTCCCATATGAATTTTAAATCTTCCCCGATATATAGAGTGTGCTCTTCAAGGATCTCGCTGAACTAGCGATGAGTATAGCTTCTAAATCATCTAGGAAGGATAAAGTTGCCCTAGTCTCAGATCTCATAAGGAAGGCTGACCCTGAGGAAGCTTACAAGGCCTTACTCATCCTCACGGGTAAGATCTTCCCCCCATCGGATCCCAGGGAGCTCAATGTATCTTGGGCTACCTTATGGAAGGTCGTCTCATCCCTCTCCAATAGAGCTGAACCCGCGGGGGTTGATGCAGGAGAGCTCGTTAGATCTCTAATTGAGCAGAAGAACAAGAAGCAGACTGCCCTCTTGGAGGAGCCTCTAACAGTTGAGGAGGTCTATAAGATACTTGAAGCTATATCCGAAGTCGAGGGACCCGGATCGAAAGGAAAGAGGGAGGCTATGCTCAGTATATTCTCGAGGGCGGATCCATCTGAAGCTTGGCTCTTAGCTAATGCTATAATTGGGGAGACGAGACTTGGGCTCAATGAGGGGCTCCTGATCGAATCTATAGCTCAAGCTTACGGTTTGAGGAGGGAAGATGTCGAGAGGGCCGTCATGGTGATGGGGGATCCTTATGAGATAGTCAGGAGGGGAGGGAAGCTAGAGTTTGAGCCAGTATTGTTCAGGCCCCTGAAACCCATGTTAGCTCAATCATCTGAGAGCGTTAAAGCTGCGATAGAGGAACTGGGGAGGTGCGCTCTAGAGTACAAGCTGGATGGCGTCAGAGTTCAAGTGCATAAGAAGGGGAGTGAGGTCAGGTTCTTCAGCAGGAGGATGAGTGATGTGACTAAGAGCTTGCCTGAGGTCTCTGAGCACGTTAGAGCTGGGGTGAGAGCTGAGGAAGCTATCCTCGAGGGCGAGCTAATAGCTGAGAGAGATGGAAGACCTCTACCATTCCAAACACTAATTAGGAGGTTCAAGAGGAGCAGATTGGATCTGAGGTTGATTGAGGAGATACCTCTGAAGCTTTATGTCTTCGATTTAATCCTCCTGGACGGCTCTAGCTATCTCAGGAGGCCTTATGTGGAGAGGAGGGAGGAGCTAGAGGGTATAATCGACGATCCAGTCTACATAGTGAGATCCTTAGTCACATCGGATCCTGATGAGGGCATGAAGTTCATGAATGAAGCCCTGAGGGAGGGGCATGAGGGTATAATCGCTAAGAAGCTGAACTCCCCCTACATACCTGGAGTCAGGGGCAGGAACTGGCTCAAGGTGAAGGAAGCTAATTCACTAGATCTCGTCATAGTAGCAGCTGAGAGAGGATATGGGAGGAGGCACCTCTGGTACAGCGATTACTATCTAGCTGCTAGAGATGATGCGAGTGGGGAGTTCTTGATAGTGGGTAAGACTTTCAAGGGGTTGACGGATGAGGAGTTCGAATGGATCACTGAGAAACTTGAGGAGATAGCGATAAAGAAGGAGGGGAAGCTTATTTACGTGAAACCGAAGATAGTCGTTGAAGTGAGTTTCAATGAAGTTCAGAAGAGCCCGAAGTATAGGAGCGGTTTCGCCCTGAGGTTCGCTCGGATAACTAGGATAAGATACGATAAAGGCCCTGAGGAAGCTGACACGATAGACAGAGTGAGGGAGATCTATGAGAAGCAGATCAGGAAACTTTAATTTTATCCTAGATTACATTCGATGTGAGGGATAACGAGCTATACTTCATGAGGCTAGAGGTACCTAAGGAGCTCTCAGATCTAATAAAGAGGGGGCTCTTATCTGAGGCTGAGGAGCTCCTTAAGGAGCTCATAAAGGGGGCTGAAGGTGATTATAGGAGGAGGCTCGAGTTCGAGCTCGATAGATTGAGGAGATGGGCCATACAGTATCCATACACTGAACTAGAGGCTTATGAGATTGCAAGCAAGAAGATAAGGGATCTAAGCCGAGAGGAATTTCGAGAGCTCATATCTTCAGGTTGCGTCGATCATATAACTCTAGATGGTGACCTCAGGATCTATAAGAGGTTCCTCCCGAACATTATGTGGCTCTGCCCTAGCCTAAAGGATAGATCGCTCGAGCGGGAGGATGAGGGGAGAGTAAGAGCGAAGGAAGCGTTATCGAAAAGAGCGAGGGAGGTCATGGAATCTAGAGCTGAGCCTCTCATCTTTAAGTTCAGGGCTGAGCTCATCTTGAGGGCTCTGCCGAAGGGGGAGAGGTTGAGGGCTTGGCTCCCGGTCCCTAGGGTAAGTGCTCTCCATCCTGAGGTTAAGATATTCTCATCGAGCAGCGAGCCTTACGTCTCTGATGAGATGCACCCTCAGAGGACCGCTTACTTCGAGTTGACAGCTAGTGGATCTGATGATACAGTCTGGATAGAGTATGAAGTTGTCTCCGTGCCCCGACGTCCAATGGAGGAGATATCGGATGACCTGAGGGAGCTAGATGGGAAGCCTGAAGCCAAGCACGAGGAGGAGAGGATCCCCCACATAACTTTCTCAGAGGATCTGAAGCATCTAGTCTCCTCGCTCACTGAAGGGCTTGATACATTGGAGAGAGCTAGGAGGATATGGGATTGGGTGGTGGAGAACGTGAGATACACTTATGTGCATGATTACGCTCTATTCGATAATATCAGTGAGTTCGCATTCACTAAGAGGAGAGGAGATTGCGGTTTTCAGGCTATACTCCTCATAACTATGCTCAGGCTAGCTGGTATCCCGGCTAGGTGGCAATCGGGTTGGTACGCGAATCCAATTGAGTGGGGTATGCACGACTGGGCCCAGTTCTACATAGAGCCCCTCGGTTGGGTTTACGCTGATCCGAGCTTCGGCCATCCGACTGAGGATTGGAGGAAGGAATTCTACTTCAGCGGGATAGAGGGATTCAGGCTCTCCTTCAACTCTGAGATATGCTACCCCTTCGATCCTCCAAAGGAGAGCTTCAGATCAGATCCCGTGGACAGTCAAGTGGGCGAGGCTGAGTGGGATGGCGGGAACATTTACTATGATATGATGGACAGCAAGCTGCATCTCTTGGAAGTCGGAAGAGCGGATATCAAGTGGAAATGATATTGAGAAAAGATTGATGACTTTTCCACGGTATTTTATCATTCCTGATATCAGACTACCTTCGATTGAGCTAACCCTCAAATTCTATGATCCCTTCGAATTGAGAATCCCATAGCTCTCAACGATCATGAGAACGTAAATTCAATAAGCCCTCCAAAAAGATTTATGTTATATTCTGATCCCGAAGGGCAGCAATATGAACTTGAGTGAGACGTAGAAGAACACCAATCCGAATAGTATTTTTATCATCCATGCGGGTACCTTAGTGACCAATCTAGCCCCTATCTGAGCACCTATAGCTGTCCCTACTCCTAGGAGGAGGGCCGCTATTATATCGACATAACCCTGGAAGAGCTTGAAAGCTCCAGATACTAAGGCCATAGATATGAAGGATGCTAGGGACGTGCCCACAGCTATCTTAACGGGAGAACCGAGGAGGTATATGAATGAGGGGACGAGGGCATAACCTCCTCCCAACCCCAATATTCCAGTTAGGATCCCTATTAGGAAGCCCAAGACCCCCTTCTTAGTTGAACTCCCGGGTATCTCCTTCCCATCCTTAGCCCCTATGGACCTCCTGAGCCCCTCGTAAACCATCCTGATAGCTACGTATAGGAAAGCCAGCCCCAATATCAAGCTGAGGATTGAGATATTTCCAGCTAATAAGATGAATATGAGGCTCCCTATGAACGCACCTATCGCTCCAGATATCGCTATGACTTTAGCTGTCCCGTAGTCAACGTTCCCGATCTTTATGTGGCCTATAGCCCCTGAAGTAGCGGTTATTATGACAGCAGTTATCGTCGTCCCTATCGCTACGGGTAGGTCATACCCGAAGAGGAAAGCGAGAGCAGGAAGCATTATGACGCAACCTCCAGTACCTAGAAGACCCCCTATTATCCCTCCGAATAGGCCTACGATCAGGAGAGCTAATTCTTGTATCAAGATCTCCCTCAGATCCGCATATTGTAAAACTAAAAAATTTTTGTTACATACAGACCGTAACATCGAGTCAGATACTCTGGAGCTCCCTCCTGCGATGATTGAGCCAATAAGAACTTGGAATGGGGGAGAGAGGAATTATAAAATCCTATCGATACAATTAGAGTTCGAAATCCCCGAGGCACTTTGAACTCTCTATCCAAAAATCTTTCCATCGATCTCCCGCATTTCATATTACCTTTAAGCTCTTCCGATCTATTGAATCGTTAGGGCTTCGGATTTGGAGGTATTTTTAGCTTGATATCTAACGAGCGCCTCTTATGATGCGATTCCGATCTTCGTGGGAACTTAGAGCGCAGCTCCCCTTGATCAAACAAAACGATTAAATCCTCTCGTATTTCTGCAAAACCCATGAAAGCCCCAGCTAGTGGGATATCAGCCATAAGAGTCGACGCAGCTAAGTGTTCAGGATGCAGGTATTGTGAGATGTGGTGCTCATATAAGCATGAAGGTGTCTTCAGCTCATCCCTCTCCAGAGTGACTGTGGTCAGGGATGTGAGGATCGGCCTCGACTATCCAGTTATCTGCAGGTTCTGTGAGCCAGCTCCTTGCATGGAAGCTTGTCCAACGGGCTCCATTCAGAGGAACGATAAGGGAGCTATAGTAGTAGTTGAGGAGACATGCTCGGGTTGCGGCAATTGTATCAATAGCTGTCCGTATGGGGCAATTAAGATGCACAAAATTAAGGGAGTCCCTATCGTCTGTGACCTCTGCGGTGGGGAGCCTGAGTGCGTTAAGAGGTGCCCGATGAATGCTCTAACTTTCCGAAGGTTCGAGGTTAAAGCGCTCAAGATACCTGACCCCGCTTACAGCTACGCCTTGAGGGAGTTCGCGGAGCAGGCTAGGAGGTGGGGTGTTAATGTTGAGTAAGCTTTACGGCTACGCTGGAAAGCTACTGAGGATCAGATTGACGGATGGGGACTTCAAAGTGGAACCGCTGAGCAAGGAAATGATACGGGGCTTCATAGGGGGGAGAGGAATTAACATGAGGATGCTCTACAGCGAGGTGAGGGGAGTAGATCCTCTGAGCCCCCTGAACAAGCTCTACATATCTACAGGTCCTCTAGCCGGCACGGGCTTCCCCTTGGGCTCTAGACTTAACGTATCCGGGAAATCTCCTCAAACTGGGTTGATCGGCGATTCAAATGTCGGGGGGCATTTCGCCGCTGAGATGAAATACGCTGGCTACGATTCCATAATAATAGAGGGTAGGAGCGAGAAACCCATCTATATCTACATAGCTGATGGTGAGGTAGAGCTCAAGGATGCGAGCGGCATATGGGGGAGGAGGATCTCAGATGCTTATAGCGAGATACTCAGAGAGCTAGGAGATTGGAGGGCCCAAATTGCTTTAATTGGGCCAGCAGCTGAGAGATTAGTTAGATACTCGGGAATCTTCTTCAATCTCTATAGACCAGCTGCTAGGACTGGGATGGGCGCTCTAATGGCCTCTAAGAATGTGAAAGCCATAGCGGTCAGGGGAGACGGTTATGTGGAAGTAGCTAGGCCAGCGGAATTCGAGAGGATAGTGGGAGAGATAGAGGAGGAAACTTACGCACATCCGCAATTCTGGCCTAGGAGGATAATGGGAACTCCTAGAATATTAATGGCAGCGAATAGACTCGGTATACTGCCAGGCAATCACTTCAAGGAGCCATTATTAGATCACGCCTTCAGGGTGAGCGGGGAGTACCTAGCTCTGAAGTACAATGTCAAGAATATGTCATGTTTCTCCTGTATCGTCAACTGCAGCAGGTTCTTCTTAGTTAAGGATGGTGAGTACTCCGGCCTCATGGGGGAGGGTCCTGAGTACGAAGCCCTAGCTGGCATGACTGTTAGGATAGGGAATAGCGATTTGGATGCTGGATTGAAGGCTATATCCTTATTGAACGACCTCGGTATGGATGTGATATCGGCGAGTGAAGCGATATCTTGGGCGATGGAGCTCTATGAGAGCGGGGCCCTGAAGAAGGAGGAGATAGGGCTCGAGCTGAACTGGGGGAATATGGATTCCGTGATGAAGCTAATAGAGATGATAGCTAGGAGGGAGGGTTTCGGTGATATCCTAGCTGATGGTGTTGCTAAAGCTTCTGAGAGGCTTGGGAAGGGGAAGGAGATCGCTATGCATGTCAAAGGGCTTGAGATGATTCAAGTAGACCCAAGAGGGCTCAAGGGTTATGGCTTGGGCTTCGCTGTAGCGAGCAGAGGGGCTGATCACCTCAGATCTGAGCCCTTCATAGAGTTGAGCGATGACCCCAAGATAGGCGAGGCTATGTTCGGGGAGGGGGAGGCTACTCTCAGGCTCGGGGTGAGAGGGAAGGGGAAATTAGTGGCTTACTATGAGAATATATGCGCTCTAGTCGATTCCCTCGAGGTATGCAAGAACTTAGCTGAGAACATGGACCTCTTGAATTATGAGAGAGTAGCTAAGTTGATGAGAGCTGTCACGGGCCTGGACTTCACACCGGAGGAAGTCAGGGATATAGGGGAGAGGATAGTGAACCTGGAGAGGGCCTTCAACGTCAGGGAGGGAGTGACTAGAGCAGATGATCGCTTACCCAAGAGGTTCCTGGAGGAGAGGATAGCTAGAGGGCCATCAGCTGGACAGTTGATGGAGCTGGATGTCATGCTAGATGAGTACTACGAGATCAGGGGCTGGGATAGGGAGAGGGGAATACCGAGTAGGAAGAAGTTGATAGAGCTCGGGTTGGAGGACGTAGCCCTCGATCTAGAGGCAAACGGTATCTACGTTCCATGATCTTTCACCCCTGACTTATAGAAAGATTATTTTGAGGATCTCAATGCTCCGGCTCAAAGTAAGGATTGATTATGTGGGGTTTCCCTCCCCCATACTTAGATAAGAATTCCCTTATCTCCTCAATATCCTCCTCCTTGAGCCAAGGATATCTCACAGTCCTGAATATAGTGTATGGAAGCTCTGAAGCTATCTCAACTGCATCTATGAAACTCTCTAGATCGAATTCCCTCCTTATAATCCTCTCATAGGCTCCCCTCCTGAGGGGAGGTGCTTTAACATCTACAGCGAATCCATCGATATAATCAGCAATATTCTTCATTACTTTCGGTAAAGAGCCATTAGTATCAACTCTCACTAATAAATCTCCTCTCTTCATCCTTAATATCTTTATCAAGTCGAGCAAACTATCTCCGTATATTGTAGGCTCACCACCGCTCACGATCAACATATCGATTAAGGAGTTTTCCTCGAGCTCCCAGAGGAGTTCTTCTATCGCTATTTCCTCAAATTTCCCCTCCACTAGCTCCCTATTGTGACACGCGACGCAATTGAAGTTACAGTAAGGCAGGTATATTATCAGGGATATCCTCCCAGGATGATCTATGACTGATGTAGAGATAGATGCTATCTTCGGGAGCATCATAAGTCCCTCGTGAATGCTATTATATTCTCCTCCCCGATTATGCCCCTAGTGACCCAGTCAGCCCTCCTGGAATCCTGCCATATGTTCTCCTCGCCATCATAGATCCCCCTGGAGGGGTCCCTCCTCTTGACCCTCCTCGCTATCGGCCTGAAGTAACCGACTACCCTGGAGTATATCGTCGTATCATCGCCCCCACATCTCGGACACTCTATATACTCTCCAACGAATTTCTCTCCACATTCATTACAGATAGTCAATGTTGGAGTTATTGTCATATACTTAACTGGGTAATTGTTGAAAATTTTTCTCACTAACTCTCTCTTGATATAAGAGCTCACTCTCTGACCCAAGAATATGTGAAGGACTGAGCCACCTGTAGCGTAGTTCTGAGTGTGAGCTGAGACATAAACTAGCTTTGAGATATTTTTCTCACTGAATGGAGGCTGGAAGCCTGAAGTTAAGAACGGCCTCTCCCTAGAGCCAGATACATATATCTCGGGCACCTCCTCCCAGCCCGAGGTATCTACTACGTCACTGAACATCCTCGTCCCCCTGCCCTTCTTGAGGTTCTCAACGAACTCCAGATCCTTCCTCGCGAGATAGCCAGAAGCTGTCTCCATTGGAGCATACTCAAAGTTCCAAGCGATCCCATCCATCTCTTGAAATTCTCTGAGCTTCTCAAGTATGTGCTCAGCTATTATCTTCGCTAACCTCAGGCCCTCCTCACACAATATTCCCCTCTTCACCCCGAAGTTCACTAAGCCCTCGTGCCCACCTCCTAAGGATATCGTGTTGAAGTAGGTCCTGAGGGACTCATCCACGTAATAGAAGAGGGTCGGATAGAGCTGCTTATTCCTCAATATGAAATCCCTCTTCCTGTTGAGGGCATCCCTCGCCATCTCCAGCAATATATCGAGGTGATCGAGTAGTGAACTCAAGTCCCCCCTATGCAAGTAGGCTAACCTGTTGAAGTTCAGCGTTATCACCCCTATCGATCCGACGCCCGAGAGGTTCCCGAATATCGAACCAGTGTGAGGGATCCTCAAGAGCTCGTTTAGATCTACTTGGAACCTGCAGCAGAAGGATCTTTGAAGCTTGGGGTCCCTCACCTCCAGACTCAACTTACTCCTCCACTTATCATCTAAGAAGGGCTTCGAGATGTAGTTCTCAAAGTATATACCGCCGAAGCTATCCATCAAATCTAGAAGCTTCTCGAAGACCTCCGATTCCCAGTCGAAATCTTCCGTTATGTAGAGAGTTATGAGGGGGAAGGTCCAGGGCTTCCCTTCAGCATCGCCCTCGGACATCACCTCTATGAAAGCGTTATTGACCTCATCATAGTAAGATCTGGGTATATCTGAGAACCTCTTGGGCTCACTCAAGCTCTTCCCTATCGTCACAGGTTCATCTAGCAAAGCGGGGGCTGGACCTCCTATAGTAATCGTTACGTTCGTGAAAGGGGAGTTCCCACTCCTGAAGTCCAAGTTCACATTATAAACGAAAGATTGGAAGGCATTCTTAATGTCTTCATATCTCAATTCCCTCTCTAGCACTTCCCTCTCGTACCAAACGTAAGCAGCTGCCACTGAAGTCAAGTCATTGAGGGCTACGGCTCCTGATACTTCCTGACTTACTTTGAGTATGAAGTTAGCCGCTTGATCGAGGAATGTCCTGAGATGACGGGGAGGCCTAGACTTAACGCTGAATGGGCTCCTGGACTGAAGGCCATGCCTCATTATATCCAGAGCGGAGAAACCAGCGCAGTAAGGACTAAGTTGGGCCATCTGATGATGGTACCACCACCCCTCCTCATGGAGGAGCCTCTGCTCCTCCGTGAGTACTTTACTCAAGTAGAACTCCCTCTGGACATAACCGGAGAGGATCCCAGCTAGGGAGGGGAGGGAGTAGATGAGGTTAGCGTTATGCCTGCTGTTATCGTCCCTATTTAAGTAGCCCTCGATCAGGGAGAGGAGCTCGAGCATAATTGGATGGATAATCCATCCAATATATCAAGTTAACTCCCCCGAGTCAACTCCGCATGTAGCGACGGCATGAAACTAATCCCTCATTAGGGCTTTTAGTGGATTTCCCACTACACTAAACCTTTTAAATTAAAGCTTCCTGAATCTCCCGATGGCACTCTCGCCTGAGGAGAAGAGGAAGTTCCTGAGATCGCTGAAGGAGGATGAGGAGTTCAGATATGCTGTAGCCGGGATGCTCGGTTATAGCGAGATATTGGATAGGATAACCTCCATCGAGGAGAGAGTAGTTAGGCTTGAGGAGAGGTTTGCGAGGCTTGAAGAGAGATTTGCGGATTTGGAGGAGAGGTTTGCGAGGCTTGAAGAGAGATTTGCGGATTTGGAGGAAAGAGTCGTTAGGCTTGAGGAGAGATTTGCGAGGCTGGAGGAGAGAGTCGTTAGGCTTGAGGAAGAAATGGCTTCCTTCAGACGCTTAATCGTGGTCATCGCCCATAGGTTTGGGGTGATATCCGAAGAGTCTTTCAGAGAGGGAATGAAGTACGTCGTTGAGGAAGTCTTAGGGACTGCGAAAGTCTCTAAGTTACTTTTGAGGGATGAGAGGGGCTTTGTTTATGGGCATCCATCGACTGTGGATATCGATGTCCTAGTGAGGGATGGGGAGCATATAATCATAGAGGTGAAATCGAGGGTATCGAAAGGTGATGTGGCCGAGATCAGTAGGATAGGAAGGTTATACGAGGAGAAAGAAGGTGCGAAGCCCAGGCTCCTCATAATCGGGGGATTCGTGGACAGAGGAGCTGCCGAGCTAGCTAAGGACTTAGGAGTGGAGATAAGAGGCGTCATTGAGGATCTCTAGCTTTCATCATTTGATTACAATAAGCCCCTAATTTATGTAGGTAACCGGTTCTTCTAGCGATGATATGAATGGTCTATATCATGAATTCACGAACACATTGGATGAGAATTTTAACGCTGTGAGCCTCATGATTTTTTAAATAGTAGTCTCTCTCATCTACTTCGATGGCTCTCTCTACGGAGGAGAAGAGGAGGTTTCTGAGATCACTAGATGAAGACATTGAGTTCAGATACGCAGTTGCAGGCTATCTGGGAATTTCTGAGATATTGAGAAGGCTCGATTCATTAGAAGAGAGCATGATTAAGCTCTGGGAGGAGGTAAAATCGCTCAGGGAGGGGCAGAATAAGCTCTGGGAGGAGGTAAAATCGCTCAGGGAGGGGCAGAATAAGCTGAGAGAGGACTTCGATAGACTCGGCATGAGAGTAGAGGTCACTATAGGGAGCATGGGGAGGAGATGGGGGGAGGATCTCGAGAGGATGGTACTCGAGATATTCAAGGAGGCCCTAGAGAGGAGGGGGATTGAGCCCGGGAGGGTCGAGAAACTTAGATTCGTGGATAGAGATGGAAGCATGACAGGGATCAGAGGCAAGGTGGTCGATATAGATATCTCAGTGAAGGATGATAAGCTCTACTTGATCGAGGTGAAATCCAGAGCAGAGCTGGATCATATAGATGCTCTTTATGTGAAGGCAAGAGCTGTTGAGAAGTATCTGAATAGAAGTGTAGATAAGATAATCCTAGTTTCCGTTAACGTTGACAGAGAGGCTTATGATAGGGCTAAGGAGCTGGGGATAGATGTTATATGCGGACACGTGATAGAGTAGCTCAAAATTTGCAATTCTCCGAAGCTTTAGATCTCTTTTAGGCCATTGAGACTTGAATATTTCTGTCTTGGACACGTGAGTGTCCTTCCGAGAGGGCTAGAAGATTCTGAAATTTGCGATCAAATTCTCTAGCGGATGAATAGATGTATCGGGAATGTCAGCTCAGGGCGAGAGATCTGAATAGAGCATGTCTGGATATCGGAGCTGGGCGGTGTTATAATGCCTGATGCTTACCGGAATTGAGAGGTATCATATTCTCTTGATTTGCGAAGTACCGTGACGCAGATCAGGGTGTTGAAGTACACTCAGTTTTTTCGCTGAAATTTACAGTTAAACTACAGGAAAGATTTAGAATGGGAATGAACTAAGATGAAGTCGTTAGGCATTTGCCGGAGCTTTGAGAGGAATCCCGATCTATTGAGGGAACCCCTCGGCTCCGTTCCTGGAGTCTCTACCGATGAGTTTTTATGAAGAGAGTTAAAAGGGGCCATTATGACTGCTGAAGTTGAGGCAGAGTAGTTAATTGACTCAAGTTTGAGGGATTTATGATATTATTTCCCGTAGACTCCCTCCCACATCTCCTCGAACTCGCTCTCGTACTCACTAGATACCTCGGGATTCCATATGATTATTAAGTTCTCATCGTTCTTCTTATCAGCAGACTCAGTGTAATTGAAGCTACCCGTAGCTACTACTTTGCTATCCACTACAACGAACTTATTGTGCATCAAGTATGGATTCTTATCCAATTTGACCTCAATCCCCGCCGCTCTAAGCTTCCCATATTGGCTGTAGCTCGTCACCTGCTCGCTTTCAATTATCACCCTGACGCTTAGGCCCCTCTCCTTAGCTCTTATCAATGCATCAGCTATCCCCTCATGGGTGAACGAGTAGACAGCGACGCTCACACTCCTATTAGCTCTATCGATTAAGGAAATTATTGCCCTACCGCATGAATCCTCGGGGCAGAAGTAGACATTTATTTGAGTACTTTGAGGATAGATCCTCGGTTGATTTATGATAATATAGGCTAGAGCGATCAAGATTATAGCGATCAGAACTCCCGACGCCCTCATCTCCTTTTTATCCACTGAGTCAATATAAACTGTGTTGAGGGTACTCAAGCCCTTCGACCCCTGGAGGAGTGAGCTCTGCACATGCCCGAGGAAGTACTCTCTCCACCCTTACACTGGTTGCACGCACTTCTGTCTCTACTGTTATGCTACATCTTACGTGGGCAGGAGGATCAGTAAGCCTAAGCGTGAGTTCATTAAAATGCTCAGGAGGGACATATATGAGGCCGATTCGAGGATTCCAGTCGAGCTATCGACTAGTAGCGATCCTTATACACCGGAAGAAGCGGTCTTAGGGATAACCAGGACTTCTCTAAAGCTACTGAAATCTAAGGGCTTCAGTGTGCTGATAACGACTAAGGGAACTTCGTTCAAATATGATCAGGATTTATTTGATGCTGTTATGGTCACTATAACTACTCTAGATTATGAGATCTCTTCTAAATTAGAGCCTAATGCCCCACCCCCCTCCGAGAGGTTAGAAGCCCTCTCTCAGGTAGAGAGGAGGAAGGGTGTCAGGATAGATCCAATAATACCTAAAATAAATGATGATCTCAAGGATATAAGGGAGCTGCTTAGAGAAGTTAGGGATTGCGGGGCTGAGCATGTCGTCTTCTCGACTTACAAAGCCAAGCCGGACAATCTGAGGAGGATGCTAAATGCTTTCCCCGAGTTAGCTGAAGTCAATTTCACTGAGCTTATCGGCAGTTATAAGTACTTAGAGAGAGGCTTCAGGTACCGTCTGCTCAAGGGAGCTGTCGAGGAAGCATTGAAGTTGGGGATGACAGCTTCAGTCTGCAGGGAGGGATTCCCAGATCTCATGAGGGCGAAGTCGTGCGATGGGACTCATATGCTTTGATACTTCTCATTTAAGTATCTCAGGAAGTAATCGGGATTTATGTAATCACCAGTGGTCCTCTTGAGTAGATCCTCGGGGCTGTAGACTGAACCGTGCTTATGAACTCTCTCCTTTAGTACTCCCATCACCTCCCCGAATCTACCCTCCTTAACTCTATCCGCGAGATCCAGCTTATAGTAGAGCTGAGCGGCTATCATGCTACCTATAGCGTAAGTCGGGAAGTAGCCTATAGTCGCGTGAGCCCAGTGTATATCTTGTAAGACCCCTAAGCTATCGTTAGGCGGAGTTATTCCTATGAGCTCCTCCATCCTCTGATTCCAAATCTCGGGCAGCTCCTTCACTTTCAAGTCCCCTTCTATCATCCTCTTCTCCAGCTCGAACCTCAAGCCTATGTGCAATGGATACTGGACTTCATCAGCTTCCACCCTTATCAACTCGGGCTTTACCATAGTGAAGTAAGTGTATACATCCTCTTCACTGTACTTCTTGAGCTCAGGGATTGCCATGAGCATCGAATCGTAGAACCTCCTCACGAAAGCCCTAGATCTCCCGACTATGTTCTCCCAGAACCTCGATTGAGATTCATGGAATCCTAGAGAAGCCCCTGATTGGACTGGAGTCGCTCTTAGCTCCTCACTCACGTTCATCTCATATGAGGCGTGACCGAACTCATGTACAGCTGCCATGAGGGCTCTCCTGAAGTCCCTCCCCTCGTACCTAACGGTTATCCTGACATCGTAAAGGCCCATGTTGACTGTGAAAGGGTGAGGCGATGTATCTAGCCTAGCCCTCGAAGTATCGAAGCCTAAGTGGGAGAGGACATGTTCTATGAGCCTCCTCATCATCCTCTCATCGTAACTTATGTCCTCTATCTCATGCTTCTCAGGGTACCTCTCCTTCAGCTCCTTGAATAGGGATGAGATGTCCTTTAAGACTGAGAAGATCCTCTCGCACTT
>Ga0065719_103510_pt1 | contig 15848 bp, 19 predicted proteins | sample GBSCel85sediment_FD_59106 | JGI IMG/M metagenome (GOLD analysis project Ga0065719, IMG submission 59106) | Hot spring sediment microbial communities from Great Boiling Spring, Nevada - Cellulolytic enrichment CS 85C v3 (version 3) | ecosystem: Environmental > Aquatic > Thermal springs > Hot... | reverse complement strand
CCCTCCACCGGGCTGTTATAGGATGAGATAATCTCCAAGTCCCTGCTCGACTCAACACTCACCATGTTGGAAGCCCATAGGGCGAAAGCCACGGAAACAGCTATCGCAACAGAAACAAGTATAACCGTAACTATTAAAGGGCTTAAAACCCGCACAGGGAAACACCTAGCTGTGGGAAAAGAAAAAAGAAAACATTATGGTAGAGTAACCATTTTCGGATACTCCTTACCGCTGGCAGTGTGAAGCTTTATCTCAACCTGCTGGCCAGACGAGAATGTTAATGTGCCTAATCCAGGTTGCGGTAGCGTGATATTGATGATGGCCCTTTCTCCTGGGGGTATTGATGTGACTGAAATATTTACATAAGTTGTATTTTTGGTTCCTATTGGTACTCCATTAATGAATATTTCATCGATTGTTGCCGTACCTGTTCCCTTATTTTCAACTTGTAACGTTACCAACCATTGGGTTTCATCAATTTTGTTAGCGTATGCATAGGTTATTTGCAGGTTTTCCACTGTTGTGAATCCTCCTACTATGCCTGTCAGCCATAGTGCTACTGCTATTGAAATTGCTATTGCTACTGCCACGATTATGACTGTGGCTATGACTGGGGAGATTGCCTTCATAGGTTCTTACACCAATATTATAATATTAGCGTGTGATTTATAAAAAGGTTTTGAGAACATATTTTCCTTTATTTTTAAATCAATGGCTCTGGGAGATTTTTGAAAGGATTGTGTTTACCTCGTCCGTGAACTCTGCCTGGTGGGCTAGGAGTATCTTGTCCCCGGGTTTTAATACTATGTTTTTAGCGAGCGGGTGGGCTATCCACTCCGACCCGCTTTTCACGGCTAGCACCGAGCCCCCGTATTTCCGCAACCAGAGGGTGAGCTTGTCGAGCTCGACTTCTTTTTCAACCGTGATTGTTCTAAGGGTTTCACCTATGGTTTCGAAGACTTTTTTGAAAACATCGTAGTATTCTCCAGGTGTTTCCCCAATCATCATTGTTATATGGCTTATCGTATTGCTGGCGTCGGCTATGTCCTCAAGCTCCTTCAGCATGGTTGTCAACCCTACATGGGTTGAGGAATCTATTCTCCCGAAGCACTCTCTCAGAGTGTTGAGGACTTGGAGGTGTTTCCAGTCAACGTAGACCTCAAGGTCCTCCACTTCCTGGATGACCCCGGGGTTGGCCTCCATGAGCGAGTAGTGTGCTAGGTCAACCATGAGCCTTGTAAAATCCTTCAGCTCGATAATCCCTTTAACAAGCTGCTCTGCCTCCTTGTGTTCGAGAGGCTTCTCCACGGTTTCCAAACCCTTGTCCCTGAGAAACCTGTAAACATTCTCCTTAAACCCTCTAAGGTAGATCCTGCTTCCTTTCGAGATCTTCTCGCTGAGTCCCGGTGCAATCCTCCACTTCCCGTCTTTCGCCACGAGGATCACGTCCAGCGGGTACTTGTCGGTAATGTCAACTACTTTGACATCCTCGGTGAGCGTGTAGGGGGCTATGACCTCTCCATCGGTGTAGTAAAGTATGTTCTCGTAGCTGACTAGCGTGTTGTAACCTGTTAGAAGCATGTACACTATGTCTTTAACCGAGTCCACGATGGTGTCCATTGATGAAGCATAGTAGTATGCGAGAAGGACTGCGAAACTCCCCTCCCTGCTCCTACCGTAAGCTAGGCTTGTGTGAAGGATGAACTGTGCAAGCAGCTCGTCAATACTCCTGTTTATCTCGAGGACGAGTTTAGCCGTGTCCTGGTCGCGGGAGAAGTACGAGTAGAAAGCGAGGTCGAGGGCTATATCTGACTGGAGCCAGATATTGTTTAAAACCTCTCTAACAGGCTTCGCCTTATAGGTGATCTTGGTTGGTTTCTCGTGGAGCAGCTTGTGAATGTCAGGCGGTATACGTTGGCTCAACAGGGATTCCTCAAACACATCTATTACTATGGATTAATGGTTTTTAAACTCTTGTAGATGTTTGAAGAAGGAGTTATATATTGGTTGAGATTATTTAATAGTTGAAAAACGCGGTGGAGCGTTGATAAGCAGCCATGGGCGATAATATTGCTGAACAAGAGGGTGAGGAGGCTTTTAATATCCCTGGGGGCGCTCGGCATTGGCGAGGTACTGGCAGGCCTGACCCTGCAGACAAGTGTTGAAATCCTCACCCTCTACCCTGTTTTCCTAATGCTGATACCGGGTTTAATGGATCTCCGAGGAGACGTGTACGGGGCCCTGGGCTACAGGCTTACAACAGCCTTGCACATCGGCGAGGCCGAGGCCAAGGTTTTCTCAAGATATAATTTCTACAATGTGTTAATCAGCTACTCAGTCACCACAATAGCCTCCTTGATCATTGCCATACTATCCTACGTTATTTCGTCTTCACTAGGGATTGAATCCCCCGGCCTCCTCACTCTCCTATTCATATCAATGGTTTCCAGCACAATAGTGTATGTCATTCTAACACCTGTAACCACGGTGTCGATCATCCTGTTGTTTAAAACAGGAAGAGATCCCGCGGATTTCGTCGCATCAATAGTGACGGGGGTCGGGGACGCCTTGACCCCTTTAACATTCATCACTGTTTCAACCCTCCTCCACGCAATCCCCCATGACGTCGAAGCAGTTGTCTTAATCGTGCTAAGCGCCCTTGCAACCATCTTCGCACTTGCCGTGTGGAAGGCGGGGGAGCTAAGAACACTGTTGGAGAACACGGCATCATCTGTTGCAGCATCCTTTGGAAGCAGTCTTGGAGGCCTGGCCCTTGCCACAAGAACTTCTGTGCTTGCTAGATTACCGTTAATACTGGGCTCACTCCCAGCGTTCAACGCTTTAATAGGTGCTGGAACAGGTGTTCTAGGGAATTCTTTAAACGTGAAGCTACATCTTGGTGTTGAAAACTCTCTCCGGAAATACGTGGGTGATATGGAAAACGTAGCAGTTGCAACCTTCACGGCGATACTTCTGAGCATGCTGGTGGTTTCAGCCTTAACCTTGACAAGTGCTCACAGCGTTGGACTGGGGGTTCTCATAGTAGGGTTATCTTTTTCCTTGCTCTATACCGCTTCCTCACTGCTCACTTTCTACCTGACACAGGTTTCCTTTAAGAAAGGGTGGAACCCTGACAACCTAGTGTTCCCGTTAATGACTACTTTCGTGGATTTGAACGGGCCGCTTATAGTATCAAGCATTGCGGGCTTTTTCATTTAGGAAAAAGGGAAGAGTTAAGCCGTGAGCTCTTTTAAGAGCTCACCTATACGCCTAATACCCTCGTCTATAAGCTCTGTCTTAGCCATTGAGAAGTTGAGCCTTACAACACTTCTGCCTGATTCATCAGTGTAGAATGGTGTTGCAGGGATTGCCGCGACATCGTATTTTTCGAGGAGTAATTCGGTGAACTGAGTCGCCTCAATGTTCCCAGGCAACCATATCAGGACAAACATCCCCGCAACAGGTCGTGTGTACTTAATCCCTGGGAGATACTTCTCTATCGCTTTAATCATCAAGTCGCGTTTAAACCTATAAGTTTCAATAGCTTTCTCCTTCACATGCTTGAACACCTTGTTCCTCAGAACCTCCAGAACCAGGTACTGCATTGGAACAGGCGGGCACATGTCCATCGGACCCTTAGCCATCTTGGCTTTCTCAATTATTTCCGGAGGAGCCTCCAGCCAGCCAATCCTCAACCCGGTGCCTAGGACTTTGCTGAATGAACCAACGTAGAGCACCCTGCCCTCCTTATCCATGGATCTCAATGTTTTAACATCTATAGGCTCGTATAGCAGGTGGTTGTACGCCGTGTCCTCCACCACGAGGATATCGTACTTGCTAGCTATCTCGAGAACATGCTTCCTCCTCTCAGGCGCCAGCGTCAGCCCCGAGGGGTTCTGCCCCGTTGGAATAGTGTATAGTAGTTTAACCTTCTTCCCCTCCTTGCTCAGTTTTGAGAGAGCCTTATCCAGCTCCTCCGGTATCAGCCCTTGATCATCCATTGGCACGCCGTGAATCTGAACACCGTAGTGCTTCCAGACAAGAAGGGTGTTAACGTATGACGGGTTCTCGGTTAGCACGATATCCCCGGGGTCTAGGAGAAGCCTCCCCAGCATGTCTATAGCCTGGGATCCTCCAAGGGTGACAATGATGTTCTCAGGACTCGTATTAACACCTTCAAACTCCTTCATGAACACTGCTATTTCGTTCTTCAAGTCTATGACTCCGTCAGCAGGTGAGTAGTTGCCTATGATCCTGATCTTTCTGAAAAGCTCTGAAGACAGTTCCGCATAAAGTTCTCTAGGTATTACGTCGGGATCCGGCTCGCCCGCTGCGAAAGATATGACCTGCCTGGTCTTGGATTTAACCGCGATCTTGCTAACCATCTCCCTTATGGGGCTGGGCTCTATAAGGTTAGCCCTGCTACTTAGGAACTTATAGTAATCTGGTTTAGACATGATTGTTCACACTTGAAAATATGGTATGACCAGGTATATAAGAGGTTATCATCCCACTATGTTTTCAAACTAGGTTTGAACACGGATGTTTGTTCAACAGTAAACTTGTCTCTCGCAATGTGGAGAACGAAGCCTGAACCCGGCTTCGGCTCGTCGCCAGGGAAAACCCTCTCGTCAAATGAGTATGCAACCACCTCGCCTATGAAGAGCGTGTGATCCCCGTAGTCATGCATTCCTATAACCCTGAATTCAAGGTTGGCAACAGCTTCCCTTATCAATGGAACATTCACAGCCTTAGGTTTCTCGAAAGTGATCCTTGCCTCGGATAGTTTACCCGGCCCGCTCCTAGAGCCGAAAACCCAGACATCTTCAAGAATCTTGACTGTTGGAACGCTTAACACGAACTCTTTATACTTGGTTATGAGCTTATGGGTGTATCTCTTAGGAGAGATTGCGACAGCTATGATAAATGGGTCTGCGGAAACCATGGTAACCCAGTCAGCCGCCATAACATCTACTTCCTCACCAATCCTGCCTGAAACAACTAAGTATGTGCGCATAGGGTATAGGAGCCTTTTCATGCGCATCCCTTAATTGTTAACAAGAATTGGGAATAAAACATTAATGTTCAAAACATCCCTGCAGGAGGGCTCGTGCTATAAAAGCCAGGTTAGGATGATAAGTTTCAAGTACTCCCCGGCTACCTGGCCAGGCGTCAACACTATCTTCCAAATCTTTGTTTAAATCGTGTATTAGGATAGCCATGGTGACAGGCTTCAGCCTGTCCGAGAGTGTTAGGAGCAGCCCTCTGTTCGCCAGGTCGACCCCGTCAGCCATATCTTCATACCTGTTAATCTTCTCTATATCCTCGAGTGCTTTCGCGTTATCTCCCTCTATGGTTTTCTTAGCCGCCGCCACTAGTTGTTGAAGTGCTGTTATAGAAAGCTTGCTCAACTCTAATATTCCATTGCGAATCTCCGCGGGAATCTCCAGCAATGGGAGAATAGTAAGCTCTCTTGCAGCCTCCTTGATATGGTCGCCAATAGCATCCGCTTTGATGACGAAGTTCAACAAGTCTTCTTTAAGAGAAGGCTCCAGCCTGGAGGAAACTATCAACTCCTCAAGCCTAGTTCTCAGCTCCTTCCCCTTCTCCTCCTGTTTCAAAACCTCNGCGAGNTGAACCCTAGCCTCCCCAACCCTCATAGTGTTCAACAAATCCAGGGAGGTGCTGAAGCTCTTAGCAATTTTTTCCAGATTACTCAGGAAATCTATCAGTACTTTAATAGCTTCAGCGGTTAAAATGTCGGAAAGCCGGATATTCAACCCCTCCAATAACCTTTATCCACGGATGTCTTAAAATAATTTAAGAATCAAGAATATTTGCTTTTCAACCGTAATAATTCAACAGTGGGGTTTACGATGCATATAATCACACTTCCATCCCCAATCACTGAGACATACCTGGGAAAACTGTTGAAGGAGAGAAGGAGCGTTCGAAGCTATAGGGAAGGATCTCTCACTCTACAGGAGTTATCAAGCCTTTTATGGTATGCGTACGGCTGTGTTGAACCGGGGTGCGAGAGGAGGACGTCGCCATCCGCGGGGGCAACATTCCCGTTCGAAATATACGTTTCCGTTAAAAAAGACGGGGTGGAGGGGTTGGAGCCTGGGATTTACCGGTACAACGCCGAGGAGAACAAGTTGGAGGAGGTTTTGAAGGGAGATTTCTCGAGAGAGCTCGNGAAAGCCTGTTTAGGGCAGAGATGGGTTTTTGAAACGCTCCTGTCAACATAATACTTGTAGCAGTGGCTGAAAGAACCACAGAATATTATGGTGAGAGAGGCTGGCGGTACATCTTCAACGAGGCTGGACATATTGGTCAAAACATTTATCTAGCATCGGTTGAAATGGAGTTGGGAACTGTTGCTGTAGGCGCTTTTCACGATGACCAGGTTTCCAAGGTATTAAACCTCCCCGAGGGGTACGTGCCTGTTTACGTTTTCCCGGTTGGGAAAGCGCGGTAATGGTTAAGGCTTGTCAGACTTGCTTACAATTATTTTTTCAGGCGTCGTAACAGTTATGGTAGCATACCGCCTCCTGTGGTATAGTTTAACGCTTCGAACGTACACAACGTAGTCGGGATGGGAGAGAGATACCTGGCGGTCGATCCTCTCCGCGATAACTCTTATAGCATCCATGCTGTGAGCCGGCATCCTGGTGTCCCTCCAGTATAAGCGTCCGTGAAGAGTGACCCTGTAGGTCTTATCAGAAGGAATCCTGGTTAACGCCAGCTCGCCCGCCTTCTCGGCAACCTCCTCCACATACGGGTCGACAACCATGTCGATGGGTATCACCCTGTAAACCATTGGGGCTTCCTTGACCAGACTCCGCAGGTCTTCAATAGCCTGGTAGGGATCCGGTACCTTGATTAGGATGACGCAGGGACCCTTGTCCACCACCTGGTAGTCACGGATGAGGGATCGAAGACTCCCTATTACAAACCTGTAGTTGTCAAGCCCCGGTTCATGCGTTATCATTAAGTTGAAGCTCAAGACTTAAACCTCCGTTAGCCGGATACAATTATTAATATGTCTCATTAAATACTCTTTTGAAAGTGTGACCTGGAATGATAGGGAGACTGTCTAAGAAAATGATCATTATTCAGGAAGCATGGTCTCAATACGATATCAGAGACGTTCTCGACGATATTAATCCAATACTAGTGTCGAAAGGTTATTCCCCGACATTCTTCTTCGAGGGCACCCCTGTCCTAGGCGTTGGAGGATTCAGCGTCATAATTAAGCTTGCGAAGGAGTTGACGGATGCTGATTACCGGGTTATTAAGAGGATTTTACTTTTCAAAAACATTAAAGTAGTTGAGGAGGATGGGCTTGAGGCCTGAAGAATTTTACGGGAGGATTATAGAGGAGCTGAGCAAGGGAAACCCTGTTGCAATAGCAACTCTTGTAAGTAAAGAGGGAAGCGGCCCTCGTGAGATAGGGGCCTCAATGGCTGTCACGGTGAGCGGGGAGAAAATAGGCACTATAGGGGGTGGTGAGCTGGAGGCCATTATAATAAGGAACGCTCTTGAAGCCATTGAGAGGGGTGAGCCCCGCAAGCTTAAGCTAGCTTTAAGGAGGGAGAACGTACCCAGCGATGCACAGCCTACGAATATGCTGTGCGGCGGGGTCGTGGAAGTATTCATAAACGTTGTAAAGCCCCAGCCAAGAGTGATCATTATAGGGGCTGGAAATGTTGGCAAACCCCTCGCTGAGCTGGGAAGACTATTGGGTTTCCGAACCATTGTGATGGATAGGGATGAGAAGCTGGCAAATCCTGCAAAATACCCGTTTGCGGAGCAGGTTTTCGCGGGAGACTTCCTAGCGGAGCTTGAAAAAATACGGCTCGGCCCCAGCGATGTAGCTGTTGTGGTGTATGGAGAGGTTGAAACAGACTACCAGTCTTTGAAGAAGATTCTTCAACACAATCCTAACAGGCATGTATGGGTCTTATGCAGCAGGCATAGGGCGAAGTGGATGGTTGAAAGACTTCGCCAAGAAGGGGTTGACGTGGAAAAATATAAAATGTTCATCCATATGCCAGCAGGACTGGATATCAAAAGCTCCACTCCCGAGGAAATAGCTGTCAGCATATGGGCTGAAATAATCTGCGTGCTGAAGAATTGTGAAATACCTGTTAAACCGCTTAGCATCTTTAAGGAGCAGTAGCCGAGTGCGGAAGCAAAGCTTAAAAACCCTTTCTCGCTGAGACCTTTGTTTTAAATGTTTTCACAAGAGGATTTTATCAACGGGGTTTAATTGAGCTACGGGGAGGCATACTCGGCGTCAACGCCCATAAGTATTGTAAACCTGGCTGAGGAGGAAGTTAGAAAACTGGCTGAAGAATTATCAGAGTATTTATCTGTTTACAGCGTACTAGAGGATGAGAAGGTTTATGGGAGAATTTTAGGGTTGGTTAACAGGTTCCTGGAATTAGCTTCACCAATCACCTATTACCCTGAATTAGCCTCAGCGATATTTAGCAAGGTGGAGCTTAGACTCTGGGAGGTTGAAATACCCGGGGAGCTTCTCAAGGAACTATTCCTCAATACTTATAGGTTGAAGCAAGCTACTCTAGCAGGTAGGAGCGAGGAGTTAGAAACAGTCGGTAAGGCCCTAGCGGTCGTTTTAACCGACTTATACACTAGGCTTGAAGCTGATGAGCTTATCGACATGGTAAACCAATTGGAGAACAGCACAGAGACAAGTGAAGGTTTGGAGAAAATTCTATCACTCTCTGTTTTAACGTTGATCGCTGCTACGAATCCGTGATTTACCTTACCTCGATGATCTTTAAGGCGCTGGAACGTCCGAGTTTAGCAACAGAGAAGTATTTAGCGGAGACTTTTTTAAGGCTTGGATTCTCACCCATTATCATGACCGAGTACAAGCTTGCACCGGCTCTTTTCAAGTTGTATGAAACGTGTTGCTCAGCAATCCTGTCAACCCCATCCGTTATGAGGACGATGTCCGATGTTTCTCCCGATGCACCGGTTCTAATATCGGTTGAGGCTGTTATGAGCGCCCTTGATATATCGGTCCCGCCGCTTCCCTTCACCTTCGCGATATAGTTCATTAAATCAACAACTTCCCTAGCCCTAGGCCTCCTGCCAACTTTTATCAACGGGTAGGGCTGGCTGTCGAAGAACCTGATGTAGAATTCACGGTGCTCCCTGATCGCTCTTATGTAAAGCCCTAGCGCGACAGCCTTTGCCCAGGTGATCTTAACACCATCCATGCTCCCGCTGTTGTGCACTAGAATACTGTTCGCGGTGAAAAAGTGGTCTCTATCCAGTCTCACATCGTATACTTTCTCCACACCAAGCAATGTTTTCTCTAGAAGCCTAACCGGTTTAAACCCGTCACCCTTCCTATCATACGCGTAGAGAAGCTCCCCTGGACGAATCTCGGAAGCATACTTCAAAACGGTTGAAGCGTTCTCGGACACGGGGATAATATGATTCCCGCTTGCTTTTACAACACCTGCCTCCGTCCTTAACCCGTAAACAGGTTTCACGTCTTCAACGAGTTCGACAATCATTGCGCTGGAAACCCGGGGATCACCGTTGCCGGTGAACTGTGCAGAAACCACTTCATCCCCTACCCGTATCTCCCTCAATGGTTTCAACCGGCCAGTCGAGAGCTCTACCAGGGTGTCCCCGTGCAAGCACTTGTCAAGCAACACGTATATTGGTCCAAGGCTTTCCTCAACCCTCTTCTCATAGAGAAGTAGCCGAGAGGTTAGAAACCTGAGGTAGAAGAGTTCGTCAGGGAGAATCCTGGACGAGGGGGTGAGCCTCTCTACATCCCTGCCTAGCTCATAACCTCCTATCTCACCGTGCTTGTGCCTTTCACTCTTCTTTTTCAAGCCAAGCTCCCATGGTTTTAAACCCTCTATTAGTTCGAGAATCTTCCGCACATCCGTATTCCTAGCCAGCCTAAGGAGCTCGGGCCCGTATTCTTCGAACGATAACTGGCTGATACTCCCGGGCTCCAACCCTTCCATCACAGACTTTAGCCTCCTGACATGCTCTATGTCAATCATCGTGTTGACAACAGCCTTCTCCACGATCCTTCTTACCTCTGACTCCTCCTTGGACTCTCCGCTAGATTCTGCCGAACGAGGGTGCTTAGACCTTTGAACCTCCTCTAACGATTCATATTCAGCAAGGAAAACGCTGGCGGCTAGACCACTCATGAACGGGTCGATCAACGTCTTACCCTTAATAGAGTGTAGACTCGGTGACTTCATCAAGTACTTTAAAACCTGGTAGTTCCTGCTTGAAGGATCGGCCTCCTCGCTCATTACTGGGAGCGGGAGGTAGAAAACATAAAACGTGTCAATGGCCAGCTCTAAAGGGATTTTCCCTCCCTTTCCACCCAGGAAATCTATTATCCTCCTGATTTTTTCCCCTCTGTAAACCGTGAGAGGGTTTTGGTAATCAATGCCTTTCAAAACGCCCCTTATCTGCTTCTCCATTTTCCACCAGCTACATGATTAGCTTCTTCTTGATCAAATCAATAACATCGTTAACCTCTGCCAAAACATCCGTAGCCCTCCTCCTCACCTCGTCATCGCCGGATTCTGACGCGAGCTTCTTAACCTTCTCTTTGACGGTTTCAAAACTCCTCAAATAGTCAAGAAGCCTTGGGTCGAGCTCAGGCGTGTTGGAAATGTAGGTTTTCGCCTCCTTAACGTTAGCCTCTATCTCCGAGAGCTCTTTCAAATGCTTCTCCCTTGCCTCTATCTCATCGAGCAGGATAACGTAAGCCTTCTCCACCTCCTCAATATCGCGAGGCACCACGTACTTGAGCATGAAGAGATCGTCCTCGCTAGCCTTCATGGTTTGTCTAAGCAAGGCATTGGCAGCTATTATTTTGAGAGCCTTTCCCTTCCTCCTATCAGTTACGTGAATCCCTTGATCCTCGAAGACTCCGTAAAGCTTTATCAACTTCTCCTTGACAGGTGCTATGTCCACTTGGTAGACTAGTCCGCTGATTTTTGTTAAATCCTCTATGCTTAAAACAGGTTCTCCGTGAAGATACAAGCCTGACTCAATCTTCCAGACAGCCTCCAGAAGCTCTCCCCACTTATTCTCTTCAACAGGTTTCACGAAATGCCTGAGAAGGAAGCGGTCATAAAGGGCCTGAAGCTCCGTTTCATCAGGGACACGGTTCGTGGCAGATATCATAGTCCAAAGGGGGACTCTGATCTCAGAGTATCCATCGTACACTATCCTTTCATTCATTATCGACAACATCATGTTGAGGATTGCGGAGTTAGCGTTGAAAATTTCATCTATGAAAGCAATCTCCGCCTCCGGCAGCTTTCCCTTGGTGATTCTCACGTACCTGCCATTCCTTAACTCGTTAATGTCTAAAGGACCGAAAAGCTCGTCAGGCTCGGTGAAACGTGTCAGTAAATACTTGAAAAACCTTGCGTTGATCAGCTCTGCCGCTCTCCTAGCGAGAGCGGATTTCGCGGTGCCAGGCTCCCCTATGAGCAGAACGTGCTCTCCAGTAATTAACGCCAGGGTTAAAACCGTGGCCTCCTCGCTTCTCCCCACGAAAGGCTTCTCCAGCTCGCTTCTAAACCTTGCAATCTTCTCTAGTAAAGCCTGAATACCCGGGTTAGGCAACTACTCCACCATTGCCAAATTTTTTATGGTTAAGCCAACCTAATATATTATTCATGAAAGAATGAGGCTTTAGCAAGCGATTCGCCAACACTGTCAGGTGGTTTAGATTGCGTGCTCAGGCTTTCAAAATCGCTGAGGGGGAAGAAGTTTCCGGCGCAATATTGAGCCGACTTAAAGAATTCAACCTTAGAAACGGGTTTTTAACCGGGATCGGAGGTCTTGAATACGCTGAAATAGGTGTTTACAACCCTGCGACCAGGAGTTACGAGGTTTACAGGCACAGGGCAGGAAGTGGCGAGATCCTTGAAGTCGGGGCTCTACAGGGAAACTATTTACTAAAGCCTGACGGCGAGCTAAGCCTCCACCTACACGCCGTGATAGGTAGTGGAAAAGGGGTTTTCACCGGGCACCTGCTGACAGGTGTCGTAAAACCGATGCTAGAGGTGTTCGCCGTTGAGATCGACACGGACTTGTCTAAAATATTCACTCATAGATGGTTAAAATAGGATGAGCGTTGGAGAAAACATCCTGGATATGCCTGGCTGCTACGTGTTAGCTTTAATCATCAGTAAAAATCTAGAAGTGAGAACGCGGTCTTCGTTTTTCCAAATACCTAGAGGTGTTTGCTTCTACGTCGGCTCTGCTAAAGGGCCGGGCGGAATTAAAGCAAGAGTTTTCAGATATCTTCTTCGCAAGGATAGTGAACACTGGCATATAGATTACTTACTAGGTTATGACGAAGTGTTTTTGGCAGGTTTCTATGTGATCTCTTGCAGTCGCGGAATAGACTGCGAGGTGGAAGTTGCGAAATCCCTTGCCACTAAATTGCAGCCTATTCCAGGATTCGGGTGCACAGATAAGGTTGGAGACGTGTCTCACCTGTACTCCTGCAATCTTTCATTAGAAGAATGCTTGGGAATAGTTTACGATTTGCTCAGCGTGAAAGTCTGCGAACCCGCGTGGTTTCAAAACATTTAAAAGCCTACTTAACTGTATGTTAAAGCGTAACATAATAAATGGAGTCGAATCCGTAATGTATGTAAGTTCCGAATCAAACCAGGGTGAAAACCCTTCTACAAATATAAAAGATCTCAAGCCCGGTATGGAGAACGTAAGCGTCAAGGCTAGGGTTCTATCCTCCGAGCCTCCGCACGTGATCCAGACTAAGAAAGGGCCACGAACCATAAGCAACGCCGTCATAGGTGATTCAACTGGAAGAGTTGAGGTCACAGCGTGGGGCGAAAAAGCGGGTCAACTAACCGAGGGAGAAGCTGTCGAGATAAAAGGAGGGTGGACCACCGAATTCAGAGGAAAGGTCCAGTTGAACATTGGCAGGACGACAGAACTTAAGAAAATTGATGATTCTGAAGTCCCGCAAGCCGAGGAAATACCTGAAGAAATGCCTACCGCGCCAGAGGGCTCTCGCCCACAAGGCTTCAGGAGGACTGGAGGCTTCAGGGGGCCTCGAAGAGGCGGGTTCAGGCGGAGAGAGGAGTAACCATGGAGAATGAGGGACACTCTCACGAACACGAGCATGACCATGAGAAAACGATCGCAAGATTCCGGGAGATTAAGCTGTGGAAGCCGTCGAGGCAGGGAGAGTTTCTCGGAGAAGAGGATGAGAAGTTCTACGTAGCGCTATCCCAGGAAGAAGTATATGAGCTATCACCTCTAGCATACTACGTGTGGCTTCTCTGCGACGGAGAGAGAACCGTAGAACAGATAGCTGACCATATAAGCAAGGAAGTTCAGGTAGAAGTCTCAGAGGTAATCGAGCCCCTGGTCGTAGCTTTGGACCAGCTCTCAAACGTTAACCTGGTAAAGTACTAGTTTCATGCTTACTCTCTGAAATCTCCAACGGTTTTTTAAGATTTTTCAAAGCATAGAAGTCCTGTTAAAGTTTTAACCCCTTCTAAACTCATAATTATTTAGTGAAGATGACCGAAGACTCCAGTTCGGATTGATGAAGAAACTCCACCCCTAGGGATTCAGCTCACTCTCAAGGTTTTTAACTTTCAAGGCNCATTAATGGATCAAGTAAGTTTAACAGAGGGTCACTTATGGAAAAAGTCTTCATAGCAGGTGTTGGATTAACAAAAATCGGCAGGTTTTACACCAGGTCTGCGGCAAGCTTGTTTAAGGAGGCTCTCGAGAAGGCTGTATCGGATGCTGGTGGTTTAAAGCCTAGGGCACTGGTTGTTGGAAACATGACCTCCAGCGTCCTCATGCAACAAGATAGTCTTGGAGCACTGCTAGCAGACCACGCGGGGCTTAGGGGTATCCCTGCCTTTAAGGTTGAGGCAGCATGCGGTAGCGGCGGGGCCGCGTTCTACACAGGGTTTTCATTAGTTAAAAGCGGACTGGCCGAGGTCGTCGCGGTTGGGGGCGTTGAAAAGCTGACGGAAGCTAACACTCCAATGGTTACGAGAGCCTTAGCCCAAGCCGCGGACGCTGATTTCGAAGTATTTTACGGCGTAACGTTTACAGGCTTAAACGCAATGCTCGCCAGGCTCTACATGGAGAAGTTTGGTTACACGGAGGAGGATCTCTCATACTGGCCTTTAAGAATGCACGAATATGCCTCATACAACCCCTACGCACAACTCCCGAAGAAAACTAGTTTGAAGGAAATACTTGAAAGCCCAGTGATAGCTGACCCGGTGAGACTGTTCCATGCTGCTCCAATCGGGGACGGAGCCGCTGTAGTACTCCTTGTAAGAGGAGAGGATCGGGCCAGGGAGATAGCAAGACAGTTAGGAAGGGATGTCCTTGTTGAAGTAGCCGGCGTAGCGCTGGCAACAGACAGCGTTGACCTTGCATCCAGGAACGATTTAATGACATTAGAATCCACTATTAAGGCTTCTAGAGCAGCATTGGAAATGGCAGGTGTTGAAACCAGGAACGTAGATTACGTGGAACTCCATGACGCGTTTCATGTGACAGGGTTCACATCCCTGGAAGACCTCGGCTTCGCGCCGAAAGGAGAAGCCCCGAAGCTGTGGAAAGAAGGAAGGTTTGGAAAAGGGGATAAGCCGGAGGTAAACTTCAGCGGCGGCTTGAAGGCTAGGGGTCACCCTGTAGGCGCAACCGGGATATACCAGATAGCAGAGGCTACTATGCAGTTGCGAGGAGACTTCCCAGGGTTCAAGGCAAGCAGTCCGGAAACAGCCCTCACACACAACATAGGCGGAGTAAGCACCATAGCAGCTGTCTCAGTTCTACGACGGGTGAAGTAGTTGTCGAACAATAATCACGAAGACTTGTTGAAGCAGGTTAGAGAGTTCAGGGAGAAATCCATAATAGGTGGTGGACAAGAGAAGATTGATGCTCAGAGGAAGAAGGGGAAGCTTTGGGTTAGGGAAAGGCTGGAGAAGCTCCTAGACCCTGATTCCTTCACGGAAATTCAATGGATGGTTACACATAGATCCAGGTATTTCGGGCTCGATAAAACCATTTACTACGGCGACGGCGTCGTAACCGGGTTTGGAAAAATCGATGGGAGAAACGTTTACGTGTACGCCCAGGATTTCACAGTGCTTGGAGGAAGCATAGGTGAGGCTCACGGGCTTAAGATCGCTAAAACCATTGAGCAAGCCGTTCAAAACGGTTTCCCAGTCATAGGCTTATACGACTCGGGAGGAGCCAGGATACAGGAAGGAGTTGCCTCATTAAACGGGTGTGGAAGGATTTTCCACGCCAACGTTAAGGCGAGCGGGGTTATCCCTCAGATAGCCGTGATACTTGGACCTTGCGCAGGAGCAGCATCGTATAGCCCTGCATTAATGGATTTCGTAATAATGGTGAAGTCTTCCTACATGTTTATCACGGGGCCGGAGGTCGTGAAAGCTGCTACAGGGGTTGACGTAAGCTTCGAGGAGCTTGGAGGAGCTGATAAACATGGAAGCCTAAGCGGGGTTGCCCACTTTGTCGCCAGCGATGAGGATGCCGCTTTCATGCTTGTTAGAAGGCTTTTATCATTCCTGCCTAACAATAACTCGGAGGAGCCTCCTTACATTCCTTCAGACGACCCGGTTGATAGAAGAAATGATGATCTCTACGAAGTAGTTCCGACAGACCCAACCAAGCCGTTCGACGTCCGCGATGTGATCAGGAGCATAGTGGATGATGGCGACTTTCTCGAGGTTCACGAGCTTTACGCCCCCAGCGCAGTAGTCGGCTTCGCAAGGCTTGGG
>Ga0065719_106720_pt1 | contig 15860 bp, 14 predicted proteins | sample GBSCel85sediment_FD_59106 | JGI IMG/M metagenome (GOLD analysis project Ga0065719, IMG submission 59106) | Hot spring sediment microbial communities from Great Boiling Spring, Nevada - Cellulolytic enrichment CS 85C v3 (version 3) | ecosystem: Environmental > Aquatic > Thermal springs > Hot... | reverse complement strand
ATATATCTTAACTTTACAGGTGATTTACCTAAAGAGGTATTATTAGAAGTTAAAAGTGATGATGGACAAACAGTATGGATTAATGGTAATACTGTGGGTTCATGTGGGGGTGGTTGTCATGCAGGTGGAACCTGTCAAAGAAAATGGGATTTAACACCTTATATTACTTATAATAATGAAATAAGAATATGGTGCTCTGAAGCTACAGGTGGTGAAGTTTGCAATTTTATATTAATTATTGATGGTCAAGAAATAAGATATAATGGAAATTACTCTTATCCTAATTCAACAATATGGATTAAAGTACCATATATTCCTGCTAATGGTAATACAATAATATATATGTGTTATGGTAATCCTAATGCTCAGAGTTTAAGTAATCCTTATAATGTATTTGAATTCTTTGATGATTTTGAAGGAACTTCTATAGATACTAATAAATGGGATGTTATTCCAACATATTGGGATACTAGTCAAGGTCCTTGCACAAGATCTTATGAAGTAAGTAATGGAGAATTAATTATTACATCAAGTTCAACAGACAACGTTCAAGATGGGATTTGTCCAGGGCGTTGTGGATATATTTTTAGAACAAAATCTAGTTTTAGCAATTCAAACTTTGCAGTTCATGTTAGGGGACGTTATGATAATAAAAATGANTGGGNAAGGGGATTTGGATCATTGGTTGGATCTATTTTAAATGATAGTAATAATGATACATGGGGTATATCNTTAGGTTATCGTGGTGNTTATAAAGCATATATTTATTATTGGATTAATAGTGCTATGAATTGGAATGATGTTGGAGAATATGGTAGTGATACTTTATATTTTACATATTCAAAATATGGGACTAATATTAATTTGAATATGACAGGTTTTTTCTATTCTTATTCTGTATCATCTACTAATGCTTTTGAATTACCTTTTAGAATTGAATTACATTCAGATGCTGGTGCTTGTTGGTGGAATTCGGATGCTACTATCTCATGGAAAAGTTATTATGATTATGTATTTCTCCGCAAATATGTTGAACCTGAGCCATCTGTTATAATTGGTAATGAAATAAAACTTACTTAGTTATGAAGTATAATTTTCTATAACATTTATAGCTTCTTTTAAATTTGAGACTTCCATAACTTTCATTTTATAATTTTCCCAAAAGAATTCTGATAAATTTACAGGAACAGGTTTATATTCTATTTGTATAAAAACAAAACCAGGAAATGGCTCATATTTCTTTTCTACTCTTTCATATTTATAAACAATACTTTGTCCTTTTGGAACTAAAAATATTTTCTTACCAGCTTGTGCAGAAGTTAATGCTTTTTCAAAAATATTACCAACAGGACCTATATTTCCATTAGAATCTATAGTTCCAGTAGCAGCTACATAAGTAGGAAATGTTTTGTTATTTAGTAAATAATATATAGCTAATGCAAATGATAAACCTGCACTGGGACCTCCAACTAATGTAGCATTAGATTCTATATTTAAAATAAAATCATATTTAGAACAATCTATTTTAGATAATTTACATGCAGCTTTTATTGCATTTTCAAAAGCATATTGTGTGTCGGGTTCTACAAAAGGATTTATAGATATATATGCCTCTCCAGATCCTTTAGTTATTTTTAATCTTCCATATTCTATTATTCCTCTACTATCATAAGTAATGGCTACTAAAGGGAAAATAATTTCTCCAACCGATTGTTCGAGGGTTATATTTGAATAAAAATATTTATAATTCTCATTAAGAAAATGAAATACAAAAAATATACCTAAGAAAAATCCGGCTAAGAACGATATACCATATATTATATAGTTCTTAGTTTCCATATTTAGGTAAACTAAATAAAATTATTATAAGCATTATTGTTAATGAAATGTAAAAAATGTAGACAAAAGCAATAACGGAATATCCTTTTCTTTTATGTAAAAAACATTTTATAGAATATTATTTAAATACTGTTAAAAAAACAATTGAAAAATATAAAATGTTTAATAAAAATGATAAAATATTAGTTGCTGTTTCTGGTGGTAAGGATTCTTCAGCTCTAGCTTATGCTTTACATTTATTAAGTTACGACTTTGAAGGTTTATACATAGATTTGGAAATAAAAGATTATTCTGAAATTTGTAGAGAATCTATAAAAAGATTATTTGATAGAATTGGGAAGAAATTAAATATAATAAAAGTATCTGATTACGATATAAAGGTCCAAAAAATAAAAATAGACCAGTTTGCTCTGTTTGTGGTATTATAAAGAGATATCTTATGAACAAAATTGCTTATAAAAATGGATTCACAGTTTTAGCTACAGCACATAATTTGGTTGATGAAGCTTCTTTCTTATGAATATAAAATCTGGTAGTATAGAATATTTAATAAAGCAAAAACCAGTTTTAGAAGCTAGCTACAAATTTGTAAAAAAGTAAACCTTTATTTTTCCTTTCTGAAAAAGAAAATATAATATTTTCAATTATAAATAACTTACCTATTTGTAATTTAGAATGCCCTTATGCTACTGGAAGTCCGCAACTATCTTGGAAAAATATATTATATAAAATAGAAGAAGAAAAAAGAGGATTTATTAAAGAATTAGTAGAGTTTATGTTAAGATTAGAAAAGAATATAAAACATCCTAATAAAAAAGAAGAGATAAAGTTTTGCAGAGAGTGTGGTTATCCTACTATTTCAGAAATATGTGCTTTTTGTAAAATAAAAAAATATTTTACTTATAAGCCTTAGCTATATATTCTGAAAACATTCTATAAGAATTGTATAAAGATCCTATAGTTTTTATGGCATTTATACAAACTTTTAAATAATCTTCATAAGAGTTTTTATATAAATTTAATATTTCTTTAAGTTTATTATAAAAATCTTTTATATCTGCTTCTTCATTATATAAAGAATAAGGATCTATTCTGTTTTCTCCAAATAACCAACCATTATAACCATCTATTATTACCTCAATTACCCCACCATCTCTAGAAGATAAAGTAGGAACACCATTAATACCTGCTCTCATCCAAGAAGTACCACAGGCTTCAAAAGGTGGTCTTGGTGTATGTAAGAATAAATCGCTACCAGATATTATATATTTTTCTAATTCTATTCCTCTCTTTAATATAATACCTATTGGAATATCAGTAGTACTCATTATATCCAAAATCCATTTTATTGCATCTTTTACATATGTATCTTTTGGATGAAATACCCCAGAAAGCAAGATTTGTATATGATACTTTCTATTTATTTCTTCTAATTCATTAAGTCTCCATAATATCATATGAAATCTTTTATATTCTGTCAGTCTTCTTCTAATGGATATAATTATTTTATTTTCATTGAATGATTTGTTTAAATGTGCATTTGCATTTATATACTCTACCAAATCTTTCTTTAATATTTTTTTTATTTCTTTAAATTCTTTTAAGTTTATATTTGCTGCATATATAAAATTAGCTGGATTTTCCCTCCAATTTGGTATATATTTATCGTATAATTCTGCAATTTTTTTATTTACCCATCTTTTATGATAAACCCCATTTGTAATATAATCTAATTTTTCTGATAATATTTTTTCACTAACTTTTTTATGTTTCCAAGATACAGCATTACTATAAGAAGATAATTTAATGAGGATTTTTGTAAGATTTAATCTATCTGGTGATATATTTTTTATATAATCTGGTATATCGTAATATTTTTCTACTAAATTATAATCAAATATATCATGTCCTGCAATTGGAGAATGTGTTGTAAATACAATTTTTTCTTTAACCAAGTTTATATTTTGATATCTTTTTAATAATTCTATTGCTAAAAAACCTGCATGGGATTCATTTATATGAAATTTATTTATTTCTATTTTAAAAGCTTCAAATATTTTTAGAGCACCTAGTCCTAATAATAAATCTTTTAATAATTTCTCTTCTGCAGTATCCTCTACATATAATCTGTTAGTTAGTTTTCTAAATTCCGGAGGATTTTTTGGAATATCTGTATCTATTAAAAATAGTTTGGAATATTCTAATGGATATTCCCAAACTGTAAAATATATATTAACATTTTTTAAATTTATAGATAATGTAACATCTAAATTATTGAAAAATTCTATAGGTTCGTATTCTTCTTCTTCTTCTATTATTTCTTTTCCTACAATTTTATATCTAGCATAACCCTTTTTATTAACAAAAGTTACTCCATAAAGAGGAAATTTAAGATCATTTGCTGTATATAGAATATCTCCTGCAAGTATTCCTAGTCCTCCAGCATATGTTGGGAGATTTTCTATGGCAAATTCAGCAGATATATATGCTATGTTTTTCATGTTTTATTTTAATTGTCATCAAATTTCTAATAATTTTCTTTGACCATTTTGGAGTAAAAAAATATTTTCCCCAAGATTATATCCGTGTTCTTCTGCTAGTTCAACATAGGCCGCCCTTTTTGTTATAGTACCATGCATCGGAAATATATATTCGGATCTTAACAGCTTTAATAGCATTCTATGATCTTCTGATTTTGCATGTCCAGATACATGTACGTCTTTTATTATATGTGCTCCTTTTCTTCTTAATCTTTCTTCTAATAATTTTCTATTTGCTTCATTAATAGGATAAGGTATTACATTATTTGCAAATATAACAGTTGTATTGTTAAAGTCCCATGGTAATTGATCTTTTGCTAATCTATCTAGAACAGAGCCAGGTTCTCCCTGATGTCCGGTTACTATTAATAAATACTTTTCTCTTTCCTTCATTATATTTTCTAATACTTTTGGATATATGCTTGCATTATCATAAATTTCTGAAACTTCAGAGAAATTGTATAAACCTAATTTTTCAGCAGCTTTTAAGTATTTTCCTAAACTCTTACCAATAAATATGGGTTTTCTATCTAATTCATATGAAATTTCAACTAGACTTTTTAGTCTTGCAATATGGGAAGCAAAAGTTGTTACTATAATACCATCTGTATCTACGGAAGAAAGAACATCATATAACATATATTTTGCTATTATTTCAGAAGGAGACTTTGATTCCTCATCAGCTCTTGTGGTCTCGACTATTAAAGCTATAACACCTTCATCTCCAATAGATTTTAATTTATCATAGTCTGGTCTTTTTCCAATTAAAGGGAAATTGTCAAATTTAAAATCAGAAGAATATATTATATGTCCTTTTTTAGTTTCTATATCAATCATTACTGTCTGTGGTATTGAATGGGTAGTAGAGATAAAATTTATTGTTATACCATTTACCTTTATTTTTGAGTTTGGAGATATTTTCTTTACTTTATTTGGTATTACTATTCCTGCATCTTCTTCTAAACTTCTTAATATCTCAACTGTATATGGGGAGGCATATATAGGGGCATTATATTTTGGGGCTAATATATGTGTAGCACCTACATGATCTAAGTGGGCATGAGAAATTACAATTGCTTTTACTTTATCTTTTAAATCTTCTAAAATTCTATCATCTGGAATAGCCCCTATTTCATATAACTTTTGAACAGGTATTTCATTTATATTCTCTCTTTCTCCAAAAGAAACTATTTTATCTACATACAAACCCATATCAATTAATATTACAGTATCATCAATTCTAATAGCTGTCATATTAGCACCTATTTCTTCATATCCTCCTACTGCAATGATTTCAATTTCCATAGAATACGTTTTTAAAAAATTTTTTAAAAATAGCATATCGTTTAATGATTATGAAAGATGGCAGGATTGTTGAAAAAAATATAGATAAAATTTTTGAATATTGCAAAAAATATGGTTTTTTCTATCCGTCATGTGAAATATATGGTGGAAAAGCAGGTTTTTATGATTATGGAAGTATAGGTACTATTTTGAAAAGAAAATTTGAAAACTTATGGAGAAAATACTTTGGAAAATTGTTTGATAATATTTGGGAAATAGAACCCACTGAAATAATGTTAGAGGATGTATTTAAAGCTTCTGGCCATTTAGAATTATTTAACGATCCTATAACAGAATGTAAGAGTGGGCATAGATTCAGGGCAGACAAATTAATAGAAGAAAAATTAGGTATTAAGGCAGAAAGTTTATCAGTAGAACAGATGAATAAAATATTTAAAGAAGGTAAAATAACTTGTCCGGAATGTGGAGAAAAATTAGGAGAAGTTAGATTATTTAATCTAATGTTTCCCATTTTTGTTGGTCCGGAATCTGGTAATTTGTTTATGTATTTAAAAGAAATTTATGAAAAATATTATAACAGAAAGAAAATATTTTATTTAGTAAAAGAAAAAATAGAGAAGAAAAAGCCAACTTATAAAACTGAAGATGGTTTGGAATTTATTTCTATATTAAAAAATGTATTTAAAGAAAGAATAAAGTATTTTGAAGACGAAGGATATTTTTATATCTTTGATGAGAATATGAAAAATATAGTAAGATTAAATTTGTTTACTAGGGAAGCTGAATTCTTTTTAGAAGAAAATATAAATTTAGAAGAAATAATTGAGAAACATAAAGATATAGATATAGAAAAAGAATTTGAGAATATATTAAATAATGCAGAAAGTTTAATGATAGATGAAGTAGATCTTGAAAATTATCTTTTGCCTTTAATGAAAACTTATGAAGAAGTTTTAAAAAATAGGATGTTCTTAAGACCAGAAACAGCCCAAGGACCATATGTTAATTTCCCACAAGAAATAATTATTCATAGAAATAAATTGCCGATTGGTTTGATGGTAATTGGAAGAGCCTATAGAAATGAAATATCTCCTAGGAATTTATTACTAAGAATGAGAGAATTTACACAAGCGGAATTACAAATATTCTTTGATTTATATGATAATCCTTTTGAAGAATATTATGAGAAAGTTAAAGATAAGAAAATAAATGTTTTACTTGTAGAAGATAGAGAAAAAACCAATAAATTTATTCAAAGATCTTTAGAAGAATTAAATAAAGAAAAAAATCTTCCAAAGTTTTATTTATACTTTATGTATAAAATACAGGAATTTTATTTGAAAATTTTAAGGATTCCCGAAGAAAGATTTAGATTCTTTGAATTATCTAAAGAAGAAAAAGCGTTTTATAACTTATATCATTTTGATATTGAATTATTTTTAGATGAATTGGGATGGATTGAAGTTGGAGGTATTCATTTTAGGGCAATAGAAATAAGTAAAGAAGATTTAGAAAAAATAAAGGATAAAAAAGTAAAAGAATTACTAGAAAAAATAATTGAGGGAAGGGATAAAGTATTAGTTGGATATGATTTATATAAACATTTATTATTATCTGGAAACCCATCATTTTTAGTTAGTAAAAGTGATGGGACAAAAATATTACCAGTAGAATTAGAACTTTCATTTGGAATAGATAGAAATATTTTTTCTTTAATATGGATATTTTATGATAAAGAAAATCTTGGAAAAGAAATAAGAGAAGTATTAAGGATACCAGAATTTTTAGCTCCAATAGAAGTAGCTGTTTTTCCTTTATTAGAAAATAGAGAGGAATTAGTAAGAAAGGCAAAAGAAGTTTATAATTTGTTAAAAGATGAATTTATTACAATATATGATGATTCTGGAAGTATTGGAAAAAGATATAGAAGACAGGATGCTATAGGAACACCATTTTGCATAACTATTGATTACAAAACACTAGAAGACAATACTGTTACAGTTAGATTTAGAGATACTATGAAACAAGAAAGAGTTTCAATACAAAACTTAGTAAATTATTTGAAAGATAAACTAAAATATATTTAAAAATAACATTAAAAAATATAATATGGCGATTGCATGGAGGAAAGAGTTAGATTATCTATTATTTCTATTGGTTGTAGGTTTGTTAGGGTTGCTAGCAAAGGGGGTGTTGGATGTAACAGTAGCACATTTTAGTAATGTAATTACAGTAGCAACATTAGTATTTGGTTTATTAGTATTGAAGAATATAGTATCTTGGGTAGACATATCAGAGAAATTATATGATGCAGCAGTATATTCTTTGTTTATAGTAATATCTTCCTTCTTCTTAAGAGAGGTATTAAATGTATTAGGAATATCTATAGAATATGCTTTGTATTTAGAAGGGTTTGGATATTTCTTAGCTTTTGCATTCTTGCTATTAGCATCTTTGTTATACCTAGGTAGGAAGTTTGTTAAAGCGTGAGATTTCAATCTCTTTTTTTAGAATATATTTTACTTATAATACTTGCTATTTATATAACATTTCTATCTTATAGTTGGTACGAAAACAACAAATCGTATTTTGTAGATATATTAAAAAAAGATGAGATTGAAAGGAAAATAGAGTTATTAGATAAAGTAATTTACAATCTTATATCTTTCAAATATGCAAAAGATATTGTAGAAATAGACGTCTCTGCGAGATGTATAGATAGATATACTATTTTAATAACAAAAGAAAGGTGTGAAAGTACTCCTATAGATTTGCAATATTCCGGTATGATTATAGAAGTGAACAATACTTATTATGTATATTCTAATAACACAGAAAAATATTATTTGGCGTTTCCAATTGGGTATTTTATATTAGAAAGTTGCTATGAAGGTTTTACATCCTATATAGTTAATACAACTAATTGTGAAATATTTTGTATGAATAAATGTGTAATAAATGTTGTGAAAAATGAATCAGAATTATTAATAAAATGAGAGGGCAACTTTTATTAGAACAAATGCTTTATATAATTTTATACATTTTTCTAATTTTTTCAATATATTATTTGTTATTAGATTACTACAAGAACTTTAATAAAAATTTAGATGTATATGAATCTATCAAAAAATTTTATACTCTTGAAAAAAAGATAGATACATTAGAAAATAGCGAATATGTTGAAATATATTTAAATTATCCACTTTTATCAAATATTAAAAGCGAAAATAGCATGATTATAAAAGAAAAAGAATCTATTTTTGTTTTTACCACTAATAATTAATACTTAAATCCTTAAATTGGTAAATAACAATCTATTTATTAATGAAGTTTATTACTAAAGAAATAAAACAAAAGATTTTGGAATATTTTGATAAATTAATAAAATCTGATATAAGATTACCAGAGATATATTACAAAAATATAAGCAATATAAAAATTGAGAATATAAATTTGTGGTATCCTTTAATCCCTAAATTTGCCTATGCTCATATATTTTACGATCCTTTATCAGAAGAATTAGTATATTATGTTGAAGAACCAGAATTATCTGAGGATGAAAGATTGATGTTAAAAAAGACTAAGGAAGAAATAATAGATAAAATTTATTATTCTGATATAGAAAAAGCCAAAAGTAAAGAGGAAATAATATTGGATTATTTAATAGATATTATCAGAAGAACAAAAATAAATATTGATGAGAACAGTATTATAAAAATATTTTATTATTTGTGGAGAGATATGGTTGGTTTGGAAAAAATAGAACCACTTATGCATGATTTATTAATTGAAGATATATCTTGTGACGGATATGATATTCCTATTTATGTTCATCATAAAAAATTTGGTATTTTAAGAACAAATATTTCATTTTCAAAAGAAGAATTAGAAAGATTTATTATAAAGCTTGCACAAAAATGTAATAGATATGTATCTTATGCAGAACCATTATTAGATGCAACATTACCAGATGGATCAAGAGTTAATGCAACATATTCTTCAGATGTAACTACAAGAGGACCTACATTTACTATAAGAAAATTCAGAAGAGAAATATTAAGTATTGTAGATCTAATAAAAAATAATACTTTGAATATAGATATGGCTGCTTATCTTTGGTGGGCTGTTGAAAATAGAGCAAATATTATAATAGCCGGGGAAACAGCATCTGGTAAAACTACATTGTTAAATGCAATTTCAATGTTTATACCACCAAATGCAAAAATTGTTTCTATAGAAGATACAAGGGAAATACAATTATATCATGAAAATTGGATACCTGCTGTAACTAGAAAAGGTTTTCTTGTTGAAGGAAGAGTCTTTGGTGAAGTAACAATGTATGATTTATTAAGAGAATCTTTTAGACAAAATCCAGATTATATAATAGTAGGAGAAATTAGAGGTGAAGAGGCTTATGTAATGTTTCAAGGTATGGCTTCTGGTCATGCTGCTTTGTCTACTATGCATGCAGATACATTACATTCAATTATTAGAAGACTTATTACACCTCCAATTAATTTACCTAAAGAATTGTTAGAACTTTTAGATATTGCTGTTTTTATGATTAGAGCTAGAGGTATTTCTCCTTCTGCTAGAAGGGTTAGAGAAATTATAGAATTAGGTAAATACCATGAAGATAAATTAGATACGAATAAAATCTTTGGTTGGATACCCGCTAAAGATACTTTTGAATATTATGATAATTCAATTTTGCAAGAAGAATTAGCAAATAGGTATGGATCTATATCTAAATTAGAAGAGAGTATAGAAGAGAAAAAGTTGGTATTAACTTACTTATATAAGAAAAATATCAGAAATCTTGAAAAAATATACGAATATATAAAAGCTTATTATTTGGACAAAGAAAATCTATTAAATGAAATAGAAAATGAAATATATTAAAAAGCTAGCAGAATTTTCTTATGAAATATTTTTTCCCTTAGTTAACAGAGTAAAAATTTATTTTCAAGGTTTAAAAAAAGATATCAAATTCATAAACTGGAATATTTCATTTGAAGAGTATATAGCATTAGTTATTTTTTCTTCTTTAATTTTTTCTATTTTAATTTTTATGGTATCTCTTATTATTATGTGGCTTTTATTTGCATTTATAGATTCTTTTGTTATATTATTAGCATTTTTATATAGTGTAATAGTTTTTTTATTACTATTTATTTATTTTATTTCATATCCAAAACTTGCTAGAATGGATTATGAAAAAGACATAGAAGATAATTTGCCATTTTTTCTTTTATATTTTTATGGTTTTGTAAGTTCTGGTATGAATATTTTAGATGCGTTTAGAATAAGTGCTAAAAGAAAAGAGTTTGGTTCTTTGAGTAAAGAAATACAACATCTAGTTTATTTAACAGATATTTTGGGATATGATCTACTTTCGGCATTGATGGAAATTGCTAAAAAAAACACCCTCTGCAAAATTTAAAGAATTTCTATATGAGTTATTTTCTGTTAATAAAAAGTGGTGGTAGTATAAGAGATTTAACAAAGGAATTCGACAAAAAGTTCTTTATATGAATACGAATTAAAATTAAAATCTTTCTCCGAAAAATCAACTTTCTTACTAACATTATATACATTTTTATTTATAGCTTTTCCATTAGTATTATTAATTATGGCTTTTTTATTTGCTTATTCAGCGAAATCTATAACAATATTAACTTCTCTTAAACCATTTTTATTAGGTTTTATTCCCTTTGGCTATATAATTTATCTTTATGTTCTATATTTAGTTCAACCTAGAATATAATTAATGACATTAAAGGAATTAATAAGGAAATACATTTTGGAAAATAAAAACTCATCTAAAATAGTTTATGATAATTCATCTAAAGTTCTTTTTATTGGGGATATTCATGGAGATTTTGATACTATAATTAAAATAAAAAATATTATGAAAGATTATGATAAAGTTGTGTTTTTGGGTGATTATGTAGATAGAGGAAGATACGGATATGAGGTTTTGAAAGAAATCTTAGAATCATATTTAAAAGAAAAAGATAAAATAGTGTTATTAAAAGGGAATCACGAAAATTTGTTAATGAATAAATTTTATGGTTTTTATGAGGAGATATTAAAAAAAGAGTCGGATGTTTTAGAGATTATAGAAGAATTTTACAATAGTTTAAAACTAATATATATTAATAACAGATTAAAGATTTTTGCAGTTCATGGAGGTATAAATATAGTGCCTGAAAAATTAGAAGAATTGTTGTATTATGAAGAATATTTATTATGGTCTGATTTTAATTGGGGGAATCCTTGTATAACAACTTATAATATTTATAGAGGGGTTGGTGTTTTGTTTGGTTTGGATTTATTAAAACCATTTATGGAAAAATTTAATTTTAAATATTTTGTAAGGGGGCATGAATACTTTGAAGAAGGCATAAGGATTTTTGAATTTGGTAATAAATTTCTCATTACTCTTTTTTCATCTAATGAATATCCTTATAATTTTGTTAAAAAGAAAATTTTAGAAATAAATAAAGAAGGCTATAAAATTATAGATTTAAGTTAAGAAGATTCAGATATACCTTTTCTTTGTCTAATCGATTTTACTACTTTATCATATAATTCTCTTGGCAATTTTTCAAATATTTGATCTTCTAAGAACCATACCCCCTTACCAGATGTTACAGATCTCAATTCATCAGTAAATCCAAACATATTTGCTACAGGAACTTTTGCTTTTATTATTGTTCTCTCTTCTTCCATTTTCACATCCAATATAATTCCTCTTCTGGCTGATAATAAAGAAGAAACATCACCAATATTTTCCGGTGGAATATCTATTCTAATAATTTGTATAGGTTCGTATAATACTGGATTTTGCATTATAGCCTGTTTTATAGCTTCTTTTACTGCAGGTATTACTTGTGCAGGACCTCTATGTATAGGGTCTTCATGTAAAATGGCATCTACTAATTTTACTTTTAGCATAACACATGGTTCCCATGCTATAGGTCCCATATCTATTACTTGTTTAAATCCTTCTAGTACNTATTCTATAACCTCTGGTAAATAAACTATACCCCTTGTCATATCTATAAATAAATTTCCTCTATGAATCATTAAAGTTCTTCTTGCTTCTTCTTTATCCATTCCCAAATCTGCTAATACCTTCCAAACATCTTCCTTTTTAATTTTTCCCTCAGGTAATCTTCCTTCTCTTATAGCATCTCTAATTTTTATAAATAAATCATAATCTAATGGTTCAACAACTATGTAGAATTTGTTATGTTTATTAGGCGATTTTCCTTCAACAATATCAGAGGCTTTAGACACGGATTCTCTATAAACTACTATCGGATTTCCAGTTTTTATAGGTATTCCAAAATCATTAGCTACTCTATATTCTATTATTTGTAAATGCAAATCACCTAAACCAGATACTAATATCTCTCCTGTTTCTTTGTTTATTTCAACTTTTATTGTGGGATCTTCTTTTTCTAATAATTTTAACAATTCAATTAATCTTGGTAAATCATTTGGATTCTGTGGTTCAAAAGATTTTGTGACTACAGGCTCTAACCAATGTCTTATTTCTTCAAATGGTTCTATACTATTTGGGTCTATATTAGAAGATATTATTGTTTCACCAGGATATATTTCTTTTATACCAGTCAAAGCTATAATATTACCAGCTTTTACTTCTTCAACAGGTATTCTTTGAATACCTTTCCAAACAGCAATTTGTTGTATTTTTATACTTTTTTTAGCACTCATTAAATAAACATCAGAACCTTTTTTTAAAGTTCCAGAAAATATTCTAGCAGTAGCTATTAATTGTTTTGATATTTTATCAATTATAACATTTGTTACATTAATCATAACTGGACCGTTTGGATCTAAATTTATCATAGCCTTTCCCAAATCAGAGTCTGTAGAACCTTTCCATATTTTTGGAATTCTATATTTTTGAGCTTCTAATGGGGAAGGAAGATGTCTAACTACCATATCTAATACAACTTTTGAAACAGGTGCTATTTTTCTAGCCAATTCTTTTAATTTTTCTTTATCGTCTCCTGCCTCTTCATATATTTTTATTATATCTTTAAAAGAAACTCCTGTTTTTTTCATATAAGGAACTGATAAAGCCCAATGATATTTTGCAGAACCGAATGCTACACTACCGTCTATTACATTTACTTTCCATTTTTCCTTATATTCTTGTGGTGCATATTTTTCAATAAGTCTATTTACTTCTAAAACTATTTTTCCTATTCTTTCCATAATTTTTTCTGGTTGTAATTTTAATTCTGTAATTGCTCTATCAGTTTTGTTAATAAATAAAACAGGTTTTACATATTCTCTTAAAGCTGTTCTCAAAACAGATTCTGTTTGTGGCATAACACCATCTACAAAATCTACTACAACAATTGCCCCATCTATAGCCCTACAAGCTCTTGTAACTTGGCCTGAAAATTCTACGTGACCTGGTGTATCTACAAGATTTATTAAATAATCTTTTCCCTCATAATTATGTATCATAGATACTGCAGCACCATATACTGTTAATTCTCTTTGTCTTTCTGTTTCGTGCCACCATGTAAACATAGCTTCACCAGCCAAATCTTCAGCCAGCATACCNGCNCCNGCTAATAAATTATCTGTTAATGTTGTCTTACCATGATGTATATGTGCTATTATTCCAATATTTCTTATTTGTTCTGGTTTATTCATTAATTCTAATATTTTCTTTGTTAACTCACTGACCATTTTTCTTAATATCTATAAATATTTAAAATTGTAAAANTTCTTCTTTTACAGATCCATTAGTTAANGTTCTTTTAATTAAAGGTTTATTAATACTTAATGGTATAGGATACTGTAAATAAGATTCTGTAGCTTTACCTTTTAAAAATATTTTATATCCGCAGAATTTACATTTATCATCATTTAAATTTACTTCATATACATAAAATTGATATCTTTTTATAACAGGTTTTCCACATGATGGACAATATGTATTTTCTAATTCATGACCAGGAACATTTCCCAAATAAACATATTTTATCCCTTCTTCCTTAGCTATTTTTGCATGTTCTTCCAATGTTTTTATAGAAGTAGATGGTAAATGTTGTAATTTGTATTCTGGATGAAATCTTAAGAAATGTATATTTGAAACTTCCCCCAAAATATCATATATCTTTTTAGATAATTTTCTAGCATCTTCTAATTTGTCTCCTATTTTAGGTACAACAAGATCTGTTATTTCTATATGAATTCCCTTTTTATGAAATTCTTCTATAGTATGGAATACAGGTTCAAAATCATTTATTAATATATATTTTTTAGCAAAATCTGGGTTTGCATTTCCTTTTAAGTCTATTGTTATCGCATCTAAAAACTTTGAAGCAAAATCAATTGCCTCATCAGTTAAGTATCCATTAGAGACCCATGTTATTTTAAAATCTTCTTTTTTTGCTAATTTAGAAACCTCATAAATAAATTCTGAATATATTGATGGCTCATTATATGTAAAAGTAATAGTTACTATTCCATATTCTTTATATTTTTTAGCTAATTCTACTATTTCTTCAGGTTCTAACTTTATACCAATTATTTGTTTTCTCTGTGAAATATCCCAGTTTATACAATACTTACATGCCCATGAACATCCAGTTGTACCAAGAGATAAAGCAGAATGTCCTGGATAAAAATGATAAAAGGGTTTTTTCTCAATAGGGTCTAAAGCTATAGCAATAAAAANACCCCAATTAGCAACAAGCAATTCATTATTAATATTATATCTAACACCACAAAATCCAAATAGATTATTAGGAATTTTACATTCTCTAGCACAAGCTTTNCAAATAANATATTTTTCNTTTTTCTCATATAATATAGCTTTCATAATTTATATTTTTTGATTTTATTTATTAAAATGAATGAAGAAGCTGTCCCAGTCAGAAACGTGAAGAAGGAGAGACGAACTGATANTANTTGTCGTTTCCTANTACGACAGTGACAATTTTCCTATTACGCGGCCCATCAAATTCTGCTAAAAATAATTCTTGCCAANTNCCTCTAACTATTTTTCCATCTTTTATTGGAAATATGTAAAATTGTTTGAATAAAGATGATAATAAATGAGAATCCGCATTATTATCAATTATATTATGTTTGTAATTTTCTTTTTCTGGTACTAATTTT
>Ga0065719_100198_pt1 | contig 15868 bp, 18 predicted proteins | sample GBSCel85sediment_FD_59106 | JGI IMG/M metagenome (GOLD analysis project Ga0065719, IMG submission 59106) | Hot spring sediment microbial communities from Great Boiling Spring, Nevada - Cellulolytic enrichment CS 85C v3 (version 3) | ecosystem: Environmental > Aquatic > Thermal springs > Hot... | reverse complement strand
ATAGGATCTAAACCAGCGTTTTCAGCCAAAGTTCTTGGAATAATTTCTAACGCATTTGCAAACTCCTGTATTGCCAATTGCTCTCTGCCAGAAAACTTCTCTGCAAATTCTCTCAATCTTTTTGCAAGTTCTGCTTCAATAGCTCCAGCTCCTGGAACTATTTTTCCGCTTTCCAGAGCAGAAATCAATGCTCCTATCCCATCTTCAACATTTCTATCAATCTCATCGACAACATGCTCTGTGCTACCTCTCACTAAAATAGTTACTGCTTTTGGATTTTTGCATCCCAGTAACGAAAGTCATTGCTTCTCCTGCAATCTTTCTTTCCTCTACTAATTCAGCATAACCAAGATCTTTTTCTGTTAAATCCTCTAAATTGCTAACTATTCTTGCTCCCGTTGCTTTTGCTAAAGCTTCTAAATCAGAACGCTTTATTCTTCTACAAGCAGCTATTCCCTTTTTCGCTAAATAATGTTGAGCTAAGTCATCAATTCCCTTTCTCGCAAAATACAACATTAGCACCAACTGAAGCAATTTTGTTCACCATCTCTTTCAACATTTTCTGCTCTTGCTCGAGGAAAGCTTGTAATTGCTCTGGAGAAGTTATCCTTATTTGAGCGTCAGTTTCAGTCTTCTCTATTTCTAATGGACAATCTAGTAAAGCAATTTTTGCATTTTTAATTGTTTTTGGCATTTGCGGATGGACTATCTCTTTATCAACAATAATTCCCTTAACCAATTGAGTTTCGTCAACAGAAGCACCATGCTTCTTAACTCTTTTAATATTATCTTTGTCAATCCTTATTTTCCCATCCTTGATTTCAGCTACTGTCCTCACAGCCTCTATTAATAAATCTGCAATTTTTGGTGCCGCCTCTTTGCCCGATTTACCAGACATTGAAGTAACAACTATCTTCTTCAGAGTTTCTGTGTCATCAATTTTAATAGGTATTGCCAACTCGTCTAAAACTTTCAAAGCCTCTTCCTTAGCTAGCTGATAACCTTTTGTTATGACTGTTGGATGTATTTCTTGATCTAAAAGCGTTTCTGCCCTCTTCAACAATTCTCCCGCAATTATTACTGCAGTTGTTGTTCCATCACCAACCTCCTCATTCTGAGTTTTTGCAACTTCTACCATCATCTTTGCAGCTGGATGCTCAACTTCCATTTCTTCAAGAATTGTTACTCCGTCGTTTGTTATTGTTATGTCGCCAATAGAATCTACAAGCATCTTGTCCATTCCTTTTGGTCCTAGCGTAGTTCTCACTATATCAGCTACTGCTTTTGCTGCAGCTATGTTAGCTTTTTGCGCATCTCTTCCTGTAGACCTAATGGTGCCCTCTGGTAATATTAGTACTGGCTGACCTCCTATTTGAGCTAAGTATGCTTGCTGCGGCATTTTATCACCTCTGGAGTTAGACTTCAAGAACAAACAACCTATAATTATTATGCAAACTTAGACTTTAAAAGTTTTAATCGTAATTATAGCATGGAATTTTATAAACCACGAAAGGCTGAGACGATAGAAAAAGAAGACACTAAATTCTTCCTGCTAGGAAAAGTGCAAGAGGTGGGAGAAGGTTTCTTCATTCTTGCTGATGAAACGGGCAAAGTTAAAATAAACGGTAACTTTAAGGTCGAAAAAGGAAGTCTAGTAAGAGTTTTCTGCTCAAAATTCGATGAAGAAATAGTAGCAGACTTTGTTCAAAACATGGATGGATTAGATTGGGAGCTTTGGAAAAAAGCGGAAAGTTTATATTTAAGGCTCTTATAAAGTTTAATATGGTGATGAAATGAAAGTAACAACTGCAGAACCGGAAGTTTTGATAACAAGCGTTGCAACGGCTGCTGAAATAATCGATGAAGGAATTTTCAAGTTCGGAAAAAATGGAATAAGTTTGACTGCCGCTGATAGAGCAATGGTTGCTGTTATAGATTTACTGATTTCAAAGGATGCCTTTGAGGAATATGAAGTTGAGGAAGAAAGAGAAGTAGGGCTAAACATGACAAACTTTTTATCTCTGTTGAAAAGAGCTAGGGGCTCTGAAAAAATAAGTTTAGAATTGATCGAAAATAGATTGCTTTTAACTATCCATAATGCAACTAAAAGAAGGTTCACAGTTCCTCTACTTCAACTATCGAGAGAGGAAATTCCCCCAATAGAACAGCTCGAATTCAAAGCTAGCGTAACTCTAAAGCCAGAGATATTGGAGGATGCAATTAAAGATGCAAGCGTTATTACAGATGCTGTAACTTTCCATGCAACGAAAGATTGCTTTAAGATATCTGCAGAGGGAGATGTTAGCCAAACTGAGATAGAGTTAAGGGAGGGGGATGAAGGACTTTTAGATTTGCAAGTGCAAGAAGATAGCAAAGCTAAATATCCTTTAGATTATCTCGAAAAAATTCTCAAGGCAGCCAAAATTTCTGATGAAGTTGTACTAAAATTTGCTCAAGACTATCCGGCAAGAATTGACTTCAAATACGAAGGGAAAGCAAGAATTTCAATGATTTTAGCTCCAAGAGTTAGCGAGTAGTTTTTTGAAGTCTGCATATAAGAACNTGCTTTGAAAAGCCCGTATAAACTGGATTGCNACAATACGGACAAATGCCCTCTGGTTCCGGCAATTTTTCTTTTGCCATCTCATCACCAAAATTTAGATTGATTNCAGAATTTAAATTCTATGCAATNAACCAATCTCTTTTGCTCCAAAATCTTTCTTCTTCACTTTTCTCTTCTTCCTTCTTCTCTATTTTCTCTTCCTCCTTTATTCTTTCAATCGAAATATTCCCTTTAATTTTTTCAGCTATGCTTTTCAATTCTTCTGCTGAGGCCTCAATTGGCTTGTTCTCTATCAAAGGTATTTCGTTTTCGAAATACGGATAAATTCTCAAGTGCAAATGCTCTATTTGTGAAGGCAAATATGCAATGCTTAAAGCTCTTGGGGAAAGTGCCCTTTTAATTGCGGTGCTAATCTTTATCGCTAGTGAAAATAATTGTTTTGACGTGTCTACATCCTCTTCCAAATTTGTAAGATGTTTCTTCGGAATAACTAAAGTCATTCCTCTACTTCTCGGATGAATATCCAAAAATGCCAGAAAATTCTCGTCCTCGTAAACTATTTCGCTTATAATCTCCTTTTTTACTATTTTACAAAAAATAGCACTCCATAACGTTATTAAAGTTTAAACATTAAATTTAAAACCGAAAGTCAAGAATGAGTATCGGTGATTAGATGCCGGAAGTAAGAAAACCAAGAGAAGGGAAGCCTTGCATTCTATCCTAGAAAGAGGGCAGCTCGAATCTACCCAAACATAGATACTTATCCTTCTGTCGATAAAACCATTCCTCTTGCCTTTGCTGCCTACAAAGTTGGTATGGGGCACATTATTGCTTTAGACGCAAGAAAAAACTCGCCGACATATGGCTTACAAATTTCTGTGCCTGTAACAATTTTAGAAGCTCCACCATTAAAAGTTATTGGAGTGAGAGTTTATCAAAAAACAACTAAGGGTTTGAAGGCCTTGACTGAAGTGTATGCAAAAGAACTTCCGAAAGAATTGGAACGAAAAGTAAAAATCGAATCCAACTATTCTGAGCAAAAAGTTGAAGAAATAAAGAAGCTTGTTGAGAAAATTTCCAACGTAAGAGTAATAGTGGCTACTCAACCAAAAAAGGCTGGAATAGGCAGGAAAAAGCCGGAAGTCTTTGAGATTGAAATTGGGGGGAAATCTGTAGAAGAAAAAATTGAATATGCCTTAAACCTTCTTGGGAAGGAAATTTCGGCTAACGAAATTTTTAAAGAGGGGGAAGTAGTTGATGTTATAGCTGTTACTAAAGGTAAAGGTACTCAAGGTCCTGTAAAGAGATTTGGCGTTAAAATTCAAGGAAGGAAGGCTAAAGGAAAAAGAAGGCATGTTGGAAGTCTTGGTCAAGAAAGGCCTGGAAAAGTTAGATGGACTGTTCCTATGGCTGGACAAATGGGGTTTCAAACGAGAACTGAACTTAACAAAAGAATCTTGAAGTTTGGAGACGGAAATGAAATAAATCCAAAGGGCGGATTCAAAAGATATGGAATCGTAAAATCTTCGTTTATAATGATAGAAGGCTCCGTTCCTGGAAGTAAGAAGAGATTGGTAATGATAAGAAAGGCTGTTAGGTCTAAAGAGCCGCCAATAATGCCGTATGAGATAAGAAAAATAGAGGTGTGATAGATGGTTAGCGTTTTGGGAATTGATGGCAGAGAGATAGAAAAAATCGATTTGCCTAAGGTATTCTCTCATCCGGTTAGAGAAGATTTGATATTAAGAGCTTTCTTAGCTATTCAAAGTCATAAGAGACAACCATATGGACCAAATGAATTATCTGGTTTGAGAACTTCAGCTCATTATCATGGAGTAAGACGTTCTAGATATACAATGATGAACAGNGAAATAGCTAGNCATCAAAGGTTGCANAGNAAAACTGTTCCTTTCTTATTNTGGCAAGCAAGAGTTGCCCCTCAAACAAAAGGNGGTAGNCCNGGNCATCCGCCNGTTCCTGAAAAAAATTGGTATCAAAAAATTAACAAGAAAGAAAGAATTAAAGCCATAATTTCTGCAATAGCCGCAACCTCGCTTAAAGAAATTGTGAAAGCCAGAGGTCATAAAGTTGATAGAATTAAGGAGCTGCCAATAGTTGTTGACGATAAAATTGAAGAAGTTAAAAAGAGTAGGGAAATTGTGGAATTTTTGAAAAAAATTGGCTTGGAAGAAGAGCTGGAAAGAGTTAAAGAGAAAAAAGTTAGGGCTGGTAAAGGTAAGATGAGGGGAAGAAGATACAAAAAGAGAGTTGGGATTTTATTTGTGATTAATGAAGATAGAGGAATAAGCAAAGCTGTTAGGAATCTGCCCGGTTGCGAAGTGGTAAAAGTTAAGGATCTCTCTGTTGAGCAGTTGGCTCCTGGAGGCAAGCCAGGTAGGTTAACCATCTTCACAAAGTCAGCAATTCTAAAGTTAGGTGAAAAGTATGGATCCTTTTAAAGTGCTTTTATATCCTTTAGTAACTGAAAAAACGGTAGGGATGATTGAGAGAGAAAACAAAATAGTTTTTATCGTAGACCGAAAAGCGAATAAAAAACAAATAAAAGATGCCTTTGAAAAACTTTTTGGAGTTAAGGTTGAAAAAGTAAATACTTTAATAACGAGAGATGGGAAGAAAAAGGCTTTTATAAAGTTGAAGAAAGAATTTAAAGCAAGCGACGTTGCTGTTAAATTAGGAATATTGTAGGTGGTTAAATGGGAAAGCGTATAATTGCTAGAGCCAGAGGAAAGGGAGGACCTAGATATAGAGCTCCTTCTCATAGGTATTTAGGTAAGGTAGAATACTATGAAGGTGTTGGTGAGGGAGTGGTAAAGGATATTTTGCATGATCCAGGAAGATCCTCGCTCGTGATGTTGGTTAAAATAGGTGGAAAAGAGATTCTACAAATAGCGCCTGAAGGAGCTTATGTTGGTCAAGTTATAAAGTATGATGGAGAAATAGCTACAGGCAATGTTGTTGAACTTGGGAAAATACCCGAAGGAACAAAAGTTTTTGGTATTGAGAGTTATCCTGGCTCGGGGCCAAAATATTGTAGGGCAGCTGGAAGCTTTGCTATTGTTGTTGGGAAAAGCGGGAATAAAGTTACTGTTCAGTTTTCGTCTGGAAAGCAGAAGGTTTTAGATGCTAGATGCAGAGCTACTATCGGCATTCCTTCTAATGCAGGTAGGATAGAAAAACCTTGGGTGAAGGCTGGTAAAAAGTATATTGCATTGCATGCAAGAGGTAAGCTGTTCCCTAGAACAGCAGCTGTAGTAATGAATCCTGTGGACCATCCATGGGGAGGAAAGAGAAAAAGGCCAAGGCCTTCTAAGTTTGTTAGCAGAAGGGCTCCTCCTGGAGCTAAAGTGGGAAGTATTTCTCCAAAACAAAAGAAGAAAATGTGAATTCAAAAAAACTTTTGCAAACCCGGTTTTATTTTTTCAGTATCTATCAATATCAAACTCTTGTTCGCTGGAAAGGCCACATTAAAGACAGGAACTGTATCTATCCATGCAAATTTCCTCCCAAGATGAGAGTGACCATGAATGACCAAGTTTGGTTTTGTCTCTAGAATTACCATTTCCATTTCCAAGCTTCCAAGGTTTTGGTAGAAAAGTGGATTTTCTCCCTCTAGGGTTTTATACGTTGGGGCATAATGTGTAACTAGTATTCTAAAACCTTTGTAATTTTTCAAGGCAGACCTTGCTTTTTCTACTCTGGCCTTATACACTTGAGTTATATTCGGTATGTGGGATTTTTGCCACTTTGTTGGCTCATCCAAGCTTCCTGTAGAGCCAAAAATTAATACATTCTCTTCTCCTATTTTCAGCTCTATATACTGATCATCCAGGAATTTTATCCCGCTTATTTCATTTTTTATTTTCTCTCTATATTCTTCAAACTCTGTATTTCCAAAGACAGCAACTATAGGTACAAAGAATTTTCCAAAGAAGGAGTTATAAATTTTTTTGTATTCTTCTATTTCTTTTTCAACCATATCTCTCTCAACCATATCTCCTGCTAAAATAATTAAATCGACCTTCTCATTAAATGACTCCAACGACTTCAAGAATTCTTGATAGAAAATTGGAGAATGAACATCTGAGCAAGCCAAAATCTTCATATTTTAGTTTACTTTAAATCAAATTTATCAATATCGTCCAAACAATAAACCACAAACCAAAATATCCTATAGCTGTTTCCTTCAAAAATTCATTTAAATCAAAAACTTTTCTAAAAGCAAGATAGCTTGAAAAATAGATAGCCAAGGAAATAGCAAAAGATAGTAGAAAGTTTTTAGAAAAAAATGAGATTACCCCTGAAAATATGGCTAAAGCAAAAGTCAAACCAATTACTATTTTCTTAATCAACACTCTATTCACCAATAATCTTTCTTATAAAGAAATCTTTTATTTTCTTTTGCCAAGAATCTTGCTTCAAAACCTCATCAAAAACCCATTTTTTGACTTTCTTGTTTTCATCCAACAATTTTCTTGCTATTTGTTCTACAGTTTCCCAATGAATCCTCAAATAGCTAGGCGGTTTTTCTTCTGTTTGCAAAATTTCTTCTATAAAAGCTCTTGTTTTTTCATCATGCGAGTATCCAACCCCAAAATCGAAGTTAACCCTTTTCTTAATTTCTTCTATCTCTCTATCTCTTTCTACCTTAGCGATTATAGATGCTGCGGAAACGGCTGGATTGCTTTCATCCAAATAATTCTTTACAACTAACTTAACATTTTTCTTATCTTCTGGTAAAAACTCCCTTACCATACTTTCAAATTTTTGAGAGTTTTGCTCTATTGAATCGATGTAGATTTTGTCCGCTTTTAGCATACTAATTATTTCAGATATTTTCATAGCTTCTAGTTTATCAAGATTTATTCCTTTAGCTTTAAAGGAAGAAATCTTACAAGCGGAAACCTTAACCACAACAATATCTTTTGCTATACTTTCTATTTCTTTAAACAATTCTTCTCTTCTTTTAGGCGTAAGCTCTTTGGAATCCTTAACACCAATCAGNCTTAGTTTTTTAGAATCTTTGCTATCTATGGAAACTCCAGCCAAAACCATTGGTCCTATGACAGCTCCGCGACCAGCCTCATCTATTCCGGCAATTATCATTTTAGCACCTTATACATAATTCTCTTCTTAAAAATTTAATATGAAATTGGAGGAGATTGAAGACCTTATAAGAAAAGGGAAAAGCGTTGAAGAAGTTCTTAGCTTGATTGACTGGAAAGAATTTGAAGAGAAAGTTGAAGAGATATTCAAGCTTCATAATTTTAAAACAATAAGGAATTTTAGGTTCAAAACTTCTAAAAGGTTTGAGATAGATATTGTTGCAGAAAAAAGAGAGCTTCTATTTGTTGTTGATTGCAAACAGTGGAGAAGAGGAAGATATAAAGCTAGCGCTTTGAAAAAGGCCGCAAAAAAGAATTTAGAAAGAGCTAAAGAGATGCAAAATACGCTGGTTGGAATGAATAAAAAAATCATTCCGCTTATAATAACGCTTTTTGATGAAGCTGTATACGAATATAAGGGAGTTTATATCGTTCCGCTATTTAAACTAAACACTTTTCTTTTGGAGTTTTGAGCTTCAAATTAAAGATAAAAAGATGAAAAGCAATATTCTTAACGGTGAAAGTATGACAGACTTCAATGTTAGAGTCGAAAACATAGTAGCATCTATTTCTCTTGGAGTGAAAATTCCGTTACACAGGCTACTGGATGAATCAACAGAGTATGAGCCAGAACAGTTTCCAGGAGTTGTTTATAGGATGGAAGAGCCTAAGGCTGCAGCATTAATCTTCAGTTCAGGAAAAATAGTTTGTACGGGAACCAGAAGTATGAATGACTTGAAAAAGGCAATACAACTAATATTCAAGAAACTCAGAAAAGCCAAAGTGAGAATTCCCTCTAACTATAAGGTTGAAATCCAAAACATAGTAGCATCTGCAAAATTCAAAGAAAGGGTTAACTTGGATAAGATAGCTTTCGAGTTAGAAAATACAGAGTATGAGCCGGAACAGTTTCCAGGAGTTGTTTATAGGATGGAAGAACCAAAAGTTGCCTTTCTATTTTTCGGCTCAGGGAAAATAGTTTGCACAGGAACTCGAAGAGTAGAGGAAATTAAAAAGGCGATAGAAAAGGTTTACAAAAAGCTTAAGGAGATTAAAGCCTTTGAATAAAAACTTTTCCCTTCTTTTTTGAATCTTCGCATTTTTCAAACAAAAACTTTAAATAAGTCTCTCAAATTTCAAAATGGAGAAAGAGAAAGTTCTAGAAAAATTTTTAGCGTTCCTGGAAGACTTTTACAAAGACAGAATTTTGTTAGCCTTAACTGAAGGAAAAAGTTCTGTAGAGATAGATTTTAGTGAGCTTGAAAAGTATGACATAGAATTAGCTGATTACCTCTTGGAAAATCCGGAGGAGGTTCTAACTCAAGTTGAGAATTCGCTGGGGGAATTGGATCCGTTGCTTGCAGAAAAGAGATTTCATTTGAGATTTTTTAATTTACCAGAAGATAGAAACATAAGGATAAGAAATTTGAGAGCAGAACATATAGGAAAGCTCTTGGTTGTAGATGGTATTGTTAAGAGAGCGAGCGAAGTTAGACCAGAAGTTTATGAAATAACCTTTCAATGCCCAGCATGCGGAGAGCTAATTATTGTTAAGCAGGAAGGAAGAGTTTTGAAGTCGCCGGAAGCTTGTCCAAACTGCGGAAATAAAAAGGGTTTTAAGCAAGTTAGCGAGAAGTTCTATGATACAAGATGGATAGTGATAGAAGAGCCTTTCGAAATAACTAGTGGAGAAAGACCTTCCGATTTAATAGTTTACTTAAAAGAAGATTTAGTTAGCCCGAAAATGCAATATAAATCGGATCCTGGAAATAGAATAAAAGTTACGGGAATTTTAAAACAGTTGCCAAGAAAGGTAAAAGGTAGCATTTCAAAGCAAATGGAAATTTATTTGGATGCGTTGCATGTTGAAAGCGTAGAGACAGAATGGGAAGAAATAGAAATTAGTGAGGAAGATGAGAAAAAAATTATAGAACTTGCAAAAGATCCACAAATTTACGATAAGCTAGTTGCATCTATTGCCCCAGCCATTTATGGGTTAGAGGACGTTAAATTGGCAATAGCTTTGCAGCTTTTTGGAGGAGAAGAACACATTCAAAGGGATAGATCGAGAGTTAGAGGTGAAATTCATATCTTGTTAATCGGAGACCCAAGCTGCTTGGTTGGCGATGAAAGAGTTGTGTTATCGAATGGTGCTATGGTTAAAATTTCCGATTTAGGCTCATATCATCTACAAGAGATAAACGTTCCAGTTTACTTGGCAGAAGGGTATAAAAGGGGAATAGCAAAGGTTTTCCATAAGTATGAGTTTCAGCCAATCATAGAAATAGTTACTGAAAGTGGAAAGAGCATTAAAGGAACTTTCAATCAACCATTGTTGGTTAAAGAAGATGTAAAGAGTGAGTTTGGAAAACAAAAGCCAAAAGTTTGGAAAAGATTAGACGAAATAAAAATTGGAGATGAAATAAGAGTTATCANCTGGATACCGTGCAAGATTAAAAAATACGTGAAAACTGGATGGAAAAAAGATGAAATAGGAGAAAAAAAGATAAAAATTCCAGAGTTTCTAGACGAAAAATTGGCAGCAGTCCTTGGCTATTTGCTAGCAGATGGATATGTACAAAAGTATAGGGTTGGTTGTGTTTTCAATTATGAGGAATTAGATTTGATGCCAAAATTTAAACGGTTATTTTTTGATGTTTTTGGAATAGAACCAAAATACTATTACAAGAAGGAAAAAGGAGGAACTAATGTTGAATTAGTGTTTAATTCAGTCGCTTTAGCAAATATTCTTTCATTTCTTCAAACGAAAAGAGTGCCAGATATCATTTTCAGATCGAAGAATAGTGTAGTTGCATCATTCCTCTCATGGCTTTATGATGGGGATGGTTCTGTCATAAATAGTGGAAGAGGGAAAAATGGAATACTTTATAAGTCTAAGGATATTGAATTATTGAGAGAAGTTCAGATGTTACTTTTGAGGTTTGGAATTCATGCAAGGATATACGGAAACNATCTAATGATAAGACAAGCAGATTCGATAGAAAGATTCTCAAAATGCATTGGTTTTAATTCTGAGAAGAAAAAGAAAAAGTTACAAGAACTATTAGAAAAAATCAAGAGTTTTAAGAAAAAAAGACATAGAAAGATGTGGGAAAGAGTTGTTAAAATAATTTATCATCCACCCGAGACTGTTTATGATGTAGAAGTTCCGATTTACCATAAATTTGTTGCGAATGGAATAGTTTGTCACAACACAGCTAAGAGCCAATTAATGAAAGTTGCATCAACTCTAATTCCAAGAGCAAGATATGTTAGCGGAAAAGGAATAACTGGGGTTGGTATTACTGCGACTGTTACAAGAGATGAGGAATTGTTTGGAGGGTGGGTCCTTGAAGCAGGAGCACTGGTGCTTTGTAATAAATCATTGTTAGCTATCGACGAATTTGAAAAAATTGATAAACAAGATATGACAGCGTTGCATGAAGCAATGGAGCTCGGACAAATATCCATAGCTAAAGCAAATATCGTTGCAACTTTACCAGCAAGAACTTCCATTTTAGCTGGAGGTAACCCAAAGTTTGGTAGGTTTGATCCTTATTTGCCTATAAAAGAACAGATTGATGTTCCAGAAACCATTTTAAGCAGGTTTGATTTGAAGTTTGCATTAAGAGATGTTCCCAATCCAGAGATAGATGAAAAAATTTTAACCCATATAATAAAAGCTAGACATCTAGAAGCAGAAAAGATAGAGCCGCCAATTCCGGCTGATTTGTTTAGGAAGTATGTAGCATATGCAAGAAAAAATTGTCATCCTAAATTAACAGAAGAAGCTGCAGAGGAAATTAAAAAGTTTTTCTTAAACTTAAGAAGCAAATACGTTGAAGGTGCACCTGTCTCCATAACTTTTAGACAGTATGAGGCTTTAATAAGGTTAGCAGAAGCTTCCGCAAGGATTCAACTGAGAGAAGAAGTAACAAAAGAGGACGCACTTAGAGCAATTAGATTAATGAGCGTGTCTCTAAGGCAATTAGGATTTGAGCCAGAAACTGGTGCAATAGATATTGATAGGCTAGAGGGAGCCAGAGCCACTGCTATGCAAAGAAGTAAAATTAGAACGGTGATCTCGATAATCGAAGATATTGAAAAGATTCAAGGCAAAGAGATACTTTATGAGGATGTAGTGAAGAGAGCTAAAGCTAGTGGGATAGAAGACATAGAAGATATTCTTAGGAAGATGCAACAAGAAGGAATAATTTACTCACCAAAGCCTGGATTCATAAGTAGGATATGAACAAGGATATTAAACTGTAAACTTTAAATGTTGCATACTAATAATTTTACAGTGATAAGCATGAAATGGTTAACACTTGCGTTAATAATACTTCTAATATTGCCAGTAATGGTAGTGGCACAAATGCAAGAAGGGAGAAGAGAAAGTGCAGAAACAACGCTTACAGCAACAACAAACTTACCATCAATAGAAGAGAACGAAACCGACGAAACAATAAAATTGAGAGAAAGGGAAAGGATTGCATGGATGGAGATGAAGACTACTAGAAGTTGTAAAGTAGATGCAGATTGCATTTCAATAATATGTCCAATGGTAATTGGAAGAGATACACCAATGTGTGTTGGAGGAATTTGTGTCTGTGGTCCTGGTAGAGTTCCGAGATACCAAGTGAATGAAACAAAAATTGCAATCTGCAATGAAATTAGAGAGAGAATAAGAAATATTGTCGAGTTAATTAAAGAAAAAAAGAGTGAAACAGAAGTAGAGGAATTGGTTAGGGAATTAACAAAGCTTAGAGAGGAAAATAAGGATTGTTTCCCATCACCAGTTTCTCCTGTTCCTCTAATAGCATTAGAATCAAGAATAAAGAAAGCTCAATCTGTAAATGAATTCTTAGAAGAGATGAAAAACTTAAAAGAAGAAATGCTAAATACCATAACATCTCAAAATTTGACTGGAAGAGAGGTAGCACAAGTTATTAGAGAATACAATGAAAAAAGGAGAGAACTTGTGAAAGAATTTGTCCAGAGAATACATGAAATAAATCTAGAAAGAATGGAAGAGATTAAAGAAGTAGTAGTAGCAAAGCATGTGAAGTGGGAGAACGAGACTTTATTCAACGTGACCAAAATTACAGTAATTGTAGATGGTAAGAACGTCACAATACAACCTGGTGACAATGTTACGATAGTTGTAGAAGGAGTTATTGTTAAATCAACAATACCATTAAAAGTTAGAAATAACACAATAGAGGATGCAGAAACAAATCAGTCAATTAGAGAAACTCCAGAAAGAGTGAGAGCTAGGATAAGAGAACAAGTAAGAGAAATGAGACTTGAAAGAAAAGAAAATAAACCAGTTTATGTAGTAGCAGCATCAAAAGCAGGAAGATTATTGGGTATTATTCCAGTAAATGTTAATGTGAACTATGAGATATCAGCAATTGATGGAACTACCATAACAGTCAATAGGCCTTGGTGGAGTTTCCTCGTTTTTGGCTGATTTTTCCTTTTTATTTTTTGAGACAAGAATAGTTTATGGATGCTTATGAGTTTTTGAAAGAAAGAGGAATTTCTATTGGCGATAAAATAAGAGTAGACTCTATAGAAGGAATTTTAATGCCTAGAACTGAGTTTGTGGAAAGCGATGTTATTGTTGTAAAAATGAGCAATGGTTACAATATAGGGATAAAGTTTAAAGAGGATACAAAAATTGAATTAATTGAAAGAAAGAAAGAGCAAGCTCCTAAAAAAGAGTGTGCTCAAAGAATTCGATCCAAACAAACCTACTATCTCAATTCTAGCATGCGGTGGAACAATAGCAAGTAGAGTTGAGTACAAAACTGGTGCTGTCTTTCCTTCGTTTTCACCAGAAGAATTGATTGAAGCATTCCCAGAAATAGGAGAGATAGCAAATATAAAAGCTAGAAAACTTTTCGATTTGTTCAGCGAAGATATGCAACCTGAGCACTGGAGAATTATTGCACAAGAAGTTGCTAAAGAAATTGAAAGTGGAGTTGATGGTGTTGTTTTAATGCATGGAACTGATACAATGCATTATACAAGTGCTGCTCTAAGTTTTATGCTTCAAGATTTACCAGTGCCTGTAGTTTTAGTTGGCGCTCAAAGAAGTAGTGATAGAGGTAGTAGTGATAATAGAATAAACTTGGTTTCAGCCGTTTTGTTTGCTGCAAAAGGAGATATAGCAGAGGTTGTTGTCTGTATGCATGAAAGTTCAAATGATGATTATTGTTCTATTCACAGAGGAACAAAAGTTAGAAAGATGCATACAAGCAGAAGAGATGCATTCAAATCGATAAACGTTTCTCCCTTAGCAAGAATTAGCTACTTTGAGAAGAAAATAGAATACCTTACAACAAACTTNANGAAGAGAGATAAAAGTAGAAAGTTAAAACTTGATACTAACATCAANCCTAATGTNGGAATTTTCTATTTTCATCCAGGATCAAAACCGGAATTTTTGAGAGAAATGGGAAAATTTTACGAGGGTATAGTCATAGTAGCAACTGGATTGGGTCATATTGGAGTAAATCCTGGAAATGATANATTAGCGAAAAATTTTCTACCTGTGATAAAAGAGTTAATAGAAAANGGNATTCCAATTGTTTTTGCTCCCCAAACAATTTTTGGAAGATTAAACATGAATGTTTATTCTACTGGAAGGATTTTAGAAAAAGCTGGTGTTATCGGAAATCTTTGTGATTGGACTATAGAAACAGCTTTAGTTAAATTGATGTTTGTTTTAGGTCATTCAAAAGATTTGGATGAAATAAGGAAAATGATGTTAACAAATATTGCTGGAGAAATAAGTGAGAGGAGCGAATATGAATTATAAAGAACTTGGATTAAAAGTTGGACTGGAAATTCATTTTCAGCTAGAGGTAGACAAAAAACTTTTCTGTAACTGCTCTTCTGCTATGAAAGAAAAAGAACCAATAGGAATTATAAAAAGAAAGCTCCATCCCGTTGCTAGTGAATTAGGAGAAATAGATGTAGCTGCTCAATTTGAGTATTTAAGAAATAGGACGTTTTCTTATGAGGTGTTTAAAAACGAAAGCTGCCTTGTTGAGTTAGACGAAGAACCTCCTCATGACCCAAATGAAGATGCATTAAAAGTTGCTTTGCAAATTGCTAAACTTTTCAATTGTAAAATTCCTGAATATATTCTTACGATGAGAAAAACTGTGATAGATGGAAGTAACACTTCTGGTTTTCAAAGAACTATGATAGTGGGATTTGACGGCTATTTCGAATTTAAGGGAAGAAAGATTCCAATAACACAAATTTGCTTGGAAGAAGATGCGGCAGCAATAGATAAAGAGGAGAATGGAAATGTGTATTATAAGTTGAACAGGCTCGGAATTCCGCTAATAGAAATCGATACTGGAGTGATAGAAGACGTTGAGCCAAAAGAAGTGGAAGAAATAGCTTACCAAATTTTTCTGGTAGCTTCTTCTACCGGAAAAATCAGAAGACAAATTGGTGCGATTAGGCAAGATATTAACGTTTCTATAAGGGGTGGAGAAAGGGTTGAGATTAAAGGAGTGCAAAAATTGAGTTTAATTTCAAAGGTTATAGAAAGAGAAGTTGAGAGGCAGCTTGAGTTGATAAAGAAAGGAGAAAAAGTTCAAAAGGAAACGAGAGTTGCAAGAGAAGATGGTTCCACAGAATTCATGAGACCTTTGCCGGGAGCCGAAAGAATGTATCCAGAAACTGATATCAAACCAATAAAACTGAAGATATTTTAAAGAATTTAAAAATTCCGGAACCTCTTAGTAAAATAGTAGAGAGATATGAAAAAGAGTACAAACTTTCAAGAAGTTTGATAGAAAGTCTGTTAAAAACAGATTACTTTTTCTTTTTCGAAAAATTGGTAAAGGCTTTCTCAAAAAATTGAGCCGAGCGTTATAGCAAACATACTTTCTGCAACCTTGAAAGAAATTGAAAGAAAAGAAAAAGTGGAGGTTAAGCTTTCAGAAGAAAAATTGTTCGAGTTTTTCGACGCTTTGAATAAGGGATTTGCGTTTAAAGAGGCGGCATATGATATACTTAAGAAGATGAACGAAGGAAAAAGTGTTGAGGAAGCGGTAAAGGAGCTTGGATTAACTCCATTGACAAAAGAAGAAATTGTCAAAATAATTGAAGAAACCAAAAGAGAAGTTGCAGATAGAAAGAAATTGATTGGAATCGT
>Ga0065719_100218_pt1 | contig 15894 bp, 18 predicted proteins | sample GBSCel85sediment_FD_59106 | JGI IMG/M metagenome (GOLD analysis project Ga0065719, IMG submission 59106) | Hot spring sediment microbial communities from Great Boiling Spring, Nevada - Cellulolytic enrichment CS 85C v3 (version 3) | ecosystem: Environmental > Aquatic > Thermal springs > Hot... | reverse complement strand
GGGCTGTAGGACATGGGTCTGGAGATGTATGAAGGCCTTCCAGACTAGATCCTCTCTGAGCGGGGCTAGGAAGGTCTTGGGGAGCGTGATCTCGCCCACCCTGTTACCGGCTAAATCTAGGACAGGCACTCTCCTCTCGCCCGCCTTAGAAGCATTCATTAGGAGCTCAACGAGTAGGCTCATCCTAGGCTTCTAGCCCATAAAGCCCATATTTAAGGCTCTTCGGAGAAATGGGCTCGGAAAACATCCACGTCACATAGAAATTGTTTTTTAATTTCTATCCTGAGATAGTTCTTGAGATTTTTATAAGAGCCGGACCCCTTGCTTAATGAGTTTGAGTATTCTCGGTGGATTAGAGCTGCTTGCCAAGCCTTTGAGTCAGCGAAGGCTGATCTCGCGCGGGGATTATAACTGGGCTTGCTTTAAGGCGGAGCAGGCTGCTGAATGCGCTTTGGAGTGTCTTCTTAGGGGTCTTGGAGTACTTTACGATACGGATAGCCTAGTTAGCATGCTCGCTAGGTTGCTAGAGGGCTTGGATCCATCAAGCATAATGCAGGCGGCGAGCGAGCTGGATAAGTTCCTTCCTGCCAACACGTTATCCTGATGCTTGAGTAGAGGACGTGTCCTCCAACTATTATATACTATCTATACTTGTAGGCAGAATGCGAGGACGGCGATAAGCTATGCTCTGATGATCATTAAGTGGGCTGAGGATTCTTGAAGCTCGCTCTGGAGGAGGGAGCAGCGTATAGCTAGAGTCTAGACGGTATCCCCGCATATAATAGCTGTGGCGGCTCGATTGGCGGCGGAGGCCTTGCCGGTATCCGGAGGACTATCGGCCTCTTCGGCGTCCCCGGGACGGTTCCTTCGAGAAGTATGCATGTTGTTCTTATGATTCCAAAGTGCGGGAACCCGCCNTTCGGNGTAAGCTTTGAGCCATCCTCCTCNATCGCGAGTATCCTCTTGTTATATTCCGTTCTTCTGTGGTAGCCGAGCTGACCCGGCCTCGGCACCGTATATGGGACGTATTCAGGTGTTCTGCCGCCGATTGCCCCGACAACACGCCTTCCCTTCCTCTTCTTCCTCGGCAGGATCTTGACGCCCCATCGCTTCACCACGCCCTCAAAGCCCTTGCCCTTCGTCACAGCGATGACGTCTATGAAGTCTCCGGGCTTGAAGACCTCGCTTATCCTGATCTCCTGCCCGAGCTTCGAGACAGCATAGTCGATCGCCTTCTCTATGTCCCCACCGACCTTTATCTCTATTATATCCGGCTTCTTCTTCGAGAGGCCGGCTTGCTTCGGGAATGCCATGCCAATTATCCTAACCTCTGTAATATCGCCTCGCAGAGCCTCCAGCTTCCTCAAATCCTCCTCATTCGGCCTCCAGCTCGGGATCTTCCTCCTAATCAGGTCCACGGGAACCTTGCTGCTCCAGACTCTCAAGAGCTCTTTGAGAGATTTGTTCTCCTCAGTGTATGCGACTATGCCGGCCGCGAGCATCGGCGGGGTGACTATCACGGTGGCAACCTTCGCGACCTCCTGGCCCTGGGTCGGGGAGTTCGGCGTAGTGTCTATGTAGTATGCTGTGAGGTGGCCCGCCTTATAGCCCAAGAAGCCTAAGGGCTTCGGCTCGCCCTCATATAGAGGCCAATACCTTACCCTAGGGACGAGGCGACTGGCCCTGCCTCTAGGCAGGAATGCGAGTGAACCTGATCTCGGCTTCGAGTCCTTGACCATCCGCTATCTCCCGCATAGCCCTAGGGCTCGACGATATAAGCCTAATCCTTGGAAGTTTGTGGGAATCCCCTTAAATACGAGGCTGGCGAGTCTTAGTTTTGCTATGGCTGCTCGGGAACTTCCCGTGACCCGTGAGATAATTGAGCTGATTAGGAGGCCGAGTGTGGTTGGCTTGGCGACTCACCGGCATTTGCCNCATGAGAGGGCGATATACATGAGGCATGGTAGATGCGGCTTCGCGATCGACGTGCTGGTGGAGGAGAATGGTGTTAGGAGGCTCTACTCCGTCCTCGTGGAGGCAGAGGTGAACATCGGCGATAGGAGGGAGTTTAAGTCATTCATGGAGCTCGGCGGCATAATCCNCTACCAGCTCTCCGAGAAGATCGGCGACACGTTCAAGATAACAAGGAAGGAGCTCAGCTACAGGGATGGAGAGGAGCTCTTCCATCAAGTCGATCTNGTTAGAGCCGCATTCTACGAGAAGTATCGGGAGCTCAAGGCCAAGGCCGGGGTTGAACCGGCGAAGATAGAGGAGGAGATCTTCCACCAGGTTGGAATCAGGCCCGAGGAGATGCTTCTCGGAGTATAAGCTGATGATAGGGCTCGCGCTCGCGGAGAGGGCCGAGGATGCTANNAGGATTGCTGAGAGGCTGGTGAAGTCTCAGGAGTATAGGCTCGTCAAGNCATTCAGGCTTATTGAGATTGAGACAGANATAGGCTATGTCTCTGTGGCCGCTAGGGAGGATGANTTCGTCGAGAGAGGCGATGCGCTGGCGGCATGNATGCATTATCCGCGTGCTGGCATAAGGNTCCTCGAGAATCTCCTAGAGTCCGAGGATCTCGTGAAGNCTTTGATGAATCTCGACCTCTTCCTTTCCGGCGCTATAGTTGATTATGANAGGGTTGTCTTGTTCAGGGATCATGTCGGCCANATGCCCCTAGCATATGCTAGACATGGTAGGTCGCTCATNGCGGCCTTGAGNANGTCGGCGATCGGGTCGGCCGCGAGATCTCTTGAGCCGGGCCATATGCTGATCCTAGACCGCTCGGGTTCAAGACTTGTCAGATGGTATCATCCCGGAAGATGGGTGATGGGCGATCCGGGAAGGGAGCTTGCCGAGAGGCTGATGCACGTCTCCGAGAAGTATCTCCCGGACACAGTCTTCCTCGGGTTCTCCGGCGGGCTTGATAGCTCCATCCTCGCTCATCTAGCAGCTCGAGCTGGCAGGAATGTTAGGGGGATCGCCGTGGCCATGAGGGGNAGCCTTGATCATGCTTGGGCCCAAGAGACAGCTGAGATCCTAGAGATCGGGCTAGAGATCCTAGAGCCATGCGATGAGGAGCTCATGGATGNTGTGAGGCTCTTGTCGAGCCAACTCCCGGGAGCGGGGCTAATGGATCTCTCGATAGCATCCCTCATGCTTCTGGCCGCGAGGAGGGCTGGAGGTGTTCTTGTGGTCGGGCAGGGGGCTGACGAGCTTTTCGGGGGCTACTGGAGATATGAGANGATGCTGCTTGAGCATGGTATCGAGAAGGCCGCCGAGATTATGAGCAGGGATGTTGAGAGGATTGGCGAGAGGAATTTGGAGAGGGATGAGCTTGCTGCAGCCCTCGCGGGCTCGCAGCTTCTCGCACCATATGTTGCTAGGCCCATCTATGAGGCCGCTCTCTCAATAAGCCCAGAACTTAAGCTAAGGATGCTGGATGGCAGGGTTGTCAGGAAGTGGATATTGAGAAGGGCTGCTGAGATCCTCGGGGTCCCGGGGAAGGTTCTCGAGAGGCCTAAGAAGGCCGCGCAATATAGCTCGGGAATTCAGAGGAGGCTGAGGAAGCTCCTAGCGGAGAAAAAATTGTAGTTGAGGGGGTTTTATGGCGGAGACTCCTTCTCCTTCTTCTTTTTCGAGGATCCTCCACGGCAACAGGGAGCCATGGCGATGGTCTCGCGGCGCCTAGTGTTAAGCGTTTTCCGGGCTGGGGTGCATGGATAATACGTGGATTATCTCCTAACTCTCTCGATGAGTGTGGATAATGGCTTGGCGGTAATCTATGATGCTGTCCTGAGGCTTAAGGGGCTTAAGAGGACTGGCTGGCTCGAGAGGGGGGTGAGGGGTGCGGAGAGCGTGGCTGCTCATAGCTATGCCGTCGCCCTTCTCTCAATGATCTTGGCGGATATCAAGGGGCTTGATGTTGAGGAGGCTGTGAGGATGGCGTTGATCCATGATCTGCCAGAGGCCTTTATTGGGGATCTTACGCCCGGCGAGAAGGAGAGGATGAGGGATTTCCAGGAGAGGGAGATGGGGGCCATCATGGAGATGGCCAAAGCCCTTCCAGGCAGGGCCTCGGAGAAGCTCATCAGGACGTGGAGACGGTATTCTGAGGGGTCAAGCGATGTGGCAAGGCTCGTCAGGGACGTAGATAAGCTTGAGATGGGGCTTCAAGCCCTAAGCTATATCAGGTCAGGATACTCTGGAGCATGGGAGATCTATGAGTCCGCGTTGAGGGAGATTAGGGATCCGGAGCTCCGGGAGCTTTTAAGAAGGCTTGGCGAGCGCCAACTTAATACATCGCATGTCACATAGTTAGTGCTGGATGGCGGCTATCCGGGAGCTCTCCATAACGGCTAAGTATCCGTTCCTTCCTGAGGCCCGGGGGGAGCTTGCGAAATACGGGATAACTCTTGAGAGCTTCAGTGACCCGGCCTACCAGAAGGTCGTTGAGAGGGCGAAGAAAAGGATAATTGACGCGATAGAATATGGTGATGACATCAGCCCCTCGAGCATCTCCGATGATGATTTTGTGGAGCTTGCATCATTTCCGCTCTCAATAGCCATGATAGCCGCGATCGGTGATAAGAGGCTCGCGAGGAGGTTCGCGCTCGCAACATCCTCTCTCGCGATCAAGCTCCTTGAATCCGAGGATCCCGAGTGGAGGGATGAGATAGTTCTCAGGATCGCGCAGGATGTCTTCGGCATGGATGTTAGGAGGGAGAACAGGGTTGTCGGCGGCATCACATACGACTACTCTCTGGGGCTCAAGGATTATCTGAGAGGAGCGCTGGCGTTCAATAGGCCCGAATGGAAGCTCGTGAACCGCGTCGTCGAGCGTGGCAGGGTCTTGGTAACAGCCCATGAGCTCATTAGGCTTCTAAAGGATCGTGTGATGGAGCATATCCTATCCCTCGTGGAGAGGGCTGGCAAGATCGGCGCTCTCCCCAACCCGGTTGAGGAGGCGATTAGGGAGATTAGGGAGAGGATGCCAGCCGCGATACAGCTCGAGCTCACCACCGTTAAGAGCGGGCCCGAGACATGGCCGCCATGCATGAGGGCAATAGCAGACAAGCTCATGGCCGGCGAGAATATCAGCCACTTCGCGAACTTCGCCTTCGCAGCATTCCTCTCAAACATAGGATTTGAGCCACATGAGATAATCAGGTTCTACGCGAATAGGCCGGACTTCAACGAGAGGATCGCGAGGTATCAGGTCGAGCACATCGCCGGCCTCAGAGGCAGCAGGACAAAGTACATGACACCAAGCTGCAGCACTATGAAGACTAACGGCTTATGCGTGAAGGATGGCGCATTATGCGGTGGGATCAGGAACCCATTAGCTTATTATAGGAGGGCGATTAGGAGGATGAGGAAGATTGATAAGGATAAGGCTGAGATGGGAGGAGAACGCGGAGAGGCTGGCGGCGAAGCTATCAGAGATTCTGGCTCCGATGGGAATACTCCCGGTGATCAACAGGTCTCAGGTAATCTTGGATGATGATCTCGCTTATAGGTCACTAAGAATCGAGGAGATGGTCGAGCTCGCGGCGAGGACACTATTGGAGCTCGGGATAAGATTCCGCGGAATCACTGCCTCCGATAGAGAGATCATAATCGAGGATGAGGAGCCGGAGAGGAGGGGGAGCCGCGGGCCGGGCTTCTTCATCTGTCCCCACTGCGGCTTCATAACACCATACGAGGAGGAGTATTGGAATCACTTGAAGATTCATTATATCGGGGTCTAGGGCCGTTTAAAGCCTGCGATGAGCCTCTTCCAGTAATCCCAGTCCACGAGCCCATAAACCCCCTTAACCACGTTCTCGTCTATAGCGGCGGCAGCCATCTCGCCGAGCTTATCAATTGCGATGTTCGCAATTATTCTGAATGGGAGGCCGGCCGTCTTCGCTGCATAAATAGCCACCGATGTGCATGATTTGACAAGATCCCAGTTCACTGCGCCAGCCTCCCCTCTAATCACCTCCACTAGGCCCCCGAGATCTGTGAAATAATCCCTCAAGTCCTTCTCCATATCGGGCACGCTTACAAGGGTATTTCTAGCCAGACTTAGAATCCTGTGAGCCGAGGCCTCNGCACGCGCTATCCTCCAAGTTATCGAGATGATCCTNGAGAGGGAGATCGCGTCTTCAAGTTTCCTGATCCGCTCCTCGAGCTCCTGGAGCTTTCCCGAGATTTCCTCGAGAAGCCTCCTGACCTCCTCGAGAAGCCTCTCTTCGGATGCCAAGCCCCTAGAATCCCTTGACCGCGAGGTCTATAATCTTTTTGATCGATTCCTCGAGGAAGCTTGGGAGGTTGAGGGGGGATACGTCTAGGAAGCCCCTGACTATCAGGGACTCAGCCTCCTCTCTCGAGAAGCCCCTTGACATGAGGTATATTAGCTGGTCCTCGGAGATCCTGCCTATCGCCGCCTCATGAGTCAGCGACGCGTTCATTCTTCTCGAGATCAGCTCCGGTATAGTGTATATCTCCGCCTCGTCAGAGAGCATTAGGCCCCTGCAGCTTATGTGACCGCGGCCATCATCCGCCTCACACTCTATCCTTCCACGCATGGTGAGCTTGGCTCTATCCAAGGCGACCGCGCTCGTGGTCAGCTCAGCTCTCCCACCCCTCCCCGCTATCAAGCAATCGCCACCCATATCCATCCTCGAGGAGCCGTCAAGATAGATGATATTACTCATGGATATCGCCGCANTCCCTCCCTCAAGCCTCGCAGACGGCTTTGACTGGAAGCTACCAACAGAGCCGAGGAGGACATAGTTGTAGGATACCATCGCGCCCTCCTCGAGCACTATGCCGGTCCTCGGCCTTACGTGGAAGCTCGGCCCCCATCTATGAATCATCGTATAATTCAGCTTCGCGCCCTGCCTGACGAATATCTCTGTTACACCAATATGGAGCCCCCTCTGATCATGCCTCCTCATCGTGCAGCCCGTGATTATACATGCCTCAGAGCCCGGCTCAGCAACTATGAGGTTGTGAACGCTCTGGATTATCCCGGGCGAGTAGGAGAAGAAGCATGCCTGAATCGGCATGTGAAGCCTCCTACCCTCAAGTATCCTGAGGAAGAACCCGCTCGGCGGCCTCAAGGCATTATACGCGGTATATTTGTCAGCATATGGGCTTACGAGGCTCCAGAAGTGATCTCGAGCCCATGGATACCTCTCAAAAGCCTCCTGTATTGGCATGAGCTCTATATCTCCTTGGAACTGCTTCTGGACAGCCTTATACGCGATCTCATGATCGATCTGGAGGAATGTTGTGAGGGATGATGCTCTCCCCAGATCCACTCCAACCTCGAGGCTCCTCCTCCTAACATCCTCATCAACCTCGATCCTCTCTTTAGACTCCTGCTCGAACTCCTCAAGATCTAGGTCCTCGCCATATTCAGCCGGCTTGCTAAGAGCCTCTCTCAGCCGCCTCTCATCAACCTGCATCTCTCACACCACCTATATCCATCCCTTATTATCCTGTTGAGTACCTGATCTGGATCCCCTTCACATGCTATCACGCCATCTATGAGGACATGCGCCTTCACGGGCTTCAGATGCCTGAGAATATANCCATGATGTGTTATTATCAGGGCGGATCTACCCCTCAAGTTCTCCGANAGGAATCTTCCAATCAGCTCGAGATTCTCCACATCAACACCCGAGTCCGGCTCATCAAGGATTATTAGCCTCGGGTTTGATGCTAGCGCCTGTGCAAGCTCGCATCTCTTAATCTCCCCTCCCGAGAAGCCTACATTCACATACCGGTTCAGGTGCTCCTGTGATATGTTGAGCCTATCAACTATCTCGAGGAATCTCTCGCCGACGCCGTTCTCGGACGCTATTCTTGCGAGGAGGTCCTTCAGCTTTACCCCATGGAGCTTTGGCGGGTTCTGAAATGCTATGCTTATCCCCATTCTAGCCCTCTCATCTATCGGCTTCTCCGTTATGTCTTGGCCGTCGAATATTATCCTCCCGCTGACTATCCTGTAATCCGGGTGCCCGATTATGGCCATCGCGAGCGTCGACTTCCCAGAGCCATTCGGCCCGAAGATCGCGTGAATCTCGCCATCNCCGACCTCGAGGCTCACGCCCTTAAGTATNAGCCTATCCCTCACAGCGACGTGAAGATTCTCTATNCTGAGCAGGGCACACCACCTCTNAACCACTTTACGNGATCTTGAAGANGAGCCAGCCCCTCCCGATGTTTATCATTGCATATCTTCCTCTTAACCTTGAGCCCATGCAATCGAAGACTATCTTCTTATCTTTTTCATATTCTACGAGCTTAAATTCACCCTTATCCCAAATCTTCACTAATCCAGCTCCGTAGCCTTCTTTTATTTCTCCCTCGAAATCCGCATACCAAAGCTCATGATCGGGCTGAGGAATTCCAAGCCTTTTTACTCCCTGCATAGTGGGAAGCTCTTTTCTGAAAGCCCAGGATTTCAGCACACCATCTATCTCGAGTCTGAGATCGTAGTGAAGCCCCGCACGCTTCGCATGATGCTCATGTACGACGAATATTGACATAATCATTACTTAAAACATCGAGGGGTTTAAATGTATGGGGAGGCTNGCTCTTGATTAAAGTGAAAGCNCCAAATACCGTTTTTGAATGGACTATTTTCCAGAAATGTNGCCGTTCTCGGTATATGTTGGAAAGCTTGAGAATGGATTCCGAGCTATAGTTGCTCGTCATTACTTCAGGAAATGGCTTCCATTATCGGTCATAATAGGCATAGCTGCAGGATTCTCAGCAATAGCCTTCCATGAAATGGTTAAGCATGCGACGGCCGCCCTATTGGTAGGAGTCGCGGGATATCATCCGCCAGCTCCCGTTGGAGAGGGAGAAACCTTATTTAAGTTTCCAGAAACACCTTATCTAATCCCGCTAATCACCTGTATCGGAGGCCTGATCAGTGGTCTTCTAGTCCACTTGTTTGTTCCAGAAGCTGAGGGTGATGGATTTGATGCTGCAATCGACGCATTTCATAATAAGAGAGGCGAGGTTAGGGCGCGGGTTCCATTCATTAAGATGTTAGCGTCAGCAATTACGCTGGGCTCGGGTGGAAGCGCCGGGAGAGAGGGGCCTATTGCGCTTACCTCGGCTGGAGTCGCATCTATTGTTGGAAAAATCTTTAAGCTTAGTGAGAAGGACAGAAGGATAGCTGTTGTGGCGGGGATTGGGTCTGGTATAGGCGCGATTTTTAAAGCACCTTTCGGAGGTGCAATCCTCGCAGCCGAGATCCTTTATCTACGCGATTTTGAAATCGAGGCTCTTGTGCCATCGTTTATAGCATCAGTAGTTGCCTATAGTATTTTCTCGATGGTCTATGGGTGGCAGCCGATCTTCGGGGGTGGAGGTCAATATATCTTCAAGGATCCCCTGAGCCTCGTATATTATGCCTTTCTAGGGGTTCTATGCGGGCTGCTAGGGATACTCTACGTAAAATCGTTCTATGGTGTGAAAAGTCTCTTCGATAGATGGAGGATCCCGAAAGTCTTCAAACCCGCGGTTGGCGGGCTTCTCCTTGGGATTATTGGGATCTGGGTTCCACATGTCCTCGGAACAGGCTATGGATGGCTTCAAAAAGTAATTTTAGGAGACTTCTCGGCTATGACGCTGAGTCTAATCATCGCAATAATATTCTTGAAGATAATTGCAACCGCCCTTACAGTAGGCTCAGGTGGAAGCGGGGGAGTATTTGCTCCCGCTTTGGTGATAGGTGGAATGACCGGAGCTGCGACTTGGTTAATCTTCCACTCGCTAGGAGTAATTCCTGAAGCTTCTCCAGCGCCTTACGTTATCGTTGGAATGATGGCTTTCTTTGGCGGGGTTGGAAAAGTCCCGATAGCAGTTATCCTAATGGTTAGCGAGATGACTGGAACCTACAGCTTAATCGTTCCATCAATGCTCTCGACAGCGATAGCATACGTGATAACNGGAGATAACACAATTTACATTAGCCAAGTTCCGACGAGAGCTGACTCGCCCGCTCACATGACCGAGTATTCAATTCCACTTNTCATGAAGATAAGGGTTAGAGACGCCATGACTAGGAGGGTCGTAACGGTCTCNCCCGAGGATCCTGTTATGAAGGCGGCGGAGCTTATGACGAAATATGNGATNAGAGGATTACCGGTCGTGAAGGATGGGATCCTAGAAGGGATAATAACTNTTTCAGATATCCTAAGGCTTCCAGCCGATAAGAGAGATTATGTGAAAGTTGGAGATGTGATGTCAAAAGATGTCATCGTGACCTATCCTNATGAATCCCTCTTAGAGGCATTTGAGAAAATGNTTCATTATCAGGTCGGCAGGCTTCCGGTAGTTGAGTCCCCNAAGTCTAGAAAGCTTATCGGGATAATCACGAGAGGCGATATTGGAAGAATCTACGAGCTTAGAATGAGAGAGGTTGTGGCTGAGAGATAATACCGTATCACCTATATATCATCGCTAGGTGTAAGTAATTGGAGAATGAGCTTGAGAGATTTTCTCGAGGTCTTGGATAATGAGGGTCTTCTTGTCCATGTTAGGAGGCCTGTTTCAACGAGATATGAGGCTGCCGCGATAATGAAGAAGCTCGATCCGAAGCCTGTATTATTCCATGAGGTGCGTGAGGCCCCGGACTTCAAGCTTCTCGGAAATCTCTGCGCCGATAGGAGGATCCTAGCAAGGGCTCTAGGAGTCTCGGAACAGAATCTGCTAAAGAGAATTGTTGAGGCGATGAAGNATCCTGGAAAGGGTGAGATCGTAGAGGATCCACCATGTCAGGAGGTCATGATAGATGACCCGGATCTTAGGAGGCTTCCCTTCCTCGTTTTCGGGGAGAGGGATGGCGGACCATACATGACTGCCGGGATAGTAATTGCCCGGGATCCAGAGCTGGGGCATAATGCGAGCTATCATAGGCTCATGCTCTTGGATGAGAGGAGGGTTGCTGTGAGGATCCTGCCAAGGCACCTCGACGAGTTCATCAGGAGGGGTGTTAAGAGGGTTGCGATAGCCGTGGGCAATCATCCAGCATTCATGCTGTCGGCAGCCGTTACTTGGAGGCTGGGCGTCAGCGAGCTCGATATAGCCGCCGCGCTCGCCCCGATAAGATATGCCAAGGCCGTGACGAGCGATATCCTCGTCCCAGCCGACTGCGAGCTCGTCTTGGAGGGGAGGATAACGGATGAGAGGGCCGATGAGGGGCCATTCATCGACATAACAGGGACATATGATATTGTGAGGAAGGAGAGGGTTATCGAGATTGATTGCATCACCATGCGGAGGAGCCCGATATTCCAGCAGATACTCCCAGCTGGCAGCGAGCATAGGAACTTGATGGGGATGCCGAGGGAGGCGGCGATATACGCTGAGGCATCAAAGGTCTGCGATGTTGTTGATGTGAGGCTTACGCCGGGCGGCTGCAACTGGCTCCACTGCGCGATAAGCATTAGGAAGAGGAGCGATGATGATCCGAAAAGGGTTATCGAGGCCGCGCTAAGAGCCCATCAAAGCCTCAAGCACGTCATAGTTGTTGATGATGATATAGATCTCTCGAACCCATATGACTTGGAGTGGGCGATAGCGACGAGGGTCCAGCTGGATAGGGATCTTGTGCTTAGGCCGAATGAGCTTGGATCATCCCTCGACCCGTCAGCCGATCAGGTTACTAGGAGGACTTGTAAGGCTGGCTTGGATGCTACGATCCCGCTCACAGCCGATAGGAGTAAGTTCATTAGGGCCAAGATACCGGGTGAGGATGAGGTTAGGATAGAGGATTACGTGAAGTGAGCCCGGATGTATCTGACGAGCCTTGAGGAGAGGATGCTCGCGGGCGAGTATGGCTATGCGGCCCAGAAGGCCATGGAGATACTCGTTGCTCTGGGGAAGATCTATGACGCGGAGAGGATGATAGAGATAAGGAGCGCGCAGATCTCCGGCGTCTCCTACAGCAATCTCGGAGAGGAGGGGCTCGAGTTCCTCCTCAAGCTCGCTGAGGATGGGCGCGTCAGGGTTCCTACGACCCTGAACCCCTGCGGGATGGACTTGGAGGAGTGGCGTGAGATGAGCGTCCCCGAGGATTTCGCGGAGAAGCAGCTGAGGGTTATCGAGGCCTATCAGAGGCTCGGCGTCGAGCCCACGCTCACCTGCACACCCTATCTAGCTGGCAACATGCCGGGGTTTGGGGATCATGTCGCGTGGAGTGAGAGCTCAGCCGTGATCTACGTCAACTCGGTCATTGGTGCGAGGACTAATCGTGAGGGCGGGCCGAGCGCCCTAGCAGCCGCAATTGCCGGCAGGACGCCGCTATATGGCCTCCACCTAGATGAGGCTAGGAGGCCAACAATAATTGTGAGGGCGCCGAGGATAAGCGGAGAGCTTGACGCCTCAGCCCTCGGCTACCATGTCGGCAGGATAATCATGAGCGGCGTGCCGCTATTTACTGGTCTTGGAGCGGTCTCACGGGATCAGCTAAAGGCCCTCGGAGCAGGCCTCGCATCATCGGGTGGAATAGCGCTCTTCCATGTCGAGGGCATCACGCCGGAGGCGCACATGTATTCTAGAGAACATGTTGAGGACGTGATCGAGGTAACGGAGAGCGATCTGCGGGATGAGGTTGAGATGCTTGACGAGGGATTTGATGACCCCGACCTGATATTCATCGGCTGCCCACACGCATCCATCGAGGAGTTGACGGAGGTATACCTACTTCTCGGTGGCAGGAGGGTCTCGAGGAGATTCTGGATCTTCGCCTCCAAGACTGTAAGGGCTCAGGCCGAGAGGATAGGGCTGCTGGCGAAGCTCGAGGCGCTCGGCGTCAGAGTCTACTGCGATACATGCCCGATCGTGGCGCCGCTTAAGAGGCTAGGATTCAAGAATGTGCTCACAAATTCCATGAAGGCAGCATACTATTTGAGAAATCTTCATGATGTTAGGGTTCGGCTTAAGCCTCTTCAAGGGCTCGTGGAGGATGCTGTGAGATGAAACTTCTCTTAGAGGGTAGGGTGATATGGGAGGGGCATGTTGAGGGAGAGGCGCTCGCAACGCGGCAGCCAATAAGCTTCTACGGTGGAGTTGATCCGGAGACTGGGAGGATAATCGAGAAGGGGCATGAGCTCGAGGGAGTATCAATCAGCGACAAGATACTCGTATTCCCATATGGTAAGGGCTCGACCGTCGGCTCATATATTCTTCTCAGGTTGAAGAAGCGCGGCCTAGCGCCAAGAGCGATAATAAACCAGAAGTGTGAGCCCATAATAGCTGTCGGGGTGATAATAGCGGAAATACCATGTGTTGACTTGATAGATGTTGGCAGGATTTCGACGGGGGATATTNTGAGGATTGATGGGCCGAGGGTTGAGNTCTGGAAGAGGATGCCCAAGCCCTAAAGCTCGATGAACCCCTCCCAGAGCTTCTCAGCCGGNATATCCTCATACTCGACCCCATAGAGCTCGATCTTNTATCGCCCCGGCTCAAGATCAGCTATCTTGATTGTGATCTCGTATTCGCAGATNCATCTNCACATCTCGCCGATATTCTTCTCAACGATCTTAAGCAGTATATGGTCTCCGCGATGCTCCACGGGCTCGAGGCTAATCACTATATCGGCGCAGCAGACATAACTTAGATGATGGATCAGGTTTATCGAGGAGGGACCTGTTGTGAGCTCAATCCTGCTTGTTGAGCCGTATCCGCGCGTAAGGCCATCATAGCTCATGCTGGAGCAGCCGCCCACACTATATGTCAGGGCGGGCTTCCCGGCCGGGGGTTTCCCAGTAGGGTAGAATGCCATGAAGAGTCCCGCGGTAAAGGCGATCACGAGGACGATAATAGCGATGTAGGTCAGCTTTCCCACTTCAGCACCTCGCCAATTATCATGAATTACGGTTAATCAGGCTTTCGGCCAAGGGGCGTTATGGCTAAATTCAGCCTCGCGGCGCAACATCTGGAGATATTTCATCCCACTCTTAGGGGGTGTGCTTATGAGCCTGCCGATCCCAGTGGTTAGGAGGAAGCTTAGGGATGGCAGGATTATCGAGAGGGAGGGTAGGGGCTTTAGCTTGAATGAGCTCAGGGAGGCGGGCATAACAATTGATCAGGCGAAGAGGCTTGGGATCTACATCGATAAGAGGCGGAGGAGTTGTAGGAAGGAGAATGTCGAGGCGTTAAAGATACTTTTGAGAGCTTTGAGTGAGGCTGTGGGGACGGGCTCCGGGAAGAGCTCGTGAACAGGTTAGAGTTCCTCTGCCTTCGACTCCAGCACTTTGAAGAGATCTGCTTTCGTCACAATGCCGGTTATCCTGCCATCCTTCTGGAGGAGTATCGCTGGATACTCTTGGAGGAGCTGCCTGACGATATTTAGTGATGCCTCTTCGGGTATTATCGGGAAGACCTCATCCATAACCTCGCTTACAGGCATATCCGTGGACTTCACCTTCTCGAGCTTTCTCATGATTGTTGACTCTGAGATGCTTCCAACCGGGTTTCCATTCCTGAGAACCGGTAGCTGCGATATCCCATACATTCTCATCAGGCTTATCGCCTTGCTTAGTGGATCGGATGCCTCAACGCAGATGACATCCCTAGTGCAGATGTCTCTGGCCAAGAGCTTTGCACCCCTTTCAGCCCTAGCCATCTCAAGGGCCTGTAGGATGCGCCTAACAGCCTCATAGGAGGGGTTGATCCGGCCACGTTCTATCTTCGAGATCAGGGACTGGCTTAGCCCCGACATCTTCGCAAGCTCCCTCTGTGTAAGGCCCAGCCTCTTTCTAAGCTTCGCGAGGGACTCAAGATCCCAGAGGTTTTCCAAGAAGATTATGGCACCCATGATTCCTATAGGAATATCTGATTATAAATGTTTATGAGCAACAGATTACGGGCAGAGGTGATGCGGAAGCCGTCCACCGAGGCTATTCACGGGCATGGCTATCGGGATCGGGAGAGGGGGGTATTTAAGGTCCCCATCTACCAGACAGCCATCTACGAATATCCCGACTCAATTACTGGAACGCCTAGGCTTAGTGATCGGGGCCTGGATCTCAAGTATAGTAGGGAGGAGAATTACACGGTTAGGTCTCTTGAGAGAATTCTGGCTAGGCTTGAGAGAGGTGTTGACTGTCTCGCCTTCGGGAGCGGGATGGCCGCGATAGCCGCCGCATATCTCTCGAGGCTCAGCGCCGGGTCAAAGCTCCTAGTCCCCCTAGAGTGCTATGGGACCACTCAGGAGCTTGCTCAAAACCTCTCGAAGTTCGGCATCACATGTGTTCTCGCTAGATCGGATACAGGCGAGTTTCTTGAGAGGCTTGAGGATGGCATTTCGCTCGCCCTCGTCGAGACCATCACGAACCCGATGATCAGGGTTATTGATGTTAGGGAGATTGCGAGGAGATGTAGGGAGCTGGGGATACCTCTTATCGTCGATAACACGTTCTCCACGCCAATACTCTATAACCCTCTCGAGGATGGTGCTTGGATAACGATCCACAGCTTGACGAAGTATATTGCCGGGCATAATGATGTGGTGGGTGGCGCGATAATAGTTGGGAGTGAGGAGGATGCGAAGACCTTCTGGAACTGGAGGAGGAAGCTTGGATCGATCATGAGCCCGTTCGACGCCTTTCTCACGATCCGGGGCGTGGCAACCCTCGAGGCGAGATTTGAGAAGCAGTCAAGGAGCGCCATGGAGATAGCCGAGTTCTTGGAGGATCACCCGAAGGTTTTGGAAGTTTATTATCCTGGGCTCTCAAGCAACCCGTATAAGGGCGTTGCTGATAGGCTCTTCAAGCGTCGGCTCTATGGCGGTGTCCTAAGCTTTAAGGTTAAGGGAGGCCAGAGAGAGGCCATAGAAGTTCTCAAGAGCACGGAGATTATCAAACCGACGCCGAGCC
>Ga0065719_106835_pt1 | contig 15903 bp, 20 predicted proteins | sample GBSCel85sediment_FD_59106 | JGI IMG/M metagenome (GOLD analysis project Ga0065719, IMG submission 59106) | Hot spring sediment microbial communities from Great Boiling Spring, Nevada - Cellulolytic enrichment CS 85C v3 (version 3) | ecosystem: Environmental > Aquatic > Thermal springs > Hot... | reverse complement strand
GCCAGTATAAAAGCTTTGTTCATTCAACAGATAAAAAATTTATTTTAGCTTCGGTATTATCTCCTTTCCGATCAACTGGATCGACTTCTTCTTGTCTGGCCCAATTGGGCTGCCAGCCACTACTTGTGTAACTCCCGTCTTTGCAAGCTGATTTATTCGCTCTATGACTTCATCCGGTGTTCCGCTTATGGAGAAGCTGTCCAGCATTTCATCTGTAACAGCTTTCCCAACTCCTGCCCAGTCTCCTTTTGTGAAAGCATTGTTCAGAGCTTCCTTCACCTTGTTAACGGCTTCGCTGCTTATTCCATGCCTTTCGAGAACTGTTTCAGGGCTTCCTGCGACTATGAATGCAACAACAACCCTTGCAGCATTTCTTGCATTATCTCTATTTTTGTCAACGCTCATAGATGCATAGGCAACCACATCCAGTTTATCCCTGCTCTTTCCTGCCTTTTGCAGTCCAGCTTCTATGCTCTTCTTGGCTTCCTCGAAATCCTTTGGATGCGATGCATTGATGAGAACACCATCTCCTATTTCCGCCGCAAGCTGCAGCATCTTTGGCCCTTGGGCACCTATGTAGATTGGTATTTCTCCAGCTTTAAATCCAAGCCTTGCACCGCTTATCTTGAAAATCTCGCCATTGTAGTTTACGGTTTTACCGCTCAAAAGGGCCCTGATTACTTCTACCGCTTCCTTCATTCTAGTCAAGGGCTTCTCCCAGCTTATACCAATTCTCTCAAAGGTAACCTTGTCTCCAGCTCCAATTCCGAGAACTGCTCTTCCTCCGCTGATCTCGTTTATCGTTGCAATTGCCGAAGCTGTTAAAGCCGGGCTTATGTGATACGGATTCGTAACTCCCGGGCCAATTTTGATCTTCTTTGTTCCGAGCGCCAGAATTGTTAGCATCGAATAAACGTTTCTGTTGTTGTAGTGGTCTGTTATCCATGTGTATTCAAAACCGCTGTCTTCTGCAAGTCTTACATAGTATTCAAGTTCATAGAACTTCACATCCGGCACGAATTCGATACCAAATTTCATGGCGATCCCCTTTTATTAGTCGATGATCTCGTAGATAATTTTTTCCCTTTTAATTCAGAAGGGTTCTTCTTTATGTGCCTTCTATCTCGGGAAACAAAAAATTTTTAAACATTTAATTGTATCTCTTTAATGACCAAACCCTTTAAGGTTTTGGACTCGGTTTCTTGGCAAGAAAACGTATGTTGCAAATCTTTGAAAAACGATGAAAAAGGTTCACTACACTTGCGGAATGGAAACAGAAGGTTTTGTTTTTCTTGAATTCCTGGCTGAAATACCGAGAACGGGAAAATCTCAAGAATATAAGGGAAAAGCTGAGCAAGCTTGAAGTAAAGGGAATTTCCGAGAATTACTGGAAATCTCTATCTCTTTAATTTTTTCTTCAAAATCCTTTCAGCTTCCCTTAAATCTTCATTTTTTTCGAAATAAAGCGTTCTTACACCAAGGATTCCCTTCTTCTTCAGCTTTATTGTCATCGCATTCTCATCAACGCTGTAGTCATCTATATCGCTCAGCCTAGTCTTGAAAGGTTTGTAAATTATGAAATCGTCGTCGATGGAATAATACCTAGGTTTTCCGAGGGTTATCAATGCATAAAGGAATATGAAAAGGGAAAACAAGGCCAGAAGCAGGGCAATTCTGACCCAGTTTTCCCCCATCAGAACTCTGTATATCCCGTAGCTGAAAAATACAATGAAAAGCGTCGCAATGAATGAAAGCCATTTTTTCCTTGCAGCAGGATTTTTTATTGCTCTGTAACTCCAGATCATGTTCCGCATCTCCAGTCGCTCAAATATCTTATCTGCTCTTCTGTAAGTCTGTCTATTTTTACTCCAAGCGTCTCCAGCTTTATTTTGGCAACTCTTCTGTCGAGCTCTTCTGGAAGCCTGTAAACTCTATTTTCTAGCTTTTCCCAGTTTTCCGCAATGTATCTAACTGCCAGGGCCTGATTTGAAAAGCTCATGTCCATGACTTCAATCGGATGCCCATCTCCGGCTACTAGATTTACAAGTCTTCCTTCTGCAAGCAGATAAAGCCTTTTACCACCAATATCGTATTCTTTTACATATCTTCTAACCTCTCTGACGCTCTTCGCCATCTTTTCTAATGCTGAAACGTTTATCTCTACGTTGAAATGCCCGGCATTTGCAAGAATTGCACCATCTTTCATCCTTTTCATGTGTCTCTCTCCTATGACATCTATGTTTCCAGTGGCTGTTATAAAAATATCGCCTATTTCGCATGCTTCATCCATTGTCATGACTTCGAAGCCATCCATTATGGCTTCAAGTGCACGGATTTCGTCGACCTCTGTAACTATTACCTTTGCTCCCATCCCCTTGCATCTCATCGCAATGCCGCGACCGCACCATCCATAGCCGGCTACAACGACCTTTTTTCCAGCTAAAAGCATGTTAGTAGCCCTAAGCAATCCATCTATCGTTGACTGACCAGTTCCATAGCGATTGTCGAATAAGAATTTTGTAAGAGCATCGTTTACGGCAATCACTGGAAACATCAAGACCCCCTCTCTTTCCATTGCTCTCAGCCTAAGAACTCCAGTCGTAGTTTCTTCACTAGCTCCTTTGACCTTTTGCTTTCTTCTGTGAAGCTCAAAGATGAGATCTGCACCATCATCTATTACTATATCTGGCCCAAATTCAGCAACCTTTTGAATCGCTTCATAGTATTCTCTAACGCTCATTCCCCTTCTTGCAAAGCATTTTATTCCCAAGCTTTTCAGCGCTTCCGCAACATCGTCTTGCGTGCTCATTGGATTGCAAGCAGTTATTGCAACTTCAGCACCAGCTGAAATAAGAGTCTTGACTAGCACTGCAGTCTTTGCCTCAACGTGCAGAGCCATTCCTATCTTAAGCCCTTCTAGTGGCTTCTCTTTCTCCATTTCTTCCCTTATCTTTGCCAGAACTTTCATGTTCCTTTCAGCCCATTCTATCTTTCTGAATCCCTCCATATCTTGTTACCTCCTCTATTCTGTCCTCAAGTTCGGAAATCCAGTCAATTTTTCCAACTTCAAAATTTCCCTCCCCTCTTAGAATCTTTTCCACCGCATCTGCTACTTCAGAAATCGTCATTTTCGTCGTGTCTATTTCGAAGACTTTTTCACAGTTTTCAATCGCTTCAACTAGGATAAGATCTATCAGCTCGGCTTCAACGTTCTCCATAACTTTTTCATAATCCCAGCCCCTTTCTAGGAGTCTTTTCTTTAAAACTAAAGGATTGCAACGCAGCACGATTGCCATTTCCGGCTTTAATAAATGCGAAAGGTGCCCCTCGATTATTCCATCGAATCTGTGCTTTGAAAGTCTTTCTATGTCTATTATTATCTCATTTCCAGCCTTCTTTGCGCATCTGTGAATTTCTGCAAACTCCCTGACGGATATAACCTTATACCCCCTCTTCTTCAGCTCTTCTGCAACGCTCGTTTTTCCAGTGCCAGGAGTTCCTGTAAGGGCGATCATATTACTTCTTTCAGCTTTTCAAGGAAGAAATCGTTATCTTCGGGTTTTCCAATTGTCACTCTGTAGCCTTCTGTTCCAAAGCTCTTGCAGTCCCTTATTATCACACCTTTCATCAGCAGGTCTTCTGCAAGCCCTTTTCTGGCTTTGAAAAACAAGAAGTTCGCCTGAGATGGGAAGACCCTTACAATTTTTTTCAGCTCATGAAAAACCCTCTCTCTTTCTCTCTTTATCTTTTCAACGCAGCTCTTCATCCATTCCAGATCTTCAAGGGCAGCTATTGCGCATTTTTCTGCAAGAGTTGAAACTGGAAATGGTGTTGAAGCAGATCTATAGAACTTCAGAAGCCATTTTGGCAGTCTCGCATAGCCTATGCGGAGATTTGCAAGTCCGAACGCTTTTGACATAGTCCTTGCAACTATGAGGTTGTCAGAATCCATTTCAAGCTTTTCATCCGAGAACTCGATGTAAGCCTCATCGATAAAAACGACTGCCTTGGTAGAGCTAACGATCTCCTCAATTAGCTTAAAATCTTCTGTGTTTCCAGTTGGATTGTTGGGAAAGGGAATTATTACCAGCTTCGTTTTTTCGCTCAGAAAGTCTACGACGTTTTCCGGTATCCTGAACCTGTCATCTCTTTTAACCAGAACTTCTCTTGCGCAGTGAAGCCTTGCCAGTATTCTGTAGTACTGAAAAGTTGGGACAGGAATCAGAACTTCGTCGCCTTCATCTATCAGGATCTTGAAGACAGTTTCAAGAATTCCATCTATTCCCGCTCCAATGACTATTCTTTCAGCTTCCCAGCCGGTGTATTCGCTTAGCTTCTCTCTCAGAGCTTTATATTCAGGATTAGGATAAATATGAAGGTCTTTAAAGCTTCTTAGAACCTCTATCGCCTTGGGACTAGCTCCATATGGGTTTTCATTTGATGCGAGCTTGACAACCCTTTCTATTCCCAGCCTTTCTTTTACTTCTTCAGCACTCTTTCCCGCAATGTATTCGTCGAAGATGGCACACTTCCTCATCTGACCACTTCTATCTCGATCTTCTTCCAGTTTTCATCCACTCCCTTCAGCGATGTTACCATTGCTTCGACAAGCTTTGCTATCATCTTAGTAACGAAAGGGTTCAGCTCTATCTCCAGACCATCCACAGCCAATCTCACTTCCATCATATCACCTTCCGGAACTCGGAGATGAAGTTCTTTATAACCTCTTCCGTAACATGCGGCATTACGACAAATCTTATCGCGCTAGGATTTCTTATAGTCGATATAACCCATCCCCTTTTGTAGAGTTCACTCTTTATTTCTTCAGCTTTCTCTGTTTTGAACGCAACCACGTTCATCACGGGCTCTATTACTGGCTCAAAGCCGAGCTGCATCATTTCTTCCATCAGAATTCTTGTGTTCTTCAAACATCTCTTGACTATTTCCCTCATTCCAGAAAATCCAAGGCTTTTAAGAACCGCATATGCTGAAGCAACTCCAGTTCCAGGGCGGGTGCCTGTCAAAGTGAACTGCATCTTGGTAGTCAGATAGGGTGTTTCAACTTCGAGAACTTTCAGAAAACTTTCTTCTCTGAATATTATGCCCCCAGCGGGAATTGTCGCCATTCCCATCTTGTGCGGATCGATAGTTATCGAAGTAACGCCTTTGTTGACGAAGTCGAAGGGATATGGATCATCTAGGAAAGGAATTACTAGACCGCCAAAAGCTGCGTCGACATGCATTGGAACGTCTCTTTCTTCTGCAAGCTTTGAAAGCTCTACAATCGGATCTATCTGTCCAAGTTCAGTAGTTCCAGCAATGCCAACTATTGCAACCGTATTTTCATCCATAAGCCTTTCAACTTCTGAAACTTCCACTCTGTAATCTTCGTCAACATCTGCTCTTCTCACTTCTACTCTCAGAATATCGCAGATCTTTTCGAATGAAAAATGGGCTGTCTTAGGAATTACGATATTTGGCTCCTTCTTTGCCTTTATATTTCTGGCACTCCTTATTCCCTGTATGTTCGCTTCCGTTCCTCCTGAGCAGATATAGCCAAAAGGTGTTTCGCAATGAAGCAGTTCTCCAAGCATCTTTATCAGTCTTCTTTCAAGCTCCAAAGTTCCGGGAAAAATTCCCGGATCTCCGAGATTTGTGTTTATGAACATCTGATGAGCCTTTATGGCAATTTCATGCGGAACCGTGCACATCGAGCTCAATACTCTGGAATAGGGTATGTCCATCTCTCTGAACTTTCTGAGCTCTTCGAGCACGTCCATGGTTTTACTGCGGAAAAGGTAATAAATAGGTAACTAATTCCCTTCGTGAAGCTTGCAATTCTCATGGGAGGAATTGGAAAGAGGATTGGAATGGAAAAAGCAGAGATAAGGCTCTGCGGGAAGAGGCTGATAGAGATAGCGGTGGAAAAATTCGCAGAATACGATCCTATTTTTGTCTGCAGAGATGAAGTGCAGTTGAAAAAATATGCAGAAGAATTTGGCCAGAAGTTTGTCTGCGATCTCTATCCAGGCTTTGGAGCTTTAGCCGGAATCCACAGCGCTTTGAAGCACAACGGAGATACGATGATCGTAGCAATAGACATGCCCTTCGTTAGAAAGAAGCTTTTGGAATTTCTTTTTGAAAAAGGAAGAGAAATTGGTTGCGATGCCCTTATTCCAAAGCACGAATTTCCTGAGCCTCTTTTGGCCTTTTATTCTGAAAAAGCGATCGATGAAATAGAAAAATCCATTAAAAGAGGGGAAAAAAGAATTCTCGCTCCGATGAGCAGGCTGAGAACTGTCTATTTTCCTGCTGAAGAACTCAGAAAATTTGATAAGCATCTCATATCCTTTTTCAACATAAACACTATCGATGAGCTGAAAAAGGCTGAGGAACTATGCTCAGAGATCTTTATGGAAGATATGTAACGAATCTGCGAATTTCGGTAACGCAGAAGTGCAATCTGAACTGCATATACTGCCATAGAGAAGGTGAGGAAGAAAGCAGTGAGGAAATGAGTGCAGAAAGAATAGCTGAAATTGCTAGGGCTTTTTACGAGTTAGGTGTTAAAAAGGTGAAGATAACAGGTGGAGAACCCTTGCTAAGGAAGGACATTTGCGATATAGTCTCTATGCTTCCTGAATTCGATGAAATCTCGCTAACGACAAATGGGACTCTGCTGAAAGACAAGGCTTGGGATTTGAAGGAATCTGGGCTCGATAGAGTTAACATAAGCCTTGACACTCTGAATCCCGAAAAATTCAGGTTCGTAACTGGAAGCGACAAACTTGAAGCCGTTTTGGAAGGAATAAGTAGTGCAGTAGAAGCGAATCTTACGCCTGTAAAGCTGAACATGGTACTTTTGAAAGGTATAAACGATGGGGAAGTATTTAAAATGCTCAGCTTCGCAAACTCTTTTAACGGGAAAGATGTCAAAGTGATCCTGCAGCTGATTGAACTGATTCCGAATGAAAAGACAAAAAACTTTTATCTTAATCCAGAAATATTTGAAAGGAAATTCGCAGAAATGGCGAAGGTAGTCAAAATAAGGGACATGCATAAGAGAAAGCAGTTCTTAACCCCATTTGGCGTAGTGGAAATAGTTAGGCCAATTGATAACAGCGAATTCTGCAGACACTGCAACAGAATAAGGGTTACTTCGGATGGAAAAATAAAGCCATGTTTGATGAGAAATGAATCCCTTGACATATCGAAGCTCCGCGGAGAGGAGCTGAAAGGAGAAATAATAAAGGCTGTTGGAATGAGGAAACCTTTTTTCACTTAACCTCCTTGACAATTCTTACGATCCTTCTGACTTTTTCAGCGCTCACCTTTCCCCTTTCTTTTATGTAGCTCCCCACTATTACTCCATCGCAGTGCTTCGCAATTCTTTCAGCATTTTCAGCAGTAACTCCGCTTCCAGCAAGCGTTGGTGCTATTTTTCTTAAAGCATCGAGCTTTTCAATTTCCGGCTCAAGTCCTGTTGCTCTTCCAGTTATTATGAAAGCATCCGCAAGACTTCTCTCAGCATTCAGCACGTAGTCTTCAAATTCTACGAAATGATGCGCATGTTTTACTTCTAGATCTGCAAATATCATGGCTTTGCAGTTTATCCATCTTCTGTATCGCATAACTTCTCCTGCTTTTCCAATCAAAAAGCCTTCAGGTGATGCCGATGGAAAGAAGAGCTGATTTACTCTTATAAAATCAGCCTTAACAGCTTTTGCAATTGCCAGAGCTGAAATAGGGTCGTTTCTGAGCACGTTTATTCCCAGTCCAATTCCAACCTCTTTTCTTATTTCCCAAGCTATGACGCTCATGCTTGCAACTGTTTCCTTTCCTACCTCCTTAAGAAAAGGCCTGTCCCCAAAGTTCTCCACTATGAGCGCATCTGCTCCGCCTTCTTCTATGGCCCTCGCATCTTTAAGGGCACTTTCTAAGACAAGATCAAAGTTTTCGAACATCGGAGATCCCGGCAAAGGCTTCAAATGGACTACGCATATCACGACCTTTTCCATACTGTCTCATCTCCATATCTTATTTCGATTATCCTGTGCTGCGGGATCATCTTTCCGTCCTTGAGGAAAAGAAACTTTTGGCCAATTTCCTCTATTTCTCTAGCACTTATTCTGATGCTTCCACTGAATCTGTCCATGCAGACAATCTCAACTTTCGAAAAGTCGTATTCCGGATGCCATTTCAGCTTGTTTAGAATTTCCCTTGCACTATATTTCCTCATCTTTTGACAGCTCTATCAGCTGACCCTTCAAATTGAGCTTTAGGCTCCTCTTAACGATTGCCCTGATGAACATCGGATCGTAGTTCAAGACCTTCATTATGTGCCCTACAGAATTTCTACCCATCTGAACTTCTCTGATTATCTTCTCCACATGCTTCTCCACTTCGTCGTCTGGCATGAACACGATTTCCAGAATCCTGTTGAAATCCTTAAGGGATACGTAGAAGTTCGCAGATATGTGCGTGTAGCTGACATGGTATTCCTTTTCGGGTTTTCCTCCTGGGTCAGAAGGCATTCTCCACTTAACTTCTAGCATTCCTGCATGCTTCAGTATTCTCAGAGTCTCCTCAAATCCGTCTCCGAACCTTTCTCTTAGCTCTTTAAGCGTTAACCACTCATCCAACAGTGCAGAGTAAACTTTCCTATGCATTTCAGTTGACAAAAGCTGGAATATTGGTATGAGATCCACGATGTCGTTCACGAGCTTTGCCCTTTTTACCATCCAGTTTATCTCTTGTCTTTGTGCAATTATATCTTACGCAATTCCATTCAAAGAATTAAACGTTTAGTTGAAATTCGAAATTCTTATATATTGTCAATCAAAACTTCCCCGGGGGTGAAGTAATGTCAGAAACACCCTTAGTTGACGAGCTCGAAAAAGGTCCATGGCCAAGTTTTGTGAAAGAAATCAAAAAGACGGCAGAAATAATGGAAAAAAAGGCTGCAGAGGGAAAGGATATAAAGCTTCCAAAAACCGCCCGGGCCCTTTTAAAACTGCTTGAGATCTCCTACAGGGACAAAAAGACTCACTGGAAACACGGCGGAATAGTTTCAGTCGTTGGTTATGGTGGAGGAGTCATTGGCAGATATTCGGACTTGGGAGACAAGTTGCCGGAAATAGAGCATTTCCACACAATGCGTATAAACATGCCCGCTGGCTGGTTCTACAGCACAAAGGCTCTTCGAAGCCTCTGCGATGTCTGGGGAGAAAGTGGGGGCAGCGGGCTAACAAATATGCACGGCTCTACTGGAGACATAATATTCCTTGGAACTAGAAGCGAGTATCTCCAGCCATGTTTCGAAGACCTTGGAAATCTTGAGATTCCATTCGACCTAGGTGGCAGTGGTTCAGCTGTCAGAACTCCTTCTGCCTGCATGGGCCCCGCGCTGTGCGAATTTTCATGCTACGACACGCTAGATCTATGCTATGAACTCACGATGGCTTATCAAAACGAAATCCATAGGCCGATGTATCCGTATAAGTTCAAGATCAAGTGCTCGGGCTGTCCAAACGACTGCGTTGCAGCAAAGGCAAGGGCTGACTTTGCGATCATAGGAACTTGGAAGGATGAAATTCAGATAGATGAGGAAGCTGTTAAAGAATACGCGAAGTGGATGGACATAGAAAACGAAGTTGTAAAGCTCTGTCCTACAAAAGCTATAAGCTGGGATGGAAAGGAACTGAAGATAAATGCTAAAGATTGTGTCAGATGCATGCACTGCATAAACAAGATGCCGAAAGCGCTGAAGCCNGGAAATGAGAGAGGTGCAACAATCCTCATCGGCGGTAAGGCGCCAGTTCTTGAAGGTGCAATCATTGGATGGGTCGCAGTTCCATTCATCGAAGTAAAGAAGCCATACGATGAGATAAAGGAGATATTGAACGCAACGCTTGAATGGTGGGACGAAGAGGGCAAGTTCAGAGAGAGAGTTGGGGAACTGATCTGGAGAAAGGGTATGAAAGAATATCTTAGGGTGATAGGAAGAGAAGTAGACGTTAGAATAGTTAAAGCGCCTAGAAATAATCCGTTCATGTTCTTCAAGAAAGAAGAACTCAGACCTTCGCCGTTCGTTGAAGAGCTAAAGAGGAGGGGGATGTTCTGATGGTAAAAACGGATTTTGGCCCACCAAAATACGATCTGATGCTGCACCCAGTGATAAAGAAGAACTACGGAAAATGGAAATACCATGAAGTGATCAGACCCGGAGTAATAAAGAGAGTTGCTGAAAGCGGAGATGTCATCTACGTCGTCAGATTTGGAACCCCGAGGCTTCTGAGCATCTATACGATAAGGGAACTTTGCGATATTGCCGACAAATACAGCGACGGCTATCTCAGATGGACTTCTAGGAACAACGTCGAGTTCTTCCTGACAGATGAGAAGAAGATAGATGAGCTGATAAGGGAAGTCAAGGAAAGAGTTGGCTTTCCATGTGGCGGTACATGGGATGCTGTAACTGGTAAATACGGGCTTAGCAACGTAGTTCACACACAGGGCTGGATTCACTGCCATACTCCAGCTATAGATGCTTCCGGCATAGTTAAAGCGCTGATGGATGAACTTTACGAATACTTCGTCGATCACAAGCTTCCTGCTATGTGCAGGATAAGCCTTGCATGCTGCGCTAACATGTGTGGAGCAGTTCATGCTTCTGACATAGCAATAGTCGGAATACACAGAACTCCACCGCTGCCAGATGATGACATGATAAGGAGAACTTGCGAGATTCCGAGCACAGTCGCTGCATGTCCAACAGGAGCTTTGAAGCCAGATATGAAGGCCAAGACGATAAAGGTCGATGTAGATAAGTGCATGTACTGCGGAAACTGCTACACGATGTGTCCAGGAATGCCTCTGTTCGATCCCGAGAACGATGGAGCTGCAATAATGGTCGGTGGAAAGGTTTCTGATGCAAGAAGACAGCCAGAACTTTCAAAAGTGGTTGTTCCATGGGTTCCGAATGAGCCTCCAAGATGGCCAACGCTTGTCAAATATGTAAAGCAGATCCTCGAAGCCTGGGCGAACAATGCGAGAAAGCACGAGAGGCTCATCGAATGGGTTGACAGAATCGGCTGGGAGAGATTCTTTGAGATAACTGGCCTAGAATTCACGGAGCATCTGATCGACGATTACAGGATAACTCCATACATATACAGCGAATTCAGGACGAGCGTGCAGTTTAGATGGTAGATTTATAAACCCTAAAGACTACTTTTTTTGGTGGTTTGAATGGCAGAAGTGACTTATACTGAGGAAGAAAAGAAAAAGGTTCTGGAGCAGTTGGGCAAGAAAACTTGGAAGATTCCCGAACTTGCAAAGGTAACTCAGATAGATAAAGCAAAGGTCAAGAAAATAGTGCAGGATTTAATCGATCAGGGTATAGCTGCTTACTGGAGCGCAGGATCAACTGCTTACGTTGCAACAAAGGAATACATTCAGGAACTCGAGAAGAAGCGTGCTCAAGGCTGAATTTCGGCATTTTCTTTCCAATCCCATATTTTTTATAGAAGCAAGCAGAATTCTTTCAGGGATTTCAAAAATAGTCTCGATAAGACCTTTTCCTAAGATTGGCTTCGAATTTGATTTCTGCAGAGCAAATGGTCTGAAAATAGTCGTCTTGGAGACAAGGATAAGCAGAATTTTGAGCAATGCAAAGTTTTCAGAAAGCAGAATTCTTATTCTTACAAGGGATGAAAGATTTGCTAAGAGGCTGATTTCTTTAGAGAAGAAGATTTTAAATGGAAAATTGGATTTCGAAAAAGGAAGAAGGAAGCTGATAATGCTCGAAGGAAAGCTTTTTGGTTATCCTGACTGCTGTTCGAAAGCTTATGCGAAGAGCAAAACTTCCCTTCCATTGGAAACAAAGCTGATAATAGATGCCATTGAAAGGGGAATTTTTAGTCAGCTTATTCTTGGTTTAAGAAAATCTCAGATCCTTTCTTTTCCTCAGTTTTTCACTCTGAACTTCTATCCCTGTGAAGCGGATTGCAAAAGAGCTGAAAGAGTTGGATTGAAGATAAAAAGAAGCCTCGGAGAATTCGGATTTGTATTCAGCCTTAGGACTATGCTGAACGCTCTTTATCTTCTCCGCATTGCATACAAGAGCGCTCATCATTCCGGAATTTTGAGCAAAGTGGCCAGAGAATTCCTTAAAACGCTGAAGAAGGAGGAATTGGAAATGATTGAAGCTGTTGCAGAAGTTGACTACGAGGAGTTCTCGAACAACTTTATAAGGAGTTTGATGAAGCGGTATTATGATCGTAGCGGACGTGAGCATAATTCCGATTGGGATGGGTGAAAGCGTTTCGAGATTTGTCAAAAGGGCAATAGAAGAACTGCAGAAAAGCGGTTTAAGGATCGAAGTTTGTGCGATGAGCACTGTAGTTGAGGCAAAGGACGTAGAAGAGCTTTTCAATGCTGTTAAGAGGGCAAGGGAGGCTGTTTTTGAAATGGGAGTGAAGAGGGTTTACACGATAATAAGGATAGATGAAAGGAGAGATAAAGAGCTAAGCATAGAAGGCAAAATTTCTTCGGTAATCCAAAAGATTTAAATAAAACGTGAAATAGGCATTGGAAGGGAGAAAAATGAGGTTCTTTGTCATCGGTTTCGGCCAGGCGGGAGGAAAGATACTCGACATGTTCGTTGAAAACGAGAAGAGAAGGGGATCTGTGAGCAGAATGAGATGGCTGGCTATAAACACTGCAAGAACAGACTTAATTGGCCTGAAACATGTTCCAATGAAAGATAGACTCCTCATCGGCCAGACAATAGTAAAGGGACACGGAGTGGGAACTGATAACAAGCTTGGGGCAAAGATAGCAGAGGAGGAGATAGAAACGATCCTGAATGCAATAGATGAACGTGGAACTCACGATCTCGATGCCTTTCTTATAATAGCTGGGCTGGGCGGAGGAACTGGAAGCGGTGGAGCTCCCGTTCTTGCCAAGTATCTCAAGGAAATGTATTCCGAGCCAGTTTATTCCTTCGGAATCCTTCCTGCTCCAGAAGAAGGAAAACTTTATTCGCTTAATGCCGCAAGAAGCATGGTCACCTTGCTGAAATACGTTGACAATCTCATTCTATTCGACAATGGAGCCTGGAAATACGAGGGGCTTAGTCTTAGAGAATCCTTTGAAAAGGTAAACGATGAAATAGTTCGCAGAATTGCCATACTTGCAAGAGCTGGAGAGCCAATAGAGGAGGACGTAGTTGGAGAAATGGTTGTTGACAGCAGTGAAGTCATAAACACGCTTAAAGGTGGCGGAATTTCATCCATTGGCTATGCAACAAGCTTGGCCGAGGAAAAGAAGGGCTTTTCGCTATTTAAGAAGAAAAAAGAGGGACTTGAGACGATAGAGGGAGATAAGGCGATGAAAATAGCCGCTTTAGTTAGAAGGGCGGCACTGGGAAGGCTTACTTTGCCATGCAATATATCCAGCGCCGAAAGGGCTCTAATAATCGTCGCAGGTCCTCCGGAGCATTTGGACAGAAAAGGGCTTGAGAAGGCAAAGATGTGGCTTGAGGAGCAGATTTCTGGAGTTGAGGTCAGAGCCGGAGATTATCCAACAAGGAGGACAAAATATGTGGCAGCTTTGGTTTTGCTCGCAAACGTTACCGACGCTCCAAGGGTTAAAGAATTGCAGAGGCTCGCAATTGAGGCAAGGGGAGAAATAGAGAGCGCTGAGAAGGAGAGAATAGAAAAGACCCTTCAGCTTTTTGACGAGGACATTGAACCCTTAATATGAAATTTGTTGTAGCGTTAACTGGAGCAAGCGGGCAGATAATTGGCATTAGGCTCATAGAAAGACTTCTGGAAAGGGGATTTGAGGTAATTGCAATAGCGACAAAGGCTGCTAAGATAACGATGAAGAGCGAAACAGATTACGACGAGGCTTATCTAAGGGAAATTGCGACGAAATACTACGACGAAGATGAAATATATGCTCCAATTGCCAGCGGAAGCTTCAGGCACGACGGGATGGCAATCGTTCCCTGTTCTATGAAAACAGCTTCGAGCATAGCCTATGGAATAACTTCTAATCTAGTCACAAGGGCAGCAGATGTAACTGTTAAGGAAAAAAGAAGGCTGATAATTGCATTTCGTGAAGCACCACTGCATTCAGCCCATCTTGAAGCCCTTCTAAGGCTTTCAAATCTGGGAGCAATAGTTTTTCCTCTCGTCCTATCATTTTACTCAAGGCCGAAAAGCTTGGATGAAATGATCGATTTCACGGTTTCGAGAATAATGGAGCTTATGGGGATAGAGGTGGAATACAGCAGATGGAAATGAAATCCATAATGATCTGCGGAACCAGCAGCAGTGCCGGAAAGAGCCTTATAGCCATGGCGATTTGCAGAATTCTGTCGAAGAAAGGCTACGATGTTGCACCATTCAAAGCCCAGAACATGAGCCTGAACTCTTTTGTTACCAAAAAAGGAAAAGAGATAGCAATGGCTCAGGCAATGCAAGCATTTGCAGCCGGAATAGAGCCAGATGAAAGGATGAATCCAATTCTGCTGAAGCCAAAGGGGAACTTTGTTTCCCAGCTCGTAGTTCTCGGAGAAGCTGTTAGAGACGTCAGTTCGGCTGAATACTATGCAATGATTCCGGAGCTGAAAAGAGTTGTGGAAGAAGCATACAGAAGCCTTGCTGATGAATTTGAGATAATAGTGATAGAAGGAGCAGGAGGAATGGCAGAAATAAATCTCTATGAAAGGGATCTTGCGAACCTATTCACTGCAAGGATTGCCAGGCCAAGGATAATGCTGGTCGGTGACATAGATCGGGGAGGAGTCTTTGCTTCTCTCTACGGAACCTATCTGCTACTGCCGGAAGATGTCAGAAAGATGCTCTTTGGCTTCATAATAAACAAGCTCAGGGGCAGAGAGGACTTTCTCTACAGCGGAATAAAGAAGCTCGAGGAAATGACGAATCTGCCAGTCATTTCCATCATTCCTTATATGGACATGGCCTTTCCTTCCGAGGACTCGCTGAACATAGAGGAATGGAAGGGCGAGAGATTGATTGGTATAATCCGACTTCCTAGGATCTCGAATTTCACAGACTTCGAGCCGCTTCGGAGCGTTGCGGGATTTGTTGAGCTAAAAGAAAAGCCGGATTGCGAGATAATAATAGTTCCCGGAAGCAAGGATACTGTAGCAGATTTAAAGGCTTTGAAAGATTCGGGAATGGCCGATGAAATAAAAAAGATGGCTGGTAAGAAGCTAATAATAGGAATCTGCGGTGGATATCAGATGCTTGGAAAGAAAATAGAAGACCTCGGCTTTGAGCATGGAAGATTAACTTTAAAAGGCCTCGGACTTCTGGATTCGGAAACCAGATTCGAGAGCTATAAAAAGATAACAAGACAGGTATCTAAAAAAGCCACGGGCGATGCGGAAATTGTGAGAGAAATAAAAGGTGAAACCGTATGGGGCTATGAAATCCACAAGGGAATAACTTTTTCCAAAAAGCCTGTCTTTGAAGACGATGGTTGCGAAAGCGAAGATGGAATGTGCTGGGGAACATATTTGCACGGTCTTTTCTGGAATTCGAACGTTATAAGAGCTGTTGGAAAGTATCTTGGGGTCAAGATTGAGCACAGAGATGGCTTTGGAGTTTTTGTGGAAGAAGTGGAAAAAAGATTAGGTTCTTTCCTTGAGAAACTTGTAAGCTGAGTATGCTGCAATTGCTCCATCACCGCATGCTGTAACTACTTGCTTCAGAGGATTGTTGCAGCAGTCTCCAGCTGCGAAAACGCCGGGAACATTTGTTCTCTGTTCTTTATCCACTTTTATGTATCCAAACTGATCTCTTTCTACGCCCAACTCAGCGACGATGTCTGTTGCTGGCCTAATTCCTATTGCTACAAAGATGGCAT
>Ga0065719_100255_pt1 | contig 15915 bp, 16 predicted proteins | sample GBSCel85sediment_FD_59106 | JGI IMG/M metagenome (GOLD analysis project Ga0065719, IMG submission 59106) | Hot spring sediment microbial communities from Great Boiling Spring, Nevada - Cellulolytic enrichment CS 85C v3 (version 3) | ecosystem: Environmental > Aquatic > Thermal springs > Hot... | reverse complement strand
AGATACCTGGCTGATGCTTCTCGCGGCGACGCTCTTCGCAGCGGCTGCCTACGTGTACTTCACCCTTATCAGACCCCTGAAGGAGCAGGAGCAGCTCAACAGGGGCTTCGGAGCCTACTTCCTGGGAGTGGGGATCTACGCGCTAGCAACGGGTATCTGGGCGACGATCACGTGGCCCTTCCCCGGTCCCTACAACATCGTGCTGATGGACCCCTGGGCGATCTTCGGCGTAGCCTGCCTAGTCCTGGGGCTATCCCTCCTGCTGAGGATCGACCTAGCTTTCACAAGCCTCGGCTTCGCTTTCCTAGGCATACTGCCCGCGGTGTATGGTCTCGCGATACTCAACTACCGTCTGACTAAAACCCCTGAGCTTACCTTCATCATGTACTTCTTCACAGGCCTCGCGGTCCTACTATCCCCGATCTTCTTCCACAAGAAGAACAAGACCCTGGCGTATATCGCCGTGGCCCTGCTCGTCATAGCGGGTCTGATCGCGCTCTTCATTGGCGTCAACGCAACCTTCGGCCACATCCCAGGCTGGAGCAAGTGGACGCCCTGGTACGGTGCAGTCAAAGTAGGAGGCTGAAGACCCGGTCTAACCCTGCTGAAAAACTTTTTTCTCCGCTCTTCCCCTAGTGGTGGTGCCTTCTCCACTCTCCTGGCTCGTGGAGGTGATAGAAGGCTCTCTCGACGACCTCGGACAGCGCTGGATGGATGTGCATTCCCCGGTAGATGGGGTCGGCTGAGCCGTCGCCCGCGTACATCAGGTTGACGACCTCCTGTATTAGGATCGACGCCTCGGGTCCCACAATGTGCGCCCCCAGGATCCGGAGGGTCTCCCTGTCCAGGATCACCTTGGCGAAGTAGTCCTCGACCATCATAGCCTCGCCCTTCCCTGTCTCGCCGTAGTCCGCGTAGCCGACTAGGATGTCGTAGCCCTTCTCCAGCGCTTCCTGCTCCTTCAGGCCGACGCTTGCCACCTCGGGCTCTGTGAACACCGCGTGCGGCACGGCGTGGTAGTCCGCCTTCACGTTCTCGCCGAGGAAGGCGTTCCTGTACACTACAATGCTCTCGTAGTTCGCCTTGTGCTTGAACATCAACCTCCCGGTGGCGTCGCCGAAGGCCCAGATGTCCTCCTTCGTGGTTCTCAGGTACTCGTCCACCACGATCCAACCCCTCTCGTCCGTTTTCACGCCGGTCTTCTCGGGCCTGGTGACGTCGCTGTTGCTCGCGCGCCCGGAGGCCACCAGTATCGCGTCTGCCTCGAACTCCACGTTATCCCCTGTGAGCTTGTTCTCCGCGACTACGATCTTCCTCTCCCCACTCCTCCTAAACTCCACCACCTCGTGGTTCGTCCTGATGTCCATGTACCTTGAGAGGTCTTCCTGCAGGCGCTCCGAGATCTCGGGCTCCTCCTCGGGCAGGATCCTGCTCCTGCGCTGGAGGATCGTCACCTGGCTGCCCATCATCGCCAAGAAGAAGCCGAGCTCGATGCCGACGAAGCCGCCGCCCACCACCACTGTACGCCTGGGCAGCTGGCGGAGGTCGCGGAAGAAGTTGTCGTTCGTGTAGTAGTCCACCTCGTCGATCCCCGGCACCTTCGGCAATGCAGGCCTGGAGCCCGTGCAGAGCAGCACCTTGTCCCCCTCGATCTCCCTACCACCAACGTCTACCGTGTAGTCACCCACGAAGGTGCCGTTTACCTGGTACAGGTCTATCAAGGGGTGCCTCTTAAGGGAGTTCTCGATCTCCTTGCTCTCCGAGTATATCCGGCGCCACACCCTCTCCATGACTCCTGTGAAATCCACAGACTCGAGAGAGACCTTGATGCCGAACTTTCCAGCCTCCCTTATCCGCCTCACGTTCTTGGCAACCTCGAGCAGCATCTTGGAGGGTATGCAGCCCCGCGTGAGACAAATCCCCCCGACCATGCTGTTCTCGATGACCGCGAACCTCATCCTAGCACCGCTGCTTATGAGCTCCGAGACGATGTTCATCGCGCTACCAGTGCCGAACGCGATCACATCGTAGTGCTTGACCATCACACCGTCATACGCGGTAAGGGTTATAAGCGTGAGCCGTGCCGGCTTGGGTGTGAGCCTGGCCCAGAGGCTCTGGAGGAGGCTGCCCCTTATCCTGATCCTGGCCAGTGTAGCTCTGGGCGCCGCGCTACTTCTNCTAAGGTACCCCCCGNCNCCCNCCTACCTGGCGCCCTACGTCGCGGAGATCAAGATTAAGGGGGCGATAGACTACTCCACGACCTCCCTCCTCGGCGCCACCGTGGGCGTGGAGGAGTACATCAGGCTGATCGAGCAGGCTGCTAGCGATCCTTCCGCCAAGGCGGTGNTCCTGGTCTTCGACAGCCCAGGAGGCACGGTGGCCGCCTCCTACGACCTCTACGAGGCGGTGAGGAAGCTAGCACAGAGAAAGCCAGTTGTCGCTTACGCGAGGAACCTCATGGCCAGCGGGGCCTACCTGGCGGCGCTGCCTGCCAGCAGGATCTACGCTAGCCCGGCCAGCATGGTNGGCTCCGTGGGTGTCTACACTACTGTGGTCAGCATCGAGGGCCTCCTGGGCAAGCTGGGGGTTGTGACCTACACGATCAAGTCGGGCTCGATGAAGGACATGGGGTCTATGTTCAGGAACATGACGGAGACTGAGCAGAGGGTGATGGAGGGGATAATCGCCGAGTACTTCAGCCTCTTCAAGGAGAAGGTGCTGGAGCACAGGCGTAGCGTCAGCGAGGAAGTCTTCACAGGGCGGCCCTTCGCCCCCCGCGAGGCGCTTGCGGCAGGCCTTGTAGATGGTGTGATAACCTACGAGGAGGCGGTCAACAGGACGCGGGAGCTCGCAGGCCTACCTCCGGAGGCGCCCATTGTCGAGCTGAAACCCAGGCCCCCGTCGCTCCTCGAGCTGCTGCTAGGCGTGGGCGACTACAGGCAGAGGCTGCTCACTGTGCCCCAAGCCATGGTGCTGGCGATGTGGCCTCCCCCCACTGCGACCCTAGCGCTGCCGCAGCCGTAGCTACTCTAGCCTGGCTAGCGCGTAGGTAGAGGCCGCGAGAAGGCTGAGAGAAGCCAAGAGAGCGGCGACATTGCCGGTCAGCACTGAGAAAGCAGCAACGGCAAGCCCGTAGGCAGCCTCGTAGGCGGGCAGGNGGTCCTTGGAGAGAGCTCTCTCCTTCTCGCCCTTCGGCGTGACCTCGAAGGGCTTTGGCCTCCTGGCGAGCCCCTTTAGGGCGTTCAGGGACAGCACGGGGGACAGCACGGTCAGTATGGCTGCAAAGCTCCCGAGGCTGGCCAGGGCCTCCCCTGGATCTGCGCGGTTGCCGGAGAGCCTCAGGTAGAGAGTGATGCATGCGGCTGCGAGGGCTAGGGTCAGAAGGGTCAGCGCGGCGATGACCATTAGCACGGCGATGCCGCCGAAACCGGGCTCGAGCAGAGCTGCAGCTGGTGCTAGCGCGATGGAGAGGAAAACAGGCAGTGTCTGCAGGGGCTGGGCCATGTAGGCTATCATCTCAAGCCTCTTCACCAGCGGGAGCTTCTCGCACCTCAGGAGTGCGAGGAAGCTGCGTGAGAGCACCTCGCTGGTGCCGTACGCCCACCTGCTCTGCTGCCTTCTCAGCGAGCACAACTTGGAGGGGACGAGAACGTCCACTTGGGCTTCNTCCAGCAGCCGNGTCCCGTACCCGGCCAGCGCGAGCTTCACACCCATGTGGATATCATCCTGGATGATGCCAGGCCCCCAGCCCCCCAGCTCGCGTACGACCCTTCACGGGGTAGGCGGTCCCCGAGCCGAGGGGGAAGACGAAGAAGCCAGCCCTGCTCCTCATCGTGTAGAGCATCCCNGAGCCCATATCCGTCACGAACTTCATCACCTTCGCGACCCTTGTCTCCTCGTCGTAGTAGCCCCTCCAGGGTATGACCAGGGTTGTCAGCCCGTCCGCGCTGCAGCATACATGCCGGAGGGCGCTGTCGCTCAGCATAGCGTCGGCGTCGAGCACGAGGACGTAGTCGCTCTCCGCGTACCTGAAGAAGAAGTCGTCGAGCGCCCCCGTCCTACCGCCCCTCGGCTCCTCTCTCCTCACAACCCTGACAACGCTGCTGCTCAGCGCGGTGCTCAGCCTCCCGGCGTGCTCCGGGTCGTCGTCGGAGAGTACCGTGATCCTCTTNGTGCAACCTTGATCAAGCACAGCCAGGTTCCTTGAGACAGCTCTAGAGACCACGCTGACAGGCTCTCCCTTGACGGGGACGACTATCTCGAGAGAAGGGGTATCGGCGCACCTCTCGCTGGGGGGAGAGCTCGGCGCCCTGGACGCGCGGTGGAGTATAGCGAGGTAGTATGAGAGAACGAATAGNATGGGGGTGTACAGCAGGATAAGGATAAGCGTGCTGAGGATCACCGCGCTCCACCTGCCCTGCCCTCGAGGATCCTCTCGACGTAGTCGCCGAAGAAGGCCCAGAGAGCGAAGGCCCCTATCAGCAGGCCTATACCGACGGCGAGGCCGATGACGAGGGCTTGTTTCACCTCGGGGCTGAGCGCGGCTAGATCCACTGCTAGGGTGACGATGAAGAGGGAGGTTAGCATGGTGAAGAATCTCTCGGTCTTCTCCTCGAGCCCCATCGACTTCGCCAGGGCGTCGACCACGAGGATGGCCACCAGCGAGAGCACAGCCACGCTGCCCGCTCTCGCGAGCACGCCAAGGTACTCGCGGTACGCCGCGGTGTACTCGGGGACGAAGAGCCTGACCACCAGGCTGGCTGCGGAGACGAGGATCATCGCGTCTAGAGCCAGTGAAATGACGAGCGTGACGGGGAGCCTCGTGCCCCCGGGGATCACGCTCTGGAGCTTCTCCTCGAGCCCGCTCGCGTTGACCAGCACCTTCACAACCCTGTGCACCAGCCTTATGAGGAGGAAGGCCAGGAAGAACGCTGCGACGCTGATCGCGAGCTTGGGAATTACAGCGGCGAGATCCTGGAGAAGCACCTGGAGCAGCTCTAANGCACCGTACTCCGGCATGCTACACACCCGCAAGCAGNGCTGTCAGCCTGTAGACCAGGTAAATTAGCGTTACCAGGGCCACTGTGGCCAGCATCTCGAGCATTGCCTTGAGGAACTCCCTGGAGGCCTGGACCGTGAAGGTGTAGCCGTAGAGGCTCGTCGAGTACACAAGCCTGCTGTACTCGTAGACCCTCCTCTCGGGTACCACCGCGGTCTCNGGGATCGCGAGCATAGCGACAACCACCGCGAGCAGCTTGAACGATGCCGCCGCGAGGAGGGCTGCGCCGGGCGGCATCCTCACGGCTATCGAGAGGGCCGTGGAGAGGAGGAGCCCTAGGTAGCCCGCGGAGGTCGAGAACACCGAGGCCTTGACCCTGCCCAGCCTCCGGCTGAGCTGGGCGAAGAGCTGCATGCCCAGGAGGTTCGCCCCCATGAATGTGAAGGAGGTTGAGAGCGAGAGGAGGGGGTGCGCCTCGGGGACTCTCACGAAGGGGATGAGCGCTGTCAGCAGGGTGTTCACACCCATGGCCGCGAGGTAGGCGCGGTAGCTCCTCCACGCGAAGGAGCCGAGGAGCGCGCCCAGGTTCCCGGCGAGCGAGAGAGCGAGGGGCACGTACAGCGGCGCGTTGAGCCCCCTCAGAAGCGGGCTCCACGCCAGCCCCACCAGGTTGCCACCTGCGTTCATAAGGGTCAGAACCAAGTAGGCGTTCACCCCCTTGACCATGGCTGCCTCCTGCAGATCCCCCGGCTGCAGGGGCTCCTCGACCCTCGCGGGCACCCTGGGTATCAGCAGCAGGGTGACCGTGCTCACAAGCCCCACCGCGAAGGCCGTGATGTAGAGCATGTAGTAGACAGTCGGCGGCTCCACGACCGTCGGGAGGTAGGTCATGAAGAGCGCCCCGAGGAGGGACGCGGCAGCGCCAGCGGCNGAGCGTCGCACAGAGACCCTGACCACCTCCCTNTCGGAGGGGAAGTAGGAGAAGATCAGGACGCCCAGGAGTAGGCTCGTCAGCAGCGAGAACATGTTACCTAGCAGGTAGACCGCGGCCTCTGCCGCCAGCCACTGGATGAGGAAGGGCGGGGTCGTCCAGAGGACGCGCTCGAGGAGGTGCGAGGACAGCAGCAGCACCCTGAACCTGCTGGTGACCGCTTCGCTCCTGCGGAAGACCGCCGCCGACAGCGCTATCCCGCCGAGCCCAGCGGGCAGAGCGACCCACGAGATGCTCTCGAGCGAGTAGCCGCTGTAAGCCAGCATGGGGACGAAGAGGCCCCTCGAGACAGCCACGTAGAAGCCTCCCGTGAAGGCCTCGGCCACCAGGAGCAGCTCGNCCGGCTTGAGCTCCCTACCCGGCATGCGGGNGAAGCNCTNCCNCAGNNNGCTAAAACGTTTTTCAGAGCTCCCGCGCCCTCCGCGTGGCTATGGATACGGCGTGGAGGTAGGACTCCCAGTTGCCGACATCCACCCACTCCGCGCCCGCCTCGTATGCGAGGAAGCCCACCCCGCTGTCGATGAGGAGCTGTATGGCGTCCGTGACCTCCACCTCGCCGCGGGGGCTCGGGGGCGTCCTCTCCACGGCCTGGAGGATCTCAGGGGGAGAAGACGTANAGCGAGGTGTTCGCGAGGTCCGAGACAGGCTCCTTGGGCTTCTCGACGATCCTCCTCACCCTGTAGAGCCCGCCTCCCAGCGGCTCGCCTACCACCACGCCGTACCTCCAGGGCTCGCTGACCCTCCGCACCGTGAGGATAGGCTCGCCCCTCTTGCTGTGCAGGCGCAGGAGCTCGGCCGCCACGTTCCCCCCGATGAAGACGTTGTCCCCGGCGGCCACGACGAAGAACTCACCCTCCACGAAGCCCCTCGCTGTGTAGACCGCGTGCCCAGTACCCTTGGGGACGGGCTGGTTGACCCAGGCGATGAAGGACGACTCCACCCTCTCGTAGAACCTCCTCAAGGCGCGCGCCTGCACACTCTTGCCCGAGCCCTCCAGGTACTCCACGAAGTCCCAGTCTGGGGTGAAGTGGTCCTCGATAGCCCGCTTGCCGCGCCCCACCACGAAGCAGTACTCCCTGATCCCCGCCTCGAACAGCTGCTCGAAGACTATCTGTATCACGGGCTTCGGCAGGAGAACCCCCTCCTCGACCACAGGCAGGGGGAGCATCTCCTTCGGCAGCTCCTTCGTGAACGGGATGAGCCTCGTCCCCAGTCCGGCAGCCAGGATGACAGCCTTCCTAAGCTTCAAACACAGCCCCTCCCGAGCCCCGGGCGGGGACCTAAAACCCTTTCCCCGCGGTAAAGCGAAACGAATAAGTTGGGGCATCCACCTGTCATAAGCCGATGGTGCAAGCCAAGAGGTTTGGAGAGCTAATCTACACGCCCGAGAGCGCTAGCGGCGAGGCGATATCCAAGGTCGAGACTCACACGCCGAAGATCGAGGCNCCTGACACCGTGAAGGCCGGGGAGCCGTTCTACGTCAAGGTGTCTGTAGGCCCCCACCCGAACACGGTGCAGCACTCGATAAGGCGTGTCGAGCTGTACTTCTACGAGGAGGGCAGGTCTTTCAACCCTGTGCGGGTCGCCGTCGTCGAGCTGGAGCCTGAGTACGCAGAGCCCGAGCTAACCTTCAAGGTCACCGTCAAAAAGAGCGGCGTCCTCTACGCGCTCGAGTACTGCAACCTGCACGGAGTCTGGGAGGCGCGGAAGGAGGTAAGAGTCTCCTAGGCTCTTATTTAAAGCTTTCTCAGAAAGAAAAATATTCTTTTTCCTCCAAAAGACCCTGTATGCTTACCAAAGGCCAGCGCCTAGGCTACGGCTTCGCCCGCTTCGGCTCCACGATCTTCATGGGGCTCTACGACTTCGCCAGCTTCTACGTATACTGGGAGGTCTTCAAGCTCAACCCTGTCGACGCCGGCCTCATAGGTGTCGCGGGCAAGCTCACAATAATCGTTGCAAGCCTGGTCGTCGGCTACCTCAGCGACTCCATCTGGACGAGGTGGGGTAAGAGGAAGCCCTTCATCGCGACGGGAGCGCCCATGCTCGCGCTCTCCGGCTTCCTGCACTTCACGCCGATCTACTTCCTGCCCCCCGGCGCCTACAGCCTCCTGGTGGCCTGGGGTATCGCGACGAGCGCGTTCTTCCACTTCGCCTACGCCTGGCTCCTGACACCCTACCAGGCTTGGCTTGCGGAGATCAGCGAGCCGCCCGAGAGGGTTGACATCTCGATGATCCAGAACATCGCGAACATCCTAGGCAACGTGGTGAGCACCGCCACGGGCTTCCTCGCGAAGATGCTGGTCGCGTGGGGCCTCTTCATGCCCCTGATAGGTGCCTACAGCCTGATCCTCCTGGCGTTCTTCACCCCGCCGCTCATCCTGATCCCCGTTGAGAGGAGGACAGAGGTCAAGCTCAACATCGTGAGGGACTTCAAGGAGGTGTTCAAGTACCGAGAGTACGTCAAGTGGCTGGGGGTTCGGGGCTTCATGTCTACAGCCTCGATGATGCTGATCATCACGATCATCGCCTACATTGAGAAGGTTATCGGGATGGAGCACGACATTGCCTCAGTCTCCTTCGGCTTGGTGCTCGTGCTCTTCGTGGCAGGCTCCTTCCCGCTCTGGGGCAGGGTCGCCAAGAGGAGGGGAAAGGGCTACGCACTCTCGAGGGCGATATTATTGCTGATCGTCACCCTACTCCTGGTGCCCGTGCCCTACTTCATCGGGAGCGCTATCCTCAGGATAATCGTGGGCTACCTGATCGTCGCCGTGGGGGCTATAGCGATCTCCGCCTACGTGCTCTTCCCCTACGCGGTTATCGCCGACCTCGCCCATTGGTACGAGGTGCAGAGGGGGGAGAGCAGGGCAGGGCTCTTCACGGGCTTCGAGGGTATACCGATAAACATCTTCGAGTCCATAGCCTACGCGGTCACAGGCTTCCTGATGAGCCTGCCGCCGGCACCAGGNGTCGAATACACCACGGGCCTCCTCCTCTGGGGCTTCGTGGCAGCAGCCTTCGCCGCCTGCGCCCTAGCCATACTGAAGCGCACAAACATCGACCCCTTCCTCAAGAGGTAGCCAGGCTGCGCCGAGCACNCCTTCGGCCTCGCGGTAGGCCTCTGAGCCTTACCCTCGGGGAGCCCGGCACTCTCCGTGCGCTGAGTAGTGAGAGCTAGAGAGTGCTCTACAAGCCTCTACTCGAGCAGCGTCTCAGCAAGCCTCCTTGGATCCACCCTCCTTATCCCGGGGATCCTCTCGTAGACATGGTCTGTCGAGACCACTGCTCTGTCGGGGTCTGCTAGGAGGGCTGTCGCTGCGTAGTAGGCATCGAACACCGATGACATGTTNTACTCGAGCATTAAGGCCATAGCTGCCAGGAATATGTCGACTGTCGCCGGTATCCACACAATGTTCGCTATGTGTGTGAGCTCAGCCACTCTGCTGAGCATCTCCTCCCTGTCGACGCCAAGCTTGACAGCTACGTAGTAGAGTTCGTGCAGAACCTCACAGCTCGCGTAGAGCGTTAGCCTCCCCGCATCCGCCGCCCTCAGAATCGCTTCAGCGTACGGTTTGAGCCAATCCTCCTCCTTCACATGGGCTGAGAGCATCAGTCTCTATCAGCAAGCTTCCTCCTCCTCCTCAGCCTCTCCTCNACCTCCTCGAGGGCGGCCGACTCCGCCAACCTCCTCAGCTCCCCCCTCTCCAGCTCTGTCTTCAGCCAGGACGAGCTGGCCTCCACAGGGCTAGGAGGGATCTTTATCAGGATAATCCTCCTTCCGGCAGGTATGACAAGCACCCTGTCTCCAGGCGAGGCCACACCTCTAGGGAGCTTAATCCTCCCCCTATCATCCACCTTGACCACACTGGCCATCGCCAATCCCCCGGGAATGCAGAATATCCCCATTTTTAAAATCCTTTCCCCAGCTGCCGTGCTAGGGTGTTGCGAGGCCGGGTAGCTTGGGGTAGGGCCTGGCTTGGTAGATGTGTGCTAGCCCGCAGATGTACCTTGTGAGCCTCTCCACCCCGATGCCGAAGCCAGCGGAGGGGCTGATCCCCTCCTTGAGCATCTCCAGGTACCACTGGTACCCGGAGGGGTCCTCGCCGCTCATCCTGAGCCTGCGCAGCACCCGCTCGTACTCGTACTCGCGCTCAGCACCGCTCGCCGCCTCGCCGAAGCCCTCGGGGTACATCAGGTCGAAGTCCAGGAGGACGCCCGGCCTGGCCGGGTCCTCCCGGTCGTAGAAGCCCCGCGCCGTGATGGGGAACTCCGTGATGAAGAANGGCTCCTCGTGCAGCGCCGACAGGAGCTCCTCGCCCTCCCAGGAGAGCTCGGCGCGGGGATCCTGCTCGACCCCGTGGGAGCGGAGGGCCTCCACAGCCTCGGCGAAGGTGTACCTCCTGAAGGGCCTCCTCGGGGCTTCGAGCCTCCTGCCCAGCCTCTCCANGTCCCTCCAGTGCAGGTCCAGGGCTGCCCGCACCGCGTGCGCCAGCAGGTCCTCCGCCACCCTCATGGCGTCGTGGTAGGTGGCCTTGGCGATCTCCAGGTCTAGCTGGACGAACTCGGCGAGGTGCCTCCCTGTGTACACGGTGGACGGGTCCTCCAGCCGTACGTTCGGGCTCACGATGTAGATCCTGCCGAAGGCGTCGGCGAGCATCTGCTTGTACATGATCGCGCTGCTCATGACCTTGAAGGGCGCGCCGTAGTAGTCGAAGGTCACGCGCTTCGCCCCCCTTATCCCGGGGTCTGTCGCGGGCCCGATGATCGGCGGNAGGAACTCGAGGAACCCCCTCTCGTCTAGGAACTCCCGCATCGCCCGGAGCAGTGACGCCTGGATACGCAGTACGGCCTGATGCTCCTCGCTCTTCAGCAGCCTCCAGTACCTGGAGAGCTTCCCCTCTAGCTCCCGGAGGAAGTCCTGTCTCGAAGCAAGCTTCTCCAGCTCGGCGAGGCTCGGGTAGGGTTTCGGCAGGGTTTTCGTCACATTGGTTTGGCGGGGGGTGGGGGATAAAACTCGTTCTCCGTCCAACCGGGAAGAAGTAGAACGACCTTCCCCTAGCCCCCGGGCTCTTGCTGAACATCTTCCCGTANAGCTGCGAAGAGCTCGGAACACTTTTTCTCAAGGAACTCCCTGAAGACATCGAAGGTGTTGGCCAGGTAGGTCAGATCGCTCTCGTCGAGCTTCTTCAGAATCCTCTTCACGTTCCTCTCCTCAATCTTGCTGAACCGGGGGTTTAGCCTCAGCACCTCCAGCACTGCCTCCACCAGGGAGTCCTTCCTGTCCAGAGACACGTGTCTGATGCTCGGGGGCAGTACATATCCGTTGCCGCGGGGCGCGCGGTTTATCTCGGGGTTCAGCGCTCTAGCGCGTGTGGGGGGTGGCGGCTCGAGGGGGTACGACCCCGTCANGGTTGCGGAAGGCCTGAGGCAGGTTGTGTGCTCGGGGTGGAAGAGGAAGTACTATAGGTTCCGGGGTGGTCGCTGGTACGGCGGTATCGCCACCGCGGACTGCGTGGGCTGCAACCTGCGGTGCGTGTTCTGCTGGGGTTGGCAGGTGCGCGACAACCCTGCGAGAGCTGGCTTCTGGTGCAGCCCAGAGGAGGTGGTGGGCAGGCTCGTCGGCATCGCGAGGAGGAGGGGGTACAGCCAGGTGAGGATCAGCGGGAACGAGCCGACGATATGCCGGGAGCACCTGCTCGGGGTCCTGGAGCGGCTGGAGGGGGCGGGGCTCNNCTTCATNCTGGAGACGAACGGCATCCTGATCGGGCACGACGCGAGCTACGCGCGGGATCTCTCGAANTACGACTTCGTCCACGTCCGCGTGTCGCTGAAGGGCGCCGACCCCGAGGAGTTCCACACGCTGACCGGCGCGGTGCCCGAGGCCTTCGAGCTNCAGCTGAGAGCCCTCGAGCACCTGCTCGACTACGGTGTACCCGCGCACCCGGCGGTGATGCTCTCCTTCTCCGAGGGCTGGAGGGTGGAGAGGCTGAAGGAGAGGCTGGCCGAGATCGACCGGAGCCTCGTGGAGGAGTTCGAGGAGGAGTACGTGTTCCTGTACCCGCACGTCGTCGAGCAGCTGAGGAGGCACGGGCTCTGGCCCAGGGTTGCCTACAGGCCGGACAGCATACCGGAGGAGCTCATCTAGCGCGCCTCGCGGCACTCCCGCCTCAAGGGGCACTGCCCGCAGAGCCCCCTCGAGCAGTACAGCTTCTCGTGGACGTAGAAGGCGGTCTGAACCCACCCCGCCAGCCTCCCCAGCTGCGAGGACGCCAGCCACCTCGTGCACCNCCCGCGCGCAGGGCACTCGCCGCACCGGTACCTCCTGCAGTAGCTGGGCCTGGGGGCTCCGGCTCCCTCGAAGAGGCCCAGCCTCCTGCACAACCCCGCCATGTGCCTGTCCACAGGCGCCGCCGAGGCGTCGGCGAGGGCGAAGAGCAGGGTTGCGTCCGCGGTCTTCGGCCCCACGTANCTGCAGCGCAGCAGCTCCCTCCTCACGTCCCCGCTCTGCAGCGCGCTGGAGGCGCAGCGCACAGCCTCCGCGAGCCTCCTGAGCTGGAAGCTCCCCCCGATGCTGGGGGCGAGCTCCGCGGCGCGGAGGGGGTCGTCCGCCATCCTCCAGAGCCTCCTCGTCCAGGAGAGCACGTTGGTGTGGTAGCTGGTAGTCTGGGAGAGGAAGACCGCCGTGAAGATGTGCAGGGGGTCGAACACGTCCACAGAGAGGCCGAGGGGGGCGTAGGCCTCCAGGAGTAGCTCCACGAGCCAGGAGAGGCTGCGGCTGGGGCTCTCCCGCTCCCTCACCTCGAGGTACCAGACGCCGGTGTAGTACTCAGCCTCCTCCACCGGGCAGCTCGTGAGCAGCTCGCCGCCGACCTGCTTCATGTGGCAGCCTGCGGACCTGCCGGCGAGCTTGCGGTAGGCGCCCTGCCCCCCCTCGAACAGCGAGAGAACGAAGGAGGGGTACAGCGTCAAGCCCAGGTCCAGCCCGCGCAGCTTCAGCTTGTGCAGAGCCACGCCTACATCGCTCGTGGGGTGAGATAACCTCAACGACTTAGCTCTTCTAACGTTGGCGGTGGGGGCCGAGGCGAGAGTTGAGGGGTAGCAAAGCACCTTGTTAATAACCTCAACTCAAAGTTTTTAAAAGCTAAAGCCGCTGTGGTTATCGCGGGGAGCAGCATGAACCTTTTGGAGCAGTACCTCAGCTACCCAGCGGCTCCCGAGAGGATCATATCGATCGTCGGGATCGAGGTGCACTGGCTGATCCTCCAGTACGTCCTAGGGCTCCCGCTGGTGATCCTGGTCCTGCTGCTGCTATACAGGAGGTCTCGGAACGAGAGCTGGCTGAGGCTCGCCAGGACTGCGACCAAGGCCCTGGGGCTCACCTTCGCGGTGGGGGCTGCCGCAGGGACCCTAAGCGAGTTCGGGCTGGTCGTGGTCTGGCCTAACGTGCTCGAAGCGGCTGGCCGCTACATCTACTTCCCCTTGTACCTCGAGATCTTCGCGTTCCTAACAGAGATCGTGTTCATCTACCTGCTGGTTTTCGGCTGGAACAAGCTCCCGCTGAACGCGAAGATCGCAGTGGCATTCCTGGCGCTGGTGGGCGCCTGGTTCAGCGCGGCGATGATCATGAGCGTCAACAGCTACATGGTGGCCCCCACGGGCATCGCTCCAGCGTTCAGCCAGGAGCGGGGGTGGATGTACGACCAAGGCTACCCGAAGGTCCTCCTCGTCGTCCCCGAGGACTTGGCGGGCCTGCTGGACGTGGGTAAGCTGCAGTCCCTGGGGATGGAGGTGGTAGGTCCTCTCGGCGGCGGAGTAGCAGTCTACATGCCCTCGAGGGTGGTGGCCAGGCTTGCGCANGAGGCCTGGGGTGCTAGGACNGTCGGGGAGAGCGCGCTGGCCCTGGTCGTCAAGCCCGAGGCGCTCCCAGCCGTCAAAGGGGTGCTCGTCAAGGATGTTGTCGACAGGATCCTCGTCGAGACCGTGAGGACCGTCGGGTACACCACTGTGACCGTTCCAGTCCCCTGTCTACACGGGGAGCATTCTCCACGCCATCGGTGCGGGCCTGGTTGTGACAGGCTACACTGTTGCCGGTGCTTTCGCGCTGCTCACCCTGCTCTCGGGGAAGAAGACGAAGTACTACGTGGACGGCCTGAGGCTCGGGACCTACTTCTCGCTCGCCGCAGTAGTGGTCCAGGGAGCTGTCTTCGGGCACATCCTCGGCGTGCAGGTGGCCCACTACAACCCGGAGAAGCTCGCGGCGATGGAGGGCACAAGCGGGCAGATACTCAGCCTGTCCAGGGCCCTGGGGCTGGAGGACCTCATGAAGCTGGTGGTCTACGGGCGCCCCGACGCGAAGCTGCCTGAGTACGACGGGATACAGAGGGACTACTGCACGCTCATGGGCGTGCCTGCGATCTCTGACTGCAGACCCCCGCTGATAATCCACTACCTGTACTACGTGAAGACGGGCCTGGCGATTCTCCTCGCGCTCTTCACGCTCGGCGTCCTGGCGCTCTTCACCGCGAAGAAGGAGATCGGGAACCTCTGGCTCTACGGGCTGGCTCTCTCACCTGTTGTAGCGCAGCTAGTGTCCTTCCTGGGCTGGGCTGTCAGGGAGATCGGCAGGAAGCCGTGGACGATCTACGGCGTGATGACCGTGGATGTTGCGCGCACAGCGAACCCAGCGGGAGTGCTAGAGTACACGCTCGCGGGCTTGCTCTTCGTGGCTGTTCTCGCTGGGCTCTGCTACGCGGCGTGGAGGCTGCTCCTGGTCCCGAGCCTGAGGGGTGAGGCGGAGTGAACGCGCCCGTGCTCTTCATGGCTCTGGTGTTCGGGGTGCACATCGTCGCGGTGAACATCGGCATCGCTCTGGCCACTGTGGTCCCGCTCCTCAAGAGGAGGGCGGTGAGGCTGGGCGACAAGCCCCTGGAGGAGGCTGCGAGAAGGCTATTCAGGGTGTACGCAGCCACGTACGCGCTCGCAGGCGTGATGGGGACTGCCTTCACGGTCTTCCTGCTGAGCTTCTACCCCGAGTTCGTCGGCATAGCGGGCAACATCGCCATGGTGCCCTTCGGGATCTCTGTGATCTCGATACTCTTCCACTTCTTCGCGATCGTCGCCTACTGGTACGGCTGGGGTAGGTTCTCCGAGGGCTTCCACGACTTCGTCGGCTGGATCCTGATGATCACTGCGTACACGATCCCCCTGGGCTTCAGAGCGGTCTTCGCCTTTCTGAACACCCCGCAGGGGCTGGTGCTCGGCGAGAAAGCGAGCCTGGACTTGGTCCAGGCGCTGCTCAACCCGACCTTCCTCCCGCTGTACCTGAAGAGCATCGCGGGAGCGCTGACCTTCGGCTTCCTCTTCATCGCAGGGGTGTTCGCGTACAAGGGTCTGAGGCAGGAGCTGAGCAGCGTCGAGAAGAACCTCTACCACGACTGCCTCAAGCTCGCCATGGCAGGGCTCTTCGCGATGATGTTCCTGGGGCCCTGGTACACGGTCGCCCTGGTGAGCACCCCGGTGAAGTTCAACAACATCTTCGCCGGGCTTGGAGTCGCGCTGAGCGCGCCCACGCTCTCCAACTACTCCTGGCTCTTCGTCCTGAAGATGCTCCTGGTAGCGGCGCAGGCTTGGCTGCTCATCCAGCTCTTGGTGCCAATCCGCGGGGCCGGGGCCGCGTTCTCCCAGCAGGGGTACAAGGCCTCGATAGCTGCGGCTGCCGCCGCTGGCCTAACAGTCCTCACCGGCGAGTACCTGAACGCGTTCAGCCAGTACCCGTACTTCGTCGCCAACGCGCCTCTGATCGCCGACAAGCTACCGGAGCCCTACAGAACCATCCTCGGCCGGAGCTTGAACCTGGAGAACATCAGCCCCCTAGCGCAGGATCCCATGCTATACCTGGTCACAGCGCTGGGAATCGCGGTGCTGCTGG
>Ga0065719_106707_pt1 | contig 15941 bp, 20 predicted proteins | sample GBSCel85sediment_FD_59106 | JGI IMG/M metagenome (GOLD analysis project Ga0065719, IMG submission 59106) | Hot spring sediment microbial communities from Great Boiling Spring, Nevada - Cellulolytic enrichment CS 85C v3 (version 3) | ecosystem: Environmental > Aquatic > Thermal springs > Hot... | reverse complement strand
GGTAAGGAGCATAGGGAGGGCTTAAGTTCGAGGGAGAGGGCTTCTCCCCTTTCGTCCTCTTTAATGCTCTCGGCAGCGCTTGTCGTCCTGCTGGTGCTGGCGGGCTCGGCGGCTCTCGGGTACCTGGTCATGCGGCTCGACATAGCGAGCAGCTTCACCCCCTTCTACCCTGGAGGCGATACTCCTGTCGGTGCTGCTATCAACAGCCTCTTCTTCCTGCTCCTGGTCCTGGCGGGTGCGGGTATGCTCCTTGCGCTGACCAGAAGGAGGAGGCTTGACATCCTGCACCTGGTGCTGGCTGTGGCTATCTTCGTGTCTTACTGGGGCATACTGGAGATCTACGCAGCCGTGCTCGTGGACGAGGAGCTCGGCGCGCTCGTGGACCTTATGTCCCTCGCTATAGCGTTCCTCACAGCTTTCCTGGTAGTGAAACCCCTTAGCCTGACCCTGCTGAGTGCTCTGCTGCTGCTCTACGGCGTGATGGTAGGCCCCATCTTCACAGCTATGCTAACACCGCTGAGCACGGTCGCGGTCTCCGCCACGCTGGCGGCTTACGATGCATACTCAGTCACGAGAGGTCCCCTGAAGAGGTTCCTAGAAACCTTGAGCCAGCATCAGGATTCAGGTAAGAACCGAGGGGAGCTGCTGCGAGGAGCGGTGGTGCACATAGGTCCCTTGAGCCTCGGGATGGGTGATGTTCTTGTGTACTCGATGCTCTCGCCTCTCTTCCTGGCTACTCCCAGCTACTCCCTCCTGAGGTGGATTGTGTGCTCTGTGGGGCTACTCGCAGGTTTCCTGGCCACCCTATGGATGCTTCGGCGCAGGCACTTCATGCCAGCGCTGCCTCTGCCTGTTGCCTTCTCTCTTTCTGCTTACGCTACATGCTACCTGCTGGGGCTCTGACGTGTGCACGTAAAGCTTAATTTCTGGAGTTATGTGAAAAGCTGTTGTGCAACTATGAGCCCTGAAAGGATTATAGTCTTCGTTCTGGTAAATACCCAGGTTGGAAAAGAGGACGATGTGCTCAAGGCTCTCAGGGGGCTAGAGTATGTAAGAGAGGCTTACGTCATATACGGCGAATACGACCTTGTAGCCAAGCTCGAGGTGCCGGCGCTAGAGCTTCTCGACAAGGTCATCACAAACATAAGGAGCATGCCCGGCGTCACCAGGACCTCCACGCTTATAGCTGCGTCGCGCTAGAAGTAAGCTGGGGAAATGAAGAGCGCGTTGGAGGATGAGTAGAGGATGATACTCGAACGGGCGGACTGATCCCCCCTTTTTTCGACCGCTTTATCTTGCGTCCAAGTAGCAGATTTCAGAGAATACAAGGGCTGCGACCACAGAGCCGTAGTACCCCTCTGGCACCTCGAGCTCCTCCACCACGTACCTCGGTTTGTCCAGGTCGAGCTCCTCGTTCTCTCTGATCTCCCGCCACATGCGCTCCAGCCGCTCCAGGGTCTCTAGGGAAGAGTTACTATCGTGGAACTCGAGAACATAGCCGTGCGGCCTACCTGTGGCCCAGGAGATCCCAGCGCTTATCTTTGCAGGGCCCTTCGCTCGCCTCTCGCTTATAACCACAAAGGCTATGGCACCNGGGGGNGAGGGGGTGGTAATTCTCCTCCTCAGCGTCTGGGGGTAGTATCGAGGAAACGGGGACCAGGTTGAGCTGGTGTATCCTTGCGTCTTTCAGTGCGTTATTGAACGCGAGGAGGGCGGAGACCCTGCTCAGCCCCTTCCCCCTTACCACGAAGAACCTTCTCGGGTACAGCATCGCCACGCGGTAGAGTCTTCCGCGCACGGAGTATATAAAGGGTTTCGAAGAGCCCGATGCGGTGCTCCTCCTCGACCACGACCTCGCCTAGGGTTTTCCTCATGCACTCTATGAGCCTCCCAACGTCGGAGAGCGACGAGGTCAGGATCACCAGGCTGCCATCTGTCCTGAGGGTTTCCGACGCCTGTGCTACCAGCTCCTCGGAGAACTCGACCCCAGTAGTGCCACCGCACCATAGTGGCTCGTCGCAGTAGTCACAGGGGAGGTAGGGCGGGTTGGAGACCACAAGGTCCACCGAGCTACTCCTAACCGCTGCTAGCTTATCCGAGACCACGACGTCCACGTTGGGTAGTGCGGCTGTACGGGACTTTGTAGCAAGTACTGCTCTCTCGCTTATGTCGATGCCTACAACGTACTCGCTCCTGTTTGCAAGCTCCGCTGTTACGAGCCCGCTGCCGCAGCCAACCTCAACAGCAACCCTGGCTGGAGCTATGCGCCCCACGAACCATGCGAGAAGCAGAGTGTCTTCAGAAGCGGGGTAGATGCCTGCTTCACTGATCGCAGTGGTGCACTCTGCCACACGCGATACCCCGGCGGCTAGCAGCTGGCTAGAGCCCCAGGAGCCGCCTGACCTCGGGGGCCATGCGCTCGGGTGTCCATGGTGGGTCGAAGACTAGCTCCACCTCGACGTCTTCGACCTCGGGTATTTTCTGCTTGATAACTTCTTCCACCATGTCAACTAGGTAGACGGAGAGTGGACATCCGAGAGTGGTCAAGGTCATCCTCACCTTCACCTTCCTCCCATTGACTTCGACGCCGTATACAAGCCCTAGATCTACGACGTTAAAGGGTAGCTCTGGGTCGTAGACTTCCCTCAGGGCGTTTATGACACTCCTCAGCTTTCACCCCCCGTCAAGGCTTAATCCCGTCTGTCATACCCTCCTCTGTGCTTTTATCGTTTTCTACTTCTCGTGAGAAGAAGGTCTGGGTGAAGTCTGTGTCCAGAACGGCGAGGATCCTGCTGATCTTTCTCGGGCCGAGCCCCGCTCTGCGAAGCTCGGCAGGCGATGCCAGGAAGAACCTTCTCGGGGTTCTGAAGTGCTCCAGCAGCCGCTTTGCTGTGGTGCTACTGATACCGGGGAGGGTTGCAAGGAGGTTCAGCTGGACTATGGGCACGCTCCCGAAGTCCTTTCTCACAACTCTCTTTTTCACAGGCGTCAGGTACTCGCTGTCCTTCTCTAGCTTCCTCGAGAGTAGGTAGATGAGCAGCGCTGTCCTCTCGGGGCTCGACACCTGAACTGCTGGGACTTTCATCTCGGCGAGTGCGAGCAGCGCCCCTAGAACCTGGTTGATCCTAACCCCCCTACCTGCAACTGTGAGCTCGAGATCACCCTCTACCACGATCAAGGGCTTTTCGTAGGCTTCGCGAAGGAGCCTTGCCTGCTCAAAAAGTCTCTTATCAATAATGGAGTTCACGAAGTCTTCAGAGCTCTTCCTCTCCACACCGTATATGCCGCCGATAACGTAGTCGCCCACCTCCAACCTCTCAAAGACGGGCCTCAGGCCGAGCCTTATGAGCTCCGGAATCACTGGCGATCTGCGTTCTCTATCGTCCACCTTCACCTCCACTCTGCCAACCCCCTCTGGTGTTGCGACTGCCCAGATTAAAGCAGCGCTACGTAGCCCAGCTTCTCAAGCACCCTCCTGGCGTACTCCCCCGGGTCAGCAAAGCCGGCAGCCGGCACGTATACCCTCAGGGGCCCGCTCACCTTGAGAAGCCCGGCATCGTGCAGTTTCTGCAGCGCGGCATCCTTCTCCTCCTCCGTAATCCTCTCGTGGGTGCGCTGGGCCAGTGCATCCACGTTCTCCTTGATAAAGTGAGAGCGGTACGTAGAGCTGGCCCAGCTGCAACACGCCCATAATAGCTGCAGCTAGAACCAGCCTCTCCTTCCGCGACAGCACGTCCACTAGCTCCTCGGAGATCAAGTTTCTGCCGCTAAGCTGCGTGACCGCCTTCTCCACGTGCTTCTGCGAGACGCGGTCAGCTCCTTCATTCTCCGCTATCAGCCCAGCATAGAGGGCTAGATCCAGCGCAGCTCGGATATCTCCCTCGAACAGGTCCAGCGTGGCACGGGCGATGAGCTCGGCGGCCTCCTCGAGGAAAGCCCCTTTCCCGAAGGCCTCCGCGACCCTGTAAAGCACGATGTCTATGATCTGCTCGTAGGTGTACGGCGGGTACCTCACGATCATGCGCCCCAGGGTGCTCCTCTCCTCCGCGCTGAGACCGACGCTCCACTCCTCCCTTCGTGCGATGAAAACGACCGCGGCCACGTTCCGGACACCCAGCTCCTGGAACCTCGTGAGGCTGTACACCACCCGCCCGCCCTTGAGCGAGCGTGTCCCCACGAGTTCGTCAGCCTCGTCCACGGTGATCATGACCCGCCTCGGGCTCTTGCGCTCGATAAGCCTAGCTAGCTTTAGGAAGGCCTCCCCGGCGCTGATGCTCCTGGAGATCCTCGCGCCGAGCTGTGAGGCAAGGTGCGAGTAGACGAGCCAGGGGGATGGCTCGCTGAGCAGCTTGAGGTTCACGTAGAGGTGGGTGATCCGAGCCTCTTCCTCCAGTCTTCTCGCAACCAGCACGTCCGAAGATGTCTTCCCCGTGCCCACCGGGCCTATTAGCTGGACCACCTGTGTGGCGCCTTCCAGCGAGCTTTTCACGAGCGAGTAGAGCCGGTCCACCTGCTCGTCTCTGTGCGGCAGTCTCGGAGGCACATACCTACTCGAGAGCGCCTCGGGCCTAACTAGGAGTCTCAACCCAGACCCATGGCTGGATCGCCTGAGAGGTTTTCCACCTCACTCCAAGATATAATGGTGAAAGTGAAATCAGATCGTCGCGAGCCAGTCACAGCTCCTTCGAGACTGGAGCGGCTTCATCATCCACGCACCCTAGAGTGCAGGCCGATATAATGCTTTCCGCGTGGAACACTGGGACTGTGGAGCGCCACCTGAAGGAGCTGGGGCCGCTCGCTTGCATGAGGCTTAAATACCCGGCACCCCCTCTGAAGCCCGGCTTACATGAGGTCCAAGGCTCTCCTAGTGTTTGTGCTCTCGATGGTAGCGATAGCGCTCTATTGGTTCCCCCAGCCGCTGGTTGTCGGTGACTACGTGCTGGGCGGCTATCCGTGGTACGCGCCGGAGAGCTCCAAGGCCGCTATGTTCGCGATTGGGGTGGTTCTAACAGCAGTCTTCCTCGGGCTCACTACCTTCATGTTCTACATCTCCAGGGAGGTAGAGCGGCTCCCCGAGAACCCCGAGCCTGCCCGGGAGGAGCTATCCTGGTAGCAGCATGCGCGCGGTGGCTTTGCTGTGAAGGTCTGGGTGGAAGCGCTGACCCCGAAGCAGATCGTGCTCTTCTCCTACCTTCAGGAGGAGCTCTCTGGCGAGGTTTTCCTCACGACTAGGGACTACGACCTTAATGTCGAGCTAGCGCACAGGCTCTGGAGGAAGTTCTACGTGGTAGGCAGGCACGGCGGCCGAAGCTTGGCCGGGAAGCTGAGACAGAGCCTTGAGAGATCGCACAGGCTTGCGCAGATAGCCCTGATCGAGTCTCCTGATGTACATGTGACATTTGTCTCTCCCGACTCCTCCAGGGTGGCTTTCGGGCTCAGCATACCCATTGTCGCCGCGACAGACTCGCCGCACTCCGACGCCGTGAACAGGCTAACTTTGCCTCTCTCCAAGCTTGCCGTCATTCCCAGCTTCACCGCCCAGGAGCTCTCCACCTACGCAGGTCTTACCAACTTCGTGACCTTCGAGGGGGTCTTTGAGCTTGCCAGGGTTTTCAGGGAGAAGGAGCCTAGGGAGCACCACGCCAGGGAGCTGGGGCTGGAGCCCCTCGGCTACGCTATTGTGAGGCTCGGCGAGGAGAAGTCCTACTACTACTACCTCTCCAGGCGCGCTGCCCTAGACGCGCCGCTACAGCTAGCCACCTACCTGCTGAAGACCACAGACCTGGACCTGCTCGTGTACCCCCGCTACCCTGACCAAGCCCGCGCTGCGAGGCACGCTCTGGCCCCCTGGGCGAAGAGGGTGAAGTTCCTGGAGGGACCCACCGACTTCCTGAGCCTTGAGTTCTACGCAGTGCTCGTTGTGACGGGAGGAGGAACCATGGCCACGGAGGCGTCCCTCATAGGCACTCCCGCGGTCAGCACGTACCCCGGCAGGCTCTCCGTCTTCGAGTACTTGAAGGCGAGGGGTTTCCCTCTCTACCAGTACCCTCTGAGCACCGACCAGCTTGGCAGGCTAGTTCGCCGGGGTCGACAGCCGAGAAGCTGGGAGCAGGTGCTCGCTCGCCTGAGGGGGCTCTTCCAGGATCCGGTGCGTGTGCTCGCGGATGCTGTGCATGCAGCTGCAGGGGGCTGAGGTACGCAACACATTTAAAGGTCTTAATCGCGGAGCTGAGCGGCGGTCACGATGGAATACGTTTACGCGAGCTTGATACTGTACCACGCAGGGCGCGATATTACGGAGGAGAGCGTGAGGAAGATACTAGAAGCAGCGGGCATCCAAGTCGATGAAGCCAGGCTCAAGGCCATGATTGCAGCACTGAGGGAAGTTAACATCGGAGAAGCAATAAAGACAGCTGCTCTGCCGGTGGCTCCCGTAGCAGCGGCCGCGGCACCCACCGCCCCGGCACAGGCAGCCGCACCGGTGGTGGAGGAGAAGAAGGAGGAGAAGAAGGAAGAAGCACCGCCCGAGGAGAGTATCGAGGAGGGTCTTGCCGCGCTCTTCGGCTTCTAGCACGCCGCCTATTTAAAGGAGAGTATTCCTTGCGGTTTTCGTGGAGCTGCTCCTCGACATTATAAGGAGGGCTGTGGTAGCGGTCACACTGGTAGCAGCAGGAATCAGCGACTACAAAACCAGGGAGGTGGACGACAGGGTCTGGGTTGTAGGTGGCTTAGCTACAGCCCCGCTGCTGCTCTATCTGTATGCTAAGGGTTACTACGTCCTGGAGCTTCACTTGCTCTCGCTGCTCCTGGCTCTCTTAGTTGCTCTGCTCACCCAGCTGGCCAGGCTGACAGGAGAGGCTGACGCCATAGCCCTAGTCTTCATAGGCCTCTTCGAGCCCCCTGTACGCACTAGCCTACTCTGCTTCATGCCGCCCGTTACAGTGGTGGTAGCAGCCAGCGTGCTAGCACTTTTCTACGCGCTCTGGAACGCCACCGTGAACATCAGGAGGGGTGCCCTCAAAGTGCTCGAGAGGCAGAGTCTCCTTATGAAGATGGCAGCCCTTCTGACAATGCAGTATGTGACAAGAGAGGAGTACCTGGCGAGGCAGTATATGTACGCGGTATCCTCCAACGAGAAGGGGGAACCCCTGCTCCGTGTCTCTCCAGTAGAACCGCCCGGAAACCCCCCACCCCTCGAGAGGTTCTGGGCCAGCGTTCTACTCCCCTACGTCGCCCTCCTTGCTGCCGGCCTCCTCCTTTACAATCTTCTCTGTCTTCTTACACTTTGAGTGCTCTCTCACAGGGCGCGTAGCCCGCTCACTCAGCCCGTAGTCCTCAGGCTCCAGGTAGAAGGTGTTCTTCCCGTTCTGCCAGTCCCTCAGCACAACTCTCGCTGCCTCCTCCACAAGAGGCTGCCCACCTTTCCCCAGAAGTCCTCTCCTGCGTGCCAGCTCTTCGAGGAATGTATAGATCTCATCGGGCCCTGAACCACCCGGGGTGAAGCCGTACAGGCTCTCGAGCACCCCAGGCCTCTTGCTCGCGATCAACTGAAGAAGCTTCATGGCAGCAGGCAGCGGATCCTCCAGAGCCTCGGGGCGCACGCGCGCTCCTCAGGGCGAGCTCCTCCTCTTTCAGCCTGGGTATCACCCCCGGCGTGTCTATAACGCGGAGCCAGGTCTTCGCCCTGACCCGCGTCACATGCTTCGTAAAGCCGGGGATGGNGGAGGTGCCCACGCTGTGGGCCCCCTTCAAGAGGTTAATTATCGTGGACTTACCTACGTTNGGCAGGCCTACCACGGCCACGCTCATAGGTCGCTTATCGGTGGCTTTCTTCAGCGCAACCCAGAGCTTCCTCGTCCCCAATCTCCTGGAGGCACTGATGTACACGGTCTCTCTCGCGCGCCTGAGGATCCTCACCCACCTGTCCAGAACCTCTTTGGGGACAAGGTCTGCCTTGTTGATGACGATTACCAGTGGTTTCCCCAACTCGTCTGCCAGCTTCTCGACCTTGAGCACCCTCGTGCCCCAGGGATCTCGCGCGTCTACGACCTCGAGGACTACGTCCGCCCGCTCTATTACCTCGCGTACCTCGCGCCAGGTTTCACTCACATACGTGCGCACATCTAACGTTTTAAAAAATCACGCGCTGGTAAAGAAGGGGTTTATTCTCCGGCTGCTCGCGCGCCCTACTATAACCTTCACTTTCTCGAGGGGCCTGACCGAGAGAACCTCCTTATTGACGAGAGCTGGTGGCATCTCGCCCTTGAGCACTGCCACGAGGTTTTTCGCGGCTAGCTCAGCCATCCTCTGCCTTGCTTCGATTGTCGCGCTCGCGATGTGTGGTGTCAACACAACGTTCTCGAACTTCGTGAGCGGGTGGTCTGGGGGCAGCGGCTCCTGCTCGAACACGTCGAGAGCAGCGCCGGCGATCCAGCTCTCCTCCAACGCTTTTATTAGCGCTGCGGTGTCCACCACAGCACCCCTAGCAGTGTTGATAAGGTAGGCGGTTTTCTTCATCTTTCTCAGCCTCTCCTCGTTGATCAGGTGGTACGTGTCTTTGGTGAGTGGCACGTGCAGCGACACGATGTCGGCCTCTCTCAGGATCGTGTCGATGTCAGTATACTCTATGTTCAGTACGGTCTCGACATCCCACCGTCTCTCGATGTCGTAGTAGAGCATTTTCACGTCGAAGGATGACAGCCTCTTCGCAACAGCGACGCCTATCCTGCCCAGCCCTATCAGCCCTACGGTCTTACCTCTAAGCTCGGGGCCCGTGAGGAAGTAGGGGTGCCAGGGCTTATCCCAGCCACCGCTCCTTATCAACTTGTCAGCCTCTACAATCCTCCTCGTGACCGCCAGGATCAGCCCCACCGTGAACTCCGCCACAGCGTCTGTGAGCACGCCCGGTGTGTTAGTGACGTAGACGCCCCGGCGTGTTGCCTCAGCTACATCGATGTGGTCAAAGCCGACGCTGTACGTGCTGACCACCTTGAGATTCGGCGCTGCGTCAAAAACTTCCTTGTCGATCTTGTCTGTGAGGAGACAGAGGAGCCCGTCCTTGTCCTTAACCTTCTCCAGGAGCTCCTGTCGGGACGGCGGCCACTCCTTCGACGGGTGAACTTCAACGTCGCAGTACTCCTTCAGGATGGAGAGACCGGGCTCTGGGATTATTCTTGTGACGTAAACCCTTGGTCTTGCCATAGCGCTTACTCCTCAGAGTATAACTAATAAAATACTTTACGCGAAAAAGAATAGTTTCAAAGGAGCCAGCGCCTCCACGCTAGTACTTGAAGTCGCCTGGGTTGGGCCAGACCTGAGGTACGACACCAGGCGGGTATGTCTTGTGCAGCCACTCCACGAACTCAGTTAGGCGCTGGATCGCGGTCTCCACTATAACCTCTCCTTTCTCCCTGCTAGCCTTGCTCGGGTAGCCCACACTCCCCTTCGGGTAGTGGTGAATCTCCATGTACGCGCTCACATCATACCAGGCGAGCGGACGGTTGTACACGTTGCCCGCCCTGTCGATCCACTTCTCCGGTATGACTCCCACCATCTTCTCGGCATCTGACTCCCTGAGCTTGGAGGGGTCGATGAGCTTCGGAGCTACGTACCAGAGCACGCTCGCTTCCACCTCGTCTGCGTGTATGAAGGGTGTCTCTATGAAGAGGCCCGGCTTGAGCTCAGTACCCACCTGCAGCTTGTCCACTACCCAGCGCCACCAGGAAGTCACTATGATTAGCGCCTTAACCCCCTCCTCGATTATCGCTTTGTCCTTCACTATTGGGAGCACGTACTCCTGACCATGGCTGTTGAAGAGGATGATCTTCTTGAAACCCGCGTGGCTCAGCCACTTCACGACGCTGGCCACGTAGTCTATGTACGCTTCCTTCTTCACCGGAATTGTTCCCGGCATGCCGTAGTGGTGGCTTGGGTGGCTGCCATAGTAGATCGGGGGCGCTATAGTCGCACCGGTCTCGAAGGCTACTCTCTCCGCGATGTAAGTTCCTATCAGCGTGTCTTCCCCTATTGCCTGGGCTAGACCATGCGACTCGACGGAACCGCAGGGGACAAAAACGATATCATTCTTCTTAACTCTCTCGAGCAGCTCGGCCATAGTCATCTGGTCCAAGTAGATCTTTTCGCCGAACTTGTTGTAGACGGGTCTCGCAAACCTGGACTCGTACTCAACCATCTCTATTCACCTGTCATACCTAACCGTAGGTATTTAAATATTCACCTTAAGGTTTGATTGTTATCTTGCCGTCGATCCTCTGGTGAGCCCTCTCGAAGGCCTTGTAGACATCGTCGAGGCCGAATCTCGACGTGATAATCTGCGTCATGTCGATCCTGCCGGCCGCCATGAGCCTGATCACGTTCCTGAAGTTCCCGAAGCCCGAGTGACCCTGGCTGCCGAACAGCTGGCTCCTCCTCACCTGGAAGACCTCGAGGTATATCGGGACCTCCTGGGGGGCACGGCCGATCCAGGTGATCTTCCCGTCTATCGCCAAGCTTCTCTGCATCTGCGGCAGTGTGTGCTCGGGAGCGCCCGCCGCCTCAACGTGCATCTCAGCACCGCTCCCACCAGTGATCTCCATGATCTTCTCCCAGGGCTCAACCCCGTTCTTCTTCAGCTCCACAGGGTTGAACACGTAGTCTGCGCCCACTTTTTTCGCGAGCTCCCTTCTCACCGGGCTGACCTCGAACGCTATTATCTTTCCAGCCCCCGCGGCTCTTGCCAGGGATATAGCAGCGAGGCCTATGGGTCCCGCGCCCCAGACCACCACGTAGCTGCCAGGCTTGAAGCCCCCGGCACGGGTGAACATTGCATGGTACGCGACGCTCGTGGGCTCCACCAGGCTCCCAGCTTCAAAGGCCTTCTCTTCGCTCTTATACGCCTCGAGTAGTGAGTCTATTTTCCAAACGTACTTCGCCTTGACCACAACGTAGTCGGCCATGGCACCGTCATGAGTAAAGCCCAGCTCTCCGTACTCCATATCAGCTGGGTCGTTGAGCCTAGTGCAGTGGTTGAAGTCCACGCTACGGCACGCATCGCACTCGCCGCACCAGAACATCTCTTCGGAGGTCACCATATCACCAGGCTTCAGCGTCCTAACAGCGGCTCCCACCTTTTCGACTACACCGCTGAACTCGTGCCCTATTACTACAGGGAAGCGNGTGAGACCNGGGTAGATGATGTAGCCCTCCTCGTCGGTCTCCAGGAAGTGAACATCGCTGCCGCATATGCCGACAGCCTTTACACGGATCAGTACCTCGTCCGGCTTAGGCTCGGGCACAGGGTAGTCTGTCCTCAAGACGAGCTTCGGGTTCTTCCAGACCTTGTTCCCCTCCCTAACCTTGCGCGTCCGCATCTCTGCCTCAGTAAGCCTGTAGCCAGGCTTAGGCGCGAAGTCCGCGCTGACTATTGCAGCTCTCATGCTTGGCATGTTTACCACAGCTACGTAGCTCTAAAACCACTTATAAACAAGGTGGGAAAGATTGATATTTACGGACAAAAAACACGTAGTACTCCGGCTTAGTAAGCGTGCAATAAATTCCGGGCGGAGTAAGAGCCGCTATGCCCCGCTTCAAGGCAGCCATGGTTGCCACACCAGTTAAGGCGAGGTTCGAAGCAGTGGCTAGGGAGGACTTCGCTAGGGTGCTGACGATTCTCAGGGAGCTGGGCTTCGACGGAATAGAGGTTTCCGTGCTTGAGCCCGAGCAGCTGTTGTTCTCAGCGGCGATGGCCAAGGAGTACTCGCTGGAGATCCCTGCTGTCGGCACGGGCTTGAACTTCCTGCACTACGGGCTGAGCCTGTCGCACCCCGACCCGGGTGTCCGCGAGAGAACCTACGAGAGGCTGAGGCAGATCACCGAGAGTGCAGCACAGGTTGGTGCGGGCGGAGTTATCATAGGGCTGATCAGAGGTAGAGGGGACGAAGCCCCCAGTCTCGAGACCGCATACGAGCTCCTCAGAAGGCAGCTGGCAATGCTCTGCAAGCATGCGGAGAGCCAGGGCGTCAAGCTATTCTTCGAGCCGCTGAACAGGTACGAGAGCAAGCTCGTCAACACNGTGGCGGAGGGTTTGAGGCTGCTTGAAGACGTGGGGTGCGAGGTCCTCTACCTGCTGCTCGACACCTTCCATATGAACATTGAGGAGCGAATTATCGAGGACTCGATCAGGCAGGCTGGTCCAAGGATAGGACACTTCCACATCGCTGACAGCAACAGACTCGCGCCCGGGCTCGGTCACCTCAACTTCGGCAGCATACTGGCTGCGCTCGCTGACACGGGGTACGCGGGCTATGTCTCAGCCGAGGTGATCGTGAAGCCGGATCTGGAGACCGCAGCCAGGCTCACCGCAAACGTGCTGCGCATAACAACCTCAGGCCTCTAGGAACTCCTCCAGCCCTCTCTGCACCCTCAAGTGCTTGAGTAGCATGCTGCGATACAGTATCTCGCGGAGAGGTGTGAGCAGCAGCCCTGCCGCGACCTCGAGAGCTTCCTCCAGTGTGGAAGCCCTAACGGGTCCTCTCCTCAGGGCATTCCTCACCCCCTCCCTGATCTGCCAGTTCCCCACGGGTGCGAAGTACTCAGGCGTGATCTCCCTGATTGCAAGGACCGAGGCTTGCCTCTCACGCCTGCCCAGTTCCTCCAGCACGGCGAACCTAATCGCCTGGTACCCCCCGTCCTCCGTCGAGGGTTTTCCGTCGCTCCACTCGTGAACCGTGTACACCTGGGCTTGCTCCCCAGGCACCCACATGCTTTTCGGCATCCACACCTCCAGCATCTCCATCGACCACGCCCTGGGTATGAGGATCAAGGTGTACCTGTTCCCGATGTAGTTTGAGTGGTAAACCTCGTAGCTTGGGACGGGTGGCTTGTCGCGGAGCTTACCGAGGAGGTAGTCGCCGAGTACCCTGTCAATAGCAGTGATCGCCCACCTCGTGGGGACAAACCTTTTCTCAACCCCCAGCGCTCCCGCAGAAAGGAGGCGCTGCAAGTAGTAAACATCGTACCCGTGCTCGTAGAGCTCCACGAGAGCGCGGCTTGCTTTCACCTTGTCGAGAGCCAGTTGATCCACGCGGCGTGGGATGACCGGGTTCCCCGCCAGGCGTAGCTGCTCAACAGGTGCGGAAGGCCCCACGGGCTTGAGCAGGGGGTCAAAGGCTAGCCTCAGGGCGGGCGGCTTCTTGAAGGTAGCCTCTGAGTCCACAGGCCTAAGGGAGAGAGCAGCCTCCTGGATCACCTCAGCCAGTTTTCCTGCAGCCCTAACATGGAACACTCTGTACGAGAAGATAAGCCCGGCCCTGAGCCGGATGAGTTCATAGAGGTCGAGGCGTCCCCACCACGCGCTGGGGTCCTCGAACGAGCTTAGGATCCTCACCGCCCAGCGCTGGGAGGTTGACACCAACGCGTACTCGTGGGTAGCCATNTTCACCCACGAGGATAGATGGAGGGGTGGGCGAGTGCAGTGTCCTGGTCTCCCGCAGCTTCTCGAGGTTCAGCTGCTGCCGCACCCTAACCAGGATTGGGCACTCGGGAAGGCCGCAGAGTCTCCTGGAACCCTTGCACCTGCTGCAGAGCCTTGAGTCAGGCCTCGTCAGCAACGCGCCCTTCGGGTAGGCGTGACAGCTCTATTTATTGCTCATCCCTCGAATACACCCCCGTGAAGTCCATCTTCAGGTGCAGGGTCTGTGGCTGCTTCACCGAGGAGCAGAGCCACTGCGGTGTGCCGGCGGAGCCCTTGCTGGACGGTCACAGCAGGGAGAGGCTGAGCAAGCTGATGAGCGGCCTGCTCAGGCACTTCCCGGAGGCGGGGGGCCTCAAGCTCGACTCCCAGGGCTTCGTCGAGGTCGGCGAGCTGGTGGAGGCTCTGAGGAGGCTGGGCCACCCTTGGGTGAGCGAGGAGCATGTAAGGGCTATAGCGGCACTCGACCCCAAGGGCAGGTTCGAGGTCGCCGGCTCGGAGATCCGCGCCCGCTACGGGCACTCGGTTCCCGTGCGGGTGAGGTACGAAGAGGAGTACCCTTCGCAGCCGCTGTACCACGGCACTTCTCAGTCAAGGCTCAGCAGGATACTCACAGAGGGCTTGCTGCCTATGAGGAGGCTCTATGTCCACCTGACGACCAGCCTGGAGGACGCCCTGGAGAGGGCCAAGAGGTTTCCGGATCCGGTGGTGCTAGCCGTGGACCCTCTCTGCCTGAAGNGGAGGGGTCTCCGAGTCTTCAGGGGCGGTAGAACAGTCTACCTGGTTCGCCGGGTCCCGCCTGAGTGCTTAAAGCCACTCGAGCGGGTCTAGCGCGCCTACGCGGGAAGCCACTTGTACCTCTCGTAGATTAGCCTCCAATCATCGTCGCTGAGCCTCCAGCCGACAGCTCCCAGGTTCTCCTCCAGGTGCCTCAGGTTGCCTGCCCTTGGTATGGGTATGACTGAGGGGAAGCGGATGAGCCAGTTCAGAGCCACCTGCGCTGCTGTCTTCCCGTATTTCGCACCCACCCTAGCGAGGAAGGGATCCCTGGTCAGCGAGCCCTCCTCGAGGGGGGAGTAGGCGATGTAAGCCATTCCCTCCCTCTCCGTGTAGGGAATGACAGTATTTTCATCCCGCCTATCAAGGAGACTGAGCTTGTTCTCGACAGCTACCACGTCCTCCCTGCTGAGGCAGCTCCTAGCCTCCTCTATTAGCTCCAGGCCGAAGTTGCTGACACCGATGAACCTGGCGAGCCCCCTCGCCACGACCTCCTCTAGCGCGCGCATTGTCTCGCAGAGAGGCACATCCGTAGGCGGCCAGTGAATGAGGTAGAGGTCTATGTACGTGCCTAGCCTCCTTGCGCTTGCCTCTGCGCTTCTCAGGACGTCATCGCGCCGTGCGTGAGTGGGCCAGACCTTTGTGATCACGAAGACCTCCTCCCTGGGGAAGCCCCTAATGGCCTCCCCCACAAGCTCCTCAGCGTGCCCGCCGCCATACATCTCCGCAGTGTCTATCAGCGAGGCTCCGAGCTCTATACCCCTCCGCAGCACGAGAACCCATTCTTCATCCTTGCTCCTATCAGGGGTCCAGAAGCCGCCACCTATACCCCAGGTTCCCATACCGAGCGCGGGCAGCTCCCTCCCAATTCTCCTGATGTACTTAGTTTCCACAGATCTTATCGGGAAGCCCTCTTTATTAAATTTGCATGTCTTTCTAGAGCAGCATATTAACGCTATTGTGGTAATACACAGTAACGCTAATGTGAGGAGTAAAGTATTTATACACCGGGTTGGAGCCCGAGCCGTACGGATCCGAAGGAGCTAAGGCTGCGGTACATGGAAGTGCTGAAGCGTATGGGCTTACTGGAGGGCGCTCCTGTGTTGACGGACGAGGAAGGAATTATCCGGCTGCAGGGGAGGAGGTGTATCCTCATGGACGTCGAAGCCTTCCCCCACTACGTCATAGAAGTTGTTTCCAAGTTCATGGGCGAGAGGCTGGCCCAGGAGTTTGTCTACTGGTTCGGATCAGCCTACGGAGAAAAATACGCTGAGCGCTACCTGAAGATGGGCATCCCAGAGGATAAGATTGTCCAACTCTTGCCAGCAATACCAGCCGTGGTTACGGGCTGGGGCATAGTAGAGGTCGTGAAGTACTCGCCAGAGGAGGGTGAAGTAGTGGTGAAAATCTACAACGATTTTGAGAGCGAGTCCGCTCGTCTCAACGGAGCTAGCCCTACGAACAACTTCATGAGAGGTATGCTGGCCGGCGTGGTTTCCAGGATCTGGGGCGCTAAAGTATATGCGAGTGCTGAGTACAAGGATGGCTACATTTTGGTAACAGCTAGGAAGAGGTGATGGGCGTGAGCTTGGACTTGGAGAGTATTCGTAGGCTTGTGGAGCCTGTGACTAGGGTTGGTGGTGTGGAGGGTTTCGTGGTGGCTACTGGTGATGGCCTGCCCCTTGTGAGTAGCTTG
>Ga0065719_106713_pt1 | contig 16005 bp, 15 predicted proteins | sample GBSCel85sediment_FD_59106 | JGI IMG/M metagenome (GOLD analysis project Ga0065719, IMG submission 59106) | Hot spring sediment microbial communities from Great Boiling Spring, Nevada - Cellulolytic enrichment CS 85C v3 (version 3) | ecosystem: Environmental > Aquatic > Thermal springs > Hot... | reverse complement strand
GCGGAGTCGAACATATCCACGCCCAAAGCAACTATGAATGGAAAGATCATGGGGTGGCCGGCTCCAAATAGGTGCAGGGGCTCCCCAAAGCCCACCGCAGACCTGGCAGCATATATCATCTGGAACAGCTTATCTAATCTGTACTCCTCCATTAGGGGCGTTGGGCTTCCGAGCGCATAGAGGTCGAAGCCCATCTCCCTCTCCCTATTAGCGCAGCGACGGACGAGATCTAGGTGGATTCCGCCCTGAATCGGCGCGGCCCATAAACATCGCCTAACACCCCTTCTTCTCAAAAACTCGATAGTCGCCTCGAGATTCCTCAACGTCCTTTCGACGGATTCCTCGGCCTTTTCCCTGCTACATAGCCCGGTCGGAATATCCAGGGGGACGGCGATATCACTGCCCATCTCCTCCTGAAGCTCCGCGATCTCCTCCGGGGAGGCCTCAACAACACCATACTCTAGGACCTGGTATCCGCCGCTATCAGTCATCACCACGCCGTCGAAGCCTAGGATCTCATGAACCCCTTTTCTCGAGGCCTCATCCCTAAGCCTTCTTAAAATAATGTATGCATTCGTTATCACGGCCTCAGCCCCGAGATTCTCTCTCATCCAATTAGCGGAGATATCCTGTGTAACGGGATTTATTACGGGCAAAAACAAGGGCGTTTCTACAACTTTCCCACTTCGCGTCCTAATTCTGCCAATTCTACCAATAGCATCACTAATTAGGATCTCAAACAATTCCAGGTAATAGTGTCCCGTTGTAGCTTGTTAACAAATTTTACGCATCAACTCCAACAAGCCTCGGCATAAAGCATGTCAATCCTTTCTCCTCTCCTTCTCTTCACGCCCCGGGCCGGTAATCACCTCGCCAATCCTCAATAGTAGAGATGCAGCTTGACAAGCAGTCTTGAGCATATGCTCCTTAACAGAATATGGCTCAATTATCCCCTGCTCGAACATGTCTCTAGCCTCGCCTGACACTACGTCAATGCCGAACTGGTGTAAATTATTTTCGTGCTTTGACCTAAGAATCGTCAGTACTTTGATGGGATCTAAACCTGCGTTTTCAGCCAATGTCATAGCCACCCTTTCTAAGCAAGCGCTAAAGGCTATCATAGCCGACTGTATTTTACCAGAATACTTGAGCGCTTCACGTCTTATCTCCATAGCAAGAGCCATCTCGGTCGCGCCTCCACCTGGAACCACGTAAGGATTGTCTATGACCGCCGCCAAGGCTCTTAAGGCATTGGTTGTAGCTTGTTCGAGATCAGTAAGCTGTTCCCTGGAGCTAGCCTTAATGATTATTGAAGCAGCCCCCCTGCTCTTATGGCAGTATACAAAGACCCACCTCTTATCACCCATCTTACGTTCCTCTACAAGATCCGCATAACCAAGATCATTCCCAGACAAATCATCTAGACTTGCCACCATTCTTCCTCCAGTAACTTTCATTAAAAGCCTCATATCCGTGGTCCTTGCCCTCCTAACAGCCAAAATACCCTCCTTGGAAAGATAGTAAGCAGCAATCTCATCTATATGCTTTGGAGTTATTACCACGTTAGCGCCAACTTCATGCAGCCTCCGGATCTTCTCAGAGATTATTCTATCCTCTTCCTCCATAAAAGACTTGACAACAGATGGATCTCGAATAACAATGCTGGCTGAAGTGAGAAATGTGCGCTGATCTTTTCTCCTCCTCAGCTCGAGAGGCTCGTTTATTAAGGCTATTTTGGCATTTTGAACGCGCTGAGGCATTAATGGATGAACTATCTTCTCATCCACTACAACACCATTGACTAGTTCGCTCTCAAACGCGCTTCCACAAGCGACGCTTAAGATCTTAATATCGTCAACATCAACCCGATAATTACCATCAGCTCTATTTTCAAGAACATTTAAGATGGCTCCAGCAATTATATCAGGGAATTTCGATGAAGAGGCTAAAGTTGGATCCTTACTGCATAGCGAGGTAACTGCAAGATCCCTCATAACTTGATAGTTTGTTACATCAACAGGCCGAGAAATGCTTTTAAGCTTTCTGAGGGCAACGTCTAGAGCCCGTTTATAGCCATCAATTATCGTATGAGGATGTATGCCTACGTCTATGAGGCCCCCAGCCTTCCAAGCCAACTCCCCGGCTAAGAAAACAGTCGCTATTGTGCCATCACCCACATTCTTCTCTTGGGATTTAGCTGCCTCCACGAAAATATTCACGATTGGATGATCAAACATCAGCGAAAAATCCATCTTCTTTAAGATCGTTGCCCCATCAGTGGTCGCAACAATCTCTCCCGTCTTAGTGACTACGAGCTTCTTCATACCTCTAGGACCTAGAGAAGTCTTAACCATTTCGGCGATAAACTTGGCCACCTTAATGTTATCCTTGATAGCCGATTTGCCCCTGCTTCTATAAACGAATCTGCTTCCAAAAATCGTGTAAAACGGATCGCCACCCCTCTTCATTATTTTACTCGTATTAAAGATGCCAAGCACTCTTATTTAAATTTGGTTTATTAGAGCCAAAAGAGTTCTCACAGATAAAGTGAAAGTGTTTATACTATAACCTAGCTCTCTTGCACTCTGGACAGAATACTTCGTCGCCCATATAAGCTCCGCAGAATGGACATAACTTCTCTCTAATCGCTCTCTCCTTCTCATACTTCTTCGCGATGAAGATTCCACTTTCTATTAACACTATTAGGAAGCCTAGTAGAATGAAGTTGGCGAAAAGACCTCCATCAGGAGTAATTATCGCTGCAACGATGTATCCTAGGCCGTAAATCCACTTCCTATTTCTCTCAATGGTCTTTGTGCTAATTATCCCAACTCTAACGAGTAGCACCAATATTACCGGCGATGTAAACACAACTCCAGTGGCAAGCGTTACGACTAATATTGTTAGATAGAAATCGGTAACATATATTACCGGGCTAGCTCCAACTAAGTCAAAGAATATCAGCATAGCCCTGAATGTCAATGGTGTTATCAACCCAAACCCCATAACAGATCCTACGAAAAATAACCCTATAAACGAGGCCATAAACGGATAAATCATCCTCCTCTCATGAGGATATAATGCTGGATCAATATACTTGAATATCTCATAGCCGACAACTGGGCTACTTGCAATGAGCCCAAAAATAAGGGATGCAATAAAGTAGATCTCCAGAGGAGCTGTTATAGTGCCCCCAATAATTTCCATTCTTTCAGGCTTAACAACCTTCACCATGAAATTCAAAATTACAGAGACTACTGGCTGATATTCTCCAGAAAATAGAGCAACGGGATTAGTTACCTGATAAGGAAATGCTAGCATGATAAGAGTCGCTACTCCGATGCTTATTAAACAAACTTTGAACCTATCTCTAAGCTCTTCGAGATGCTCCATCCAAGTCATTTGGCGCGGATCTCGCCTCATACCAGTCTTTTTCCACATGATAACGTCCCCCAATACTACATCGTAACTTTCATCATCTTCCAGCAATAATCGACCTTATATCTCTTTTTAGACCAATCGGTCCAAGACTAGATGTTTATAGTCTTTTATCTCTAAGGGGAATTCGAGATTCTAAGAAAATCAAAAAGATCATATAGCATTGGTAAAGTGTTGCTATATTCTACATGTAGCTTCCTCAGTTTTCTACTTGCCATCACCGTATCTACTCTTTCTTAAGCTTTTCAGCAATCTCGTTGACTATCTGCTCCTTAGTCTTTCCTTCGGTCTTGATTCCAAGCTGTTTTGCTAGCCTGATTATGTCTGTCTTCACGTCCTCGGTTTCTTTCGCGACAGACTCTACGGTCTCCGTGAAAGGCTGTAGGGCTTCTTTTGTCGTCTCCCTTATCTCCTTAATAGTTTCCTCCCCCTCTTTAGCCGCCTTCTCAAACTCCTTCTTTGCTTGACCAAATGCCCTAGCGATCTTTGGTATCTGAGATGGACCCCATAATATTAGAACTATTAGGATTATTCCAATAACAACCCATTCAAGCCCAGCGACCGCCATATCTACCGGCTAATACAATATTAATAACGCTATTTAATCTTTGCGTTTTCCAAAGAATTCCGTTTCCAAAAAAGAGAAGAAAGTTTAATGTTAATTAGTCTCAGTCGCGTATAAGCTTTGAGTTTCACTCCGACTGTAATCTCGCGATTAGACTGAATATCGTTTTAAGAGCTGGATAGATCTGCAGGTAAACTTCATAGTATTTTTCATATAGTTGCCTATTATAAGGCAGTGGTTCATTGCTGTAGACAACTTTTAAGCTTTCCACGACCTCCTTCACGTTCTTCCAGATGCCGGTTCCAATGCCTGCTAAAACGGCGGCTCCAAATGCCCCGCCCTTTTCGCTGTATTTTAATACTTTTACCTCCCTCCCAAACACATCGGCGAATATCTGTCTCCATAAAGGACTTAATGCTCCGCCTCCTGTCAGGTAGACTTCNCTTACACTGACATTCGCTTCCTTAACCTCCTCCATGATCTTATCGGCAACGGATCTTAAGCTGTAAGAAACTCCTTCCATGACGCTTCTAATGATATCGTGTTTTTGAGTCTTTAGGTTTAAGCCTACGAATACTCCTCTAGCATTAGGATCTAGATATGGTGCCCTCTCTCCAGATAGGAATGGAAGATAGAAGATTCCTCCCGATCCTATATTCGATTTGCTAGCTTCCTCTGACATTACCTCGTAAACGGATTTTCCCATGAATTTAGCTACAATTTCCTCTAGATCGCATAATGTGGCCCTCAGCCATTCAAGAGAGCTCCCCGCGGCAAGAGTGCAGCCATAGAGCATCCAGTTTATCCGGTATCACACTGCAATAAAGCTGTAGTATTCCCTCAGAATTCCTGATAACATCTATATCGTTGACGGTCATCGCAACGATGCCGGCTGTTCCCACTATGATCCCAAGTTTATCAGGAGATATTGCCCCAGAGCATGTGGCTTGCACGATAACGTCCGCTCCACCTCCAACAACAGGCACGCCACCACTCCATCCAAGCTCTTTGCAAATATCCTCCGTAACATATCCCGATATCTCGGAAGATTCCACCACTTTATCCGGCAGAATATCCTCCGGTATTCCAAAAATCTCGATGATTTTCTCACACCATCTCTTATGCTTTATATCGAAGAGATGAGTGCCTGAGGCATCACTAACATCGGTTGCGAAGTCTTGAGTAAGCTTATAACGCACATAATCTTTCGGCACCAGAAACTTAGCAGTTTTAGAGAAGATCTCGGGCTCGTTCTCCATGACCCATAATATCTTCCCGAGGGTAACCCCTGTTGGCAGGCCGTTCTTAATTAGATTTATAAGCTTATCGAGGCCCCCAAGCCTATTGATGGCCCGTATGCATTGCTCTTGATTTCTCTGATCATTCCATAGGATTGCCGGTCTTAACACATTCCCCTCTCTATCTAGTAGGACGAGGCTATGCATTTGGCCGGTTAACCCTATGCCGGAGACTTCTTTTATATTCCTCTCCTTTAAGATTTTGGAAATGTTCTTAAGACATGTAAAGACTGCATGCCACCATTCATTTGGATCCTGCTCTGCCCACCCGGGTTTTGGTATCCTTGTTTCATATTTCATTGAGGTCTCGGCTACTAGTTCTAGGTCCTCCGTTAATGCCAACACCTTGCATGCTGATGTCCCCAGATCTATTCCAATTGTGCAACGAGTGCTGTCCATACTTAGTGACGTATAGTTGAAAACCGGCAACTATAAGAGTTCTTTGTCTATAGGCTGAGAAACTTTTTTATTAGAGTGAGTTTTATTATTTACCGCGACATGAGCGGGGAAAAAGTTAGCAGGAGAGCCGTTCTTGGAACCGTTGCCGGTTTAATCGTTGGTGGTGCTGTAGGTGCAGCGGTTGGATGGTTTGCTAAGCCAGCAGCTGTGGAAACCGTGACCTCGACCGTGAGGGAGACCGTTACTAGGACTGAGACCGTGACACAGACTGTGACGCAGACTGTAACGGGTCCCGTTACCACCACTCCACCACCGGTTACCACTCCGCCACCGGTTACCACTCCGCCGCCGAAAACGACAACACCGACGGTAGTTCCACCCGAGAAATGGGAGGAGTGGTATGTTGAAGTTGCAAAGCCGTGGAAGGGTATAACGATAACCTGGCAGGGTGAGAACACACCGNTGTGCCTTGGATATGACGAATATATTAGGCCGAAGTTCGAGGAGTTAACAGGAATAGACATTGAGGCGGAGCTGATAGGCTGGAGTGAGGGTCACGCGAAGCAGATCGCAGATGTCCAGGCTGGAACAGGAGTCTATGACATCTTCTTCCAAGAGCAGGACCTTATTAACATGATGATTGAAAGGAAATGGGTCCTTGATCTCACAGAGTTCATGGAGAAGAATCCCCACATAGTTGATCCAAACTATGACTGGGATGATGTAAGCTGGTATGTCGCTCCATGGAAGGATCCGAAGACAGGCCACATATATGGAATCGTGATGGAGGAGCACCCATACAATAGCTGGTACAGATATGATCTCTATGAGAAACTCGGTGTAAAGGACATGCCAAAGTATTGGGATGAGTTCTATGAATTATCTAAGAAGTTCTATGAGTGGGGCGCGACACAGACACCTAGAGTATATGGTGCAGGTTGCCAGATGTTACCAGTGCCATTCACCTACCTATGGCAGGAGGGCTACTGGTCCGGCTGGGGAGTCTATACATGGGGAATCAATATGTGGGCTGAACGATGGAGGGCTTCAGTGGAGAACGGCGGCTGGCTAAACTCGGACAGGTCGGTTCAGGCATGGGAATACCTATTCAAGTTGATGGAGTTCTTCCCGCCTGAGGCTCCAACGTTCTCATGGGGTGGAAACAGCGACGCGATGGCAGCTGGCAGAACGCCTCACGGCTTCAGGGAGTACGCCGAGTTCCCAACATGGATCTACTTCAAGGCACGTGAAGCAGGACAGCACATACCATTCAAGGCAAGATGGGCTATAGCGGCCCCATGGGTATGGGAGGAGACCGAAAAGAGAGGAAAGCCGAAGAGAGAGGACAAGTCGGTTGAGTCATGGCTGATGAGATATAAGGCCTATCACAGCTACATGAANGGCGGTGGCTGGTCGATACCATGGTGCGCACCACATAAGGAGGCAGCTCTACTATGGGGACAGTTCAGTACCAACAAGGTTAACTCTTGGTTCGCCGCCTGCATAGGCGACCCATATAGAATATCGCACCACAAGGCATTGATCGGATCAACTGAGGGAATAAACGACAAGGACACCGAATACTACTCCAATTGGTGGGAGTACGACTACATCTACGCGCCGGCTCCACCATTCCCATTCCACGTCTTAATCGCCGAGAGAGTAAACCAGAAGTGGATACTAAAGATCCTCAATAAAGAGGTTGGTATCAAAGAGGGACTCGATGCGCAGGCTAAGGAAGTTGACGAATACCTGACACTGCTAGAATACTAAAACAGCACGATACTTTGCTAAAAGCCAAAACTCTTCCTTTTTCTTAATTTATTTCTATTTCATTGTAGAGGATGTTTTCCTGAAGCATAGCTTCCTTTAGGAAAGTTAAAATAATGGCTTTAGCCAGCTTACTTAAGGTAGAGAGGAATGCCCAAGAAAGAGGAACGTCTCTATCTCTACTTCCTGCTGCCAGCTACCGCAATACTGATGCTTGTAGGCCTTGTACCTCTATTCCCAGTAATTTCATACACACTGTATGAGGTGAGCGCATATGTACCAATAACATACTACGTCGGCTTGAGGAACTTCAAGATGGTGCTCACCGACCCCAACATACAATACTCATTCGCGGTGACATTCTTCTTCACAGCACTCTCACTGGCGGTCCAGATACCGATTGGGCTGCTTATCGCATTATTCATCTCATCACCATTTAGAGGTAGAGAGGCATTCCAAGTAATTTTCCTACTACCCCTCGCAATACCACCAATAGCTATCGGCTTGGCCTGGCAGCTATTGCTGCTTCCAGAAGTAGGGCCAATAACATACTATATCCTACATGGAATATTTGGGATTGACTACCGATATATGGCCGACTTCTGGTCAGCCATAATGGCAATACTAGTTACTACGACTTGGAGATGGATACCCTTTGTAACATTAGGACTGGTTCCAGGATTAATGGCTATCCCGCCAGACATGATAGATTCCGCGAAAGTTGATGGAGCAACATACTGGAGGATCTTTAGGCATATAATGATGCCCTTGCTGAAGTTCCCCCTAATGTTGGTAGTCTTTATCAGGATCATGGACTGCATAGGGATATTCGACGAGGCCTGGATGCTGACTCAAGGAGGCCCCGGATGGACCACGCGATTCATCAGCATCGAGATAGTTAAGAAGGTGATCTCAGAAAGCAACTTCAGCCTATCAGCAGCTGAGACGCTGATTACCTTATATATAGCAATAGTTTTATGCTGGCTCATCTTGACAATAATGAGGAGGGGTAAACTGGCGGAGGTCGAGTAATGATGAATGAGAACGTAAAGAAAGTTCTGAAAGCGCTCACCATCATTATACTATTGATCTGGACTCTCCTACCAATATACTGGATGGCGATAACATCTGTAAAGCAAGGCGTGGAAACCGCGGGCGAGGCCCAGAGATTACCATATCCACCTAACCCCACATTAGAAAACTATCAGTATATTCTATTTAGAAGAGGTTATCTAAAATACTTGGTGAACTCATTAATCATCGCCGGTGGCAATACCGCATTAGTGTTGCTTGTATCAGTTCCAGCAGCATATGCATTCGTGAGAGCGAGATGGCTGCCTCTCAGGCACTTGCAATTCTGGTTCCTGACGAATAGGATGGCGCCGGCAGCAGCCTTCTTCCTACCAGTTTTCACACTTTTCGCGGCATTGAAGCTGACGGGAACATATTATGCAATGTGGCTCGCATATTGTGTATTCAACATACCGCTAGCCGTCTGGATGCTAATATCAGCAATATCAGCTGTGCCGGCAGAATTAGAAGAAGCCGCGATGATTGATGGATTAACACGACTCGGCGTGATAAGACGTGTTGTGCTACCATTGATAAGAAGGAGCCTCGTGGTGACAGGCTTGCTAGTGTTCCTCTTCGCATGGAACCATTATCTATTCGGGCTAGTATTGGCTGATGCTATAACAAAACCAATGCCCGTGGCTATAGGAGACTTCGCTCTAGCAACAAGTGAAGGAGCATATTACAAAGCTTACGTCGCATGCCAAGTAGTAACACTGCTGATCCCCGTGATAATCATCTACTCCATCATAAGAAGAGATTTATTGCTCGGCTTCGGGCTAGGAAGAGTATAAGCGAGGTGAACAAAGATGGGCTTTCTAGAAAGGATAGGACTAAGAGTAACTAAGGGCGACAAATTCTTCATCAGCGCAATATTATTCATGGCGGTACATCTTGCATGGCTTGCGGTAGGCCTTGACGAAGTAGTCACGATGTGGCCAGCCCTGATAATAGCAATAATAATTGGTGCAATAATCATGAAATGGGGATAAAAACATCCACCACAACTCTAACTCTTTTTTCTAAAAATCCTCACCAAGTGATCTCGATAGTTTTCGCCTTAAGGTCTTATAATGCTTAAATATAGGGTGGGTTAATAAAGTTAGGTAGATATGATTGGTCTGGGGGAAATAGCGCCATCCGGATGGCAAAAAGTATTAGAACGTGTATTGGAGCAACCGATAGAAATAGAATTTCTAGAGATTGGCAGCCCGCAATCGGATAAAATGAAGAAGAAGATAGAACTTACTTTCAAGGAATCTAGCCCGGAGGAAATAAAAACGGTCTTTCCACTTCGAACAGAGGAGCTGGCAGAATACAAGCCAATAGCGGAAAGAGCTGCATCACCAAAACAAATATCCCACTATCTTTTAGGCTCAAAGATTACGTACAATGTGAATAAGATAGCATGGTATGCGGATAAGGTTTTTCAAGAATGCTGTAACTCATTAGGCATAGAAAAACCGCCGGAAGAGCTTGTAAAACTATTCAGAATAACATTCAGCCACGTCGTGAGAAAGCACATGTTATTCCATTATAAGGTTGAGAGAGGAAGTAGACTGCTACCTGAAGATAGATACTGGGAATACAGAGTTAAGATTTATGAAAGAAGTGATGCCCAGACAAAGGGAGTTCTAGAAGAAGCCCTGGCCGATGCATACGCTGTAACCTACGTAGAGGATGAAATAAGGGCGCTACAAAGCCCGGTGAGTGTGCCGGTCTCTAAGGAAAGCCTTGTGGCCGGATTCAGGAAAATGATAAGAGCTGCTTTCATTAATGAGTCAAGGCCTCCGGGCTATAGAGAGGCCAAAAACTTCCTTTTGGAATTTGAGAACTTAAGAGATGCAAATACTGTTGAATCCATACAAAGCCTACTATTGTATTCGGCAATACTAAAGGGAGTATCGAATATCGATGGAATATTCAGAGGCTTAAGCTGGCTTTATAGGGAATTAACATTCCTTGAGCCAACGAATCTAGAGAAATGGCCCCTCCCACCAGCTCCACCATACCCAACCAAGAACTTCTTACTATTCGTGGAAAACTTCAGATCTGATGCTTCACTATTCCTGTTACTACTGCTCCCACCCACAGAGGAGCCATTCATAGATAAGGAGTTCTATCCCAAGAGACTGCCAGTCAAATAACAGGTTTTGGGAAAAATGTTAAAATATTACTACAATAAAGTTAGACGAACAGAATAAACGGGGGCGGAATTATTGGTCAAGATTGTCGTTAAAAATATCACCAAAAAAATCGGTAGAAAGACTGTTCTGGATAATGTATCCTTTGAGGTGGAAAGCGGAACAATAACATCTATAGTTGGCCCGGCCGGAGCTGGAAAGACAACGTTACTAAAGATAATAGCTGGTGTAGACTATCCAGATTCGGGTAGAATTCCTGATAAATGGTGAAGATGTAACAGATCTCCCGCCAAAAGATAGGGATGTTGCCATGGTCTTTCAGACATATGCCCTTTACCCTCATATGAAGGTCTTTGATAATATCGCCTTCCCCTTAAGAGTGAAAAAGCTTCCAGAAAATGAAATCAAACAAAGAGTCCGTGAAATTGCTGAACTTCTGGGGATAACGCATATACTTGACAGAAGTATATATGAGATAAGTGGTGGTGAGGCCCAAAGGACAGCTCTTGCAAGAGCGCTGGTAAGAAAGAGCCGCGTCGTTTTACTTGATGAACCATTAACAAACCTAGACTACAAAATACGAGAAAAAATGAGGGGAGAGCTAAAGAGAATTGCTAAGGAGATTGGCGGCGCAACTTGGATATATGCCACCCCTGATGCGAGGGAAGCCCTAGCTATAGCCTCTCACTCGGTGTTCCTTTATAATGGAAAAGCTCTACAATATGGGACGACTGAGAGCTTATATAGCTCTCCGATAAATCTCACCGTTGCATCGTATTTCTCCTATCCTAGGTTAAATACCTTTGAATGTGATTTCATCAACATGATGGACAAGTATTATGTCAGGGAGCTAACAGGCCTCTTTAGAATAGATGTGACACCAATAGCGGATAAGTTCAAAGCAGATCGCTACATCGTTGGAATAAGGCCTGTAGACTTGAAGTTAGAAAAGACGAGCAAGAACGTGATAGGCATACCTGCCGAGATAAAGCTTATAGAATCCATGGGGTCCGATACCATCCTCCACTTAGAATCTCGGTTAACACCTTCTTCTAGGGAAACTGAGCTAGACCTCCTATACCCGGGAGTGTTAACAGGATACGAGATAGGTCAGAGAATAATGATCTACTTCGACCCCAAAGATGTCCTGATATTCGAGAAAGATACTGAAAGGTTTGTAACTAATGGTAAAAAATTAATTTCAGAATTTCAGCAAGGAGGTGAATAAGAAATGGCGAAAATTACACTCGACGGAATACGTCACGTGTATAGGGGTAATGTCGAGGCGGTTAAAGGCGTAGACTTAGAGATAAGTGATGGTCTTCCAATAGCTCTACTAGGCCCCTCAGGATGCGGTAAAACAACCCTAATGAAGATTATTGCCGGTCTCCTAACACCAACTGAAGGAAGAGTTTACTTTGATGACCGGGATGTAACAAATGTGCCGCCGCATTTACGGAACATAGGCATGGTATTCCAGTTCCCAGTAGCATATCCTATGTCCGTGTTTGATAATATCGCCTTCCCGTTAAAATGCGCTGGCTACTCAGCATCTGAAATAAGACGGAGAGTGATGGAAATCGCCGAACTTATCGGCATAAGGCATCTGCTTAATGTTGATGGGATGAAGTTGCCGCCAGCCGATAGGCAGAAGGTCTCTTTGGCGAGGGCGATAGTGCGGGAAAATCTGAACGCACTCATACTTGACGAGCCGCTAACAAATGTTCCTCCGGAGGAACGTGTAAAGCTCAGGATACTGTTGAAGAATATTCAAAGCCAGCTCATGGTTACGTCAATATTCGTAACGCATGATCAAACTGAGGCCTTCACCTTTGCAAAGAAGATCGCCGTTATGAAGGAAGGTAGAATAATACAATACGCTGACATGAAGACTCTCTTTGAAAAACCAGCGAACACCTTCGTTGGATTCTTCGTTGGCAGTCCTGGGATGAATATACTGGATTGCACATTGGAGGAGGATCGATTGGATGTTGGACCTTTTGCCATACCAATATCAAGTGAGTTAAGGGTTTACTTGATGAGCCAAGGAACGAAGTTTAAGCTGGGTATAAGGCCCGAACACGTGGAAGTATCAAGGAGGATAATACAAGGAGGAATTCCATTCAAATGTGTTGTTAAAGAGTACGTGGGCAACGTCTTCATACTAACATTGAGAAAGGATGGTGTTGAAATTTTAGTAAGATGCACAGATCCAACAATACAGGAAGGAGAAGAAGTGTGGGTAAGATTTCCGGGAGATAAGCTCAGAATATACGACGCTACTGGCGACAAATTGCTTGTCTAAAACATATATCTCATTTTATTTTTTATTTTATCATTTTAGGCTCGAACCCAAAAATTTATTAGCCACAGAATATAAGTAAGAATCTCGGAAATGATAGAAGGGATAGAATGGCTTTTCATAGCCCTAATCGTGATACTACTCATATTCTATGATCCTCAAAAGATACCCCAGATAGCGAAAGCAATCACGCAAGCTAAGAGGGAATATGAGAAAGCGGTATCATCTATTGCGGAAGAGATAGAGGAGTTAAGTGAGGAGGAGCAGAAGAAGGCTGAGAAGCCCAAATCATGGGACCCAGCCCTTTCCGTTCGAGCAGGAGCATGAATCGCCAGATATGCATATAGTGAAATGGGACAAAAATGACTAAAAATACAAACATATGGTAAGACTAGGGATGAGATAGTAAGGGAGATATTTGAGAAACAAAAAGAATACTTTTTCGGGAGTAAGTTGCAGGAAGCAGCCGTCCAAGAGACGCCGAAGAACGTTGGAGATGCCGTGGAACCTAATACTGAGGCTCCAAAAGATGCCGAAAGCATAGAAGGGAAAAGGAATGAGTCTGAAACAGATAAGGCTTCAGGTGATGAGAACAAAGAATATTAGTTCTGGACAGCGATTCCATGAGTTAAACTTATAAGATATATCTCTACGTTAGAATAATGGTAAGTTGTCTCCCATGTTCAAGCTCATCTTAAATAGGAATCTACTGATTAAGATCGCCACGATTATAGCCGCAATTTCCATTTTCTTGTTATCAATAAATGTCCATGCTAAGGTATCATCGTACATATTTAAAAACGTGATTGCAGAGAGGTTTGCGCTTAATGGATTAGAGGAAGTAACGGTTAGAATTCCATCTTACCAAACTTTACTTCACTCATCAACGCTTAAACATGTTACAATCATCATCGGAGTGTCCATATTTCTCTTTTCATCGATAATTATTGGCGGATTTAAGTTGAAAATTCTTTCACTTATCGCCCTTATATTCTCCTCTTTTTGGGTTTTAGTCATCTTAGCCATAATCCAATGGCAATTAGCATTAAATCTTCCACACATACAATATAACATCATCTATGTGGAGTTGGGCAATGTAGCACTTCATGATGTAAATCTTCGCGGATTTGATGCTCAAGGCTCCCCCGTCGAGATATCTTCACCTATTATTTTTGTGGAACGTGTTAAAGCTTATAGGGGTTATAGCAATGGGACGTTACCCGAATTAATCCCGATAGACTACATGCCAGAAGAAGAGTTCAGCAATTTTTTGAAGGAAACCAGGACTTTCTTTAATGCCTCCAAACTGAGATATTATGAAGATGGAGTGGTAAGGGAAATCGAATTCCTACACATAACGGGTATAGAGTTTAAGAAGATTCGCTATGAAGATATTATCAGCCTGAAAGATATCAGGACTTCGAAGCCGAATTATATTGAGGGACTTATGGTGATTACAAGTATTATTGCCCCCGTTTTAATGGCCTCATATATAGCCTACGGCTTCAAGAAGGTATATAGTTGTAGCAAGAAATTCTCCATAGGCGTTGGTCTAATAATGCTGCTAATCTTGGAAGTTATTGGCATGTTTATGGGGATTGTTTAATTAGAGCAGTCATTCTTGGTTATTTAACCCGAGTAAAAGCGGGCTTTTCCTAGATAAATAATGATACGAACCTGAAGTTAACGGTATCGACCAATCCCTTGTCTGTTAATCTTAATTCGGGAAGGACGTCGAGGGCTAGAAGCGATATCGTCATGAAGGGTGAGACCCATTCGCATCCGAGCTTTCGCCAAGTCTCATACATTTTTTCAAGTTTTTCCGCAACAATCTCGAGCGGCTCTATTGACATTAGCCCAGCTATTGGGAGCTCTACGATGGAAAGTATCTCGCCGTTTTTCACGGTTATGATTCCTCCTCCCAGCTCGGCGAGCCTATTCGCGGCCAAGGCCATATCCTCCCTACTACACCCTAGCACGATCATGTTATGGCTATCATGCGCGACGGTGGTGGCGATCGCGCCGATCCTGAAGCCGAATCCCTTCACGAACCCGAGGCCTATGTTTCCAGTCCCCTTATGCCTCTCGACAACGGCGAGCTCGTAGATCCACCTATCGGGGTCTGGGAGGACGAGGCCATCCCTCACCTCGAGCTTATCCACGATATGTCTTGTCAGGACATTTCCCTCAATAGCCTCGATTATCCTAACATTGATCTCGCCTCTCTCTATCGGCGCCTTTATCTCGAAGTCCCGCGGCTCAAGCATTCTCTTCAGCCTCACGGATCTTATGGCGCTCTCAGGATATGATGGCCTTGGTAGGTCCACTATCATCTTGCCATCCTTCGCGACTAGCTTGCCATCGGCGAAGACCGCGTCAACTTTAACCTTAGAGAGGCTGCTAATTACGAGGATGTCCGCGAATCTCGCCGGCGCGATGCTCCCAATCTCCCTAGCGACCTCATAGTGCTCCGCGGGGTTCAGGGTGGCCATCTGAATCGCGGTGATCGGGTCGACGCCCTCCTCTATCGCCCTTCTCACAACATGATCCATGTGGCCTTGTTTGATGAGCGACTCAGGCTCCCTGTCATCCGTCACAAGGCATGCGTGCCTAGAGTCTAGGCCAGCCTCCGTTATCGCCTTAACGGTTTCAGCCACGTCGAGCCAGGCGGACCCCTCCCTCATGTAGGCGTACATCCCGAGCCTGAGCCTCTCGATCGCGTCGCGCTTTGTTGTCAGTTCATGGCTCGAGGTTATTCCGGCGGCTGAGTAGGCGGCAAGCTCCCTCCCGAGAAGGCCGGCATCATGCCCCTCTACGAGCTTTTCAGCTCTAAGGGCTGCAGCTATCTTGGCATGCACCTCCTCATCGCCCGCGAGAACTCCCGGATAATTCATCATCTCTCCAAGCGCTATCACGCCATCCCATGAGAGAGCCTCCTCAACCTCCCTCGGCCCGAGAACTGCCCCAGCGGTCTCGAATGGCGGGTTCGCTGGGACACATGATGGAACCGTGATAAAG
>Ga0065719_106730_pt1 | contig 16006 bp, 18 predicted proteins | sample GBSCel85sediment_FD_59106 | JGI IMG/M metagenome (GOLD analysis project Ga0065719, IMG submission 59106) | Hot spring sediment microbial communities from Great Boiling Spring, Nevada - Cellulolytic enrichment CS 85C v3 (version 3) | ecosystem: Environmental > Aquatic > Thermal springs > Hot... | reverse complement strand
GGGGAGCCGCTATTGGCTCTAATCTGGTCTTATTTTTCTCATGGGCCTCGCTTATTCCTAAGATTTATATACGATTTGCGATAGGGGTATGTTAAGATGTTTGAGCGATCCTTTCATTCAAGCATGCATCCTTCTGGGGATTTGGGTGTTATGCTTCTGAATGAGTTGATGGATGCTGTGTTGCGTGTTAGGAGGGCTAGGAGGTGGTTTCTGGTCGATCCGCTGACTAGGGCTTTTGTTAGGGCTTGTATGATTATGAAGGTTAGTAGGGTTAGGAGCATGGTCTTGATGAAGGCCATTATCAGGGCTATTAGGGCGCTTAGGGAGGCTGTTTCTGAGGAGTTTAGGCTTATCAGGATTGGTGTTAGGGAGGCTTGGAGGCTCTCAGAGCTAGCCTCAAGCTGGGGCCATAAGACGGCCAAGGAGTGGAAGAATAATAAGAGCTACATAATACTCCAAGCACTAACACTACAATGGCTTACAAGATTATTCGGCGGGATCATAAGAGTGATATAGAATATCTGCATATTAGCGCAGAAATTATCAGCAGGGCCTTCTTAGAACAGAGTGCATGGTGGATAATGCGGTCGGGATTAAGAATTGAGAGAGACATAGCATGTTTAGATCGCCTTGAGCTAGACTATAAGTTCGTTTCGAAATTAAAGGGGGTATGTTAGCTGAGATTGGATGTGGTTATTCTTGCTGGAGGATATGGGAAGAGGCTGTGGCCCATAACGTTAAACGTCGCTAAACCACTCCTCTCAATATGCGGTAAACCAGTCATAGAATATATCATGGAAAAGCTGAGCGAGATAAACTGTATAGAACACATAATCATTTCAACAAACCTAAAGTTTGGAGACGATTTTAAGAGGTGGGCTGAAGAATATAAGGATACGCGAGTAAAGATTATTGTTGAAGAATCTCGTTCAGAAGAGGAGAAGCTTGGCGTGGTTAAGGCGCTATCTATGCTGTCTCAAGAGCTGGAAAATGATGCGCTAGTAATTGCGGGGGATAATCTATTTACAGGTTCTCTTAAACCTATGGTTGAGAAGTATTCTAGAGAAACGATTATCGCATTATATGACGTTAAAGATGTTGAACTTGCAAAGCTGTATGGTGTAGTCCAAATAGATGATGAATCTAGGATAATAGATTTCGTGGAGAAGCCTGAGAGGCCGGTTTCAACTCTTGTTAGTACAGGGATCTACATCTTTCCTAAAGAGGTCTTAGATATGGCTAAAGAGTATCTTTGTGAAGGGGGTGGAAAAGATAGATTGGGAGAGTTTATCCAGTGGCTATATAAGAGGGCTCCAGTACACGGATACATACTAGATGGAGAATGGTGGGACATAGGAGACATTAAATCCTACAAGAGGGCTATAGAAACTTTGAGTAAGAAGTTCGGCTACCCTGAGGATATACATACTTACGTAATACGGTGATTTAGAATAGATCATGGTAGGGAAAATTAAAATACAATGAATTCTGTCAAATTATTACAGTGATAAGCTATGAGTAGGGATCAAACTATTGGAATATTATTAATGCTTGTGGCTATCGTTGTAATAATCGCATATGCTTGGATACTCTTCTTCACAGAATGGACTCTACTATTAATCCAGATAACCCTCATGATCGCTGTAGCAGCCCTCCTCGGGGTAATCGCATGGATAGGATACACTCTCGCAACAACCCCTCCACCAAAACCCATAGAAGAAATTGAGAAGGAGATACAGCAGGAGCTTGAAACCTTAGAGAAGCAGGGAGAGAAGAGCGGGTAGCTCGATGCCCGAGCTACTACTACACTTCTCTATACCGTTTGCCATTACCGCGCCTATACTTGGATTAAGAAGAGCTCTCTTAGTGGGATTTATTGCAATTCTACCGGATATCGATGCCTTAATGCATGTCCACAGGTCTTTTACACACTCTATAATACTGATCTCGATAATAGTAGCGCTCTTTATATTCACGTCATGGAAAATTGGGAAAGGTTTACCGACGGTAACTGCCTGTGGTTTATCACTTCTAAGCCATCCGATCCTAGATTTATTTCAATCACCAACACCGATCCTATACCCGCTTTCAGAATACTCATATCAAATTTCCATTAAAATGAACGCACTCATATCTGAGAAAATAATTCCAGAAATCTCCGCTAAGGTAAGTTTTGAGCAAATAAACTTCACAAGATTCCAATTCTTGGATGCACCAATATTTACGGACGTAGGATTCATAACATCGCTAATACTAATAGCCTCCCCAACAATATACCATCTCATAAGGACTTTAAGATACACCAGCTCTCAGGAATCACTAGAGCAACGCTACGATAACAAATTAAATAAAGCGATTGATGTGGACGCTGCAGAAGGATGTCAGGGTGCTCCTACAACCCCTCAGCCACATATCAGTAAGGATGATGTAACAATTTTAATACCCACACTGAATGAAGAGGAAGCAATAGGTAGGGTCATTGAGGAAGTCAGAAAGGCTGGTTACAATAATATACTTGTGGTGGATGGATATTCATCCGACAAGACTGTTGAGATCGCTAGGAGTATGGGTGTGAAGGTAGTATATCAGATAGGTCATGGGAAATCAATGGCCATAAAGACAGGCATAGAATCGGCTCAAACAAAGTACATATTAGTGATGGATGGAGATTATACGTACGATCCTAGGGATATTGATAGGTTGCTGAAGGTTGCCTTAGAGAAGGATTATGACGAGGTTATTGGTTATCGTGTGGATAGAGAGAATATCCCCCTACTTCATAGGCTTGGTAATAGGATCATAAGTACTGTGATTAGTTTGCTAATGGGTCAGAGGATTAAGGATCCTTGTAGTGGAATGTATCTCCTGAAAAGGGATTTTGCTAGGCAGCTTGAGATAACCGCTACCGGCTTTGATATAGAGGCGGAGATAGTATGCCAAGCCCTGATATATGGTAGTGTTGGTGAGGTTCCGATTAGATATCGTAAGCGTGTTGGGAAGGCTAAATTAAGGACTTTGAGCGCAGGTTTCAGAATAATCCTAACGGCGTTTAAGATCTCATGGCTTTATAGTCCAATTCTATTCTTCTCCTCACTTGGTTCCGTACTGGGATTAGCTGGGCTAATTATACTTCTCTGGCAACTATATATGAGGTATGTCTTTGGTGAGGCGGCATGGAGTGTTGGCTGGACGTGGTTTGGGCTCGTTCTACTAATACTCGGGATACAATCTTTCACGATAGCAATAATCGCATTGATGCTGAAGAGGCTAGAAAGGAGATTAGTTAGATTCATCATAAATAATCAAAGCTCTTCCTCTCTTTAGCAAAATGTTACGACAAAACTCCCTTACACTATTATTAGCGTCGTTAATTATGTTATCCATTATGCTGTTCCTGATCTCTGGTGCTACGTGTGAAACTGAGGAGGAAGTTATCTCCCTTTTGAGAGATGTTTATTCTAAGCTTGTGGAGGCTGAAAGGGCTGGAGCAGATGTAGGTAATGCATCTCAGCAATTGAATAAAGCTTTGACCCTTATAAAATCTCTAGAGGGGGATCCAACGAACAGAGAGGAAGTCCTTCAACAGGCCATCTCGATAATAAGAGAGGTTGACTCAAGGATTCCAGCACTTATAGAAGAGGGACGTAGAGTTACTTTTTACAAGAACCTTTACAATGGCTTATTAATAGCGTTTATTGTCTCGTTGATCGTGTTGGTATATGTTCTTACACCGAGGATTTTTTGGAGCCTCTGGATAAGGGCTAGAAAACATTGGATAATTAAAATAGTAGACACGGATGGGGGAGGGCAAAGTGATAGACGACGAGGTTAAGGCAGTCATTATGGCGATAATGATCGTCGTGGGAGCTTTATCGATAGCTCAGATATTAACATCTGGGAGGGTTTCAGAACCCTTCTCGGCTCTAGGACTTCTTGGTCCTAACATGAAAATAGGAGATTATCCAAAAACAGTTCTAGTTAATCAGACTGTAAGACTTTACTTGTATGTGGATAATCATGAGGGGCGCACCATGTATTATATAATTTATGCAAAGCTTGGTAACAAATCGACAGAGATTAGTGAGAATAGATCTGCTGACGCGCCAATACTTTACACATATGAAGTGATCCTGCCACATGGTATGAATGCAACAATCCCAGTCTCGTTAAAATTCGATAGACCTGCAATTAATGCTAGACTGATATTCGAAATGTGGGTGTATGATTCTGAGACTCGTACTCCAAGGTATCATGGGAGATGGACTCAGTTATGGTTAAACATAACAGCGCCCGTGACGACCTAGAGGATGATCTTAAGAGGGTGTATAATGTGGTTAAACAGTTTAGCGGGAATAATTTGGAGTGGGCAGTCTTAAGAGTATCAGAGAGATTGGGGCTTAGGAGGTATGATGTTGCTAGGAGGATCAACGAGTTGAGGAAGAGTGGGTTGATAGATCTTATTGACCCGAATCCCCCTAAGAACCTAGTAAAGTATTTTTTCAGCACTTATTGCACTTGGTTCTGGCTAATTGTTTTGACGGTTTTCTTAATGTTTATGCTCATATATGTCTTACCAAGCTCACCCCCGTATGTTTACCTTAGGTATATGCTTGGTTCTGTTTTCGTGTTATATCTTCCGGGTTCATCTCTTATTGAGCTACTTTATCCCAAGCCGGATGAGCTTAGTCAGCTTGAGAGGCTGGCGCTCTCAATAGGCTTGAGCCTCGCACTAGTTCCACTTGTTGGGCTGGTACTCAATTATACCCCTTGGGGCATTAGGCTGGATCCTATCTTTACGGCCTTGTCGCTCCTCACTATTGGCTTAGCATGTGGTGCCGTTTATAGAAAGTTTATAATCTTCAGGCTTAAGGTTCTTACAGCTACACGCTAGGGAAAGTCGATCTACATGAATAGGTTAAGCATCTTTGGAATTGGACTAACCATTTTCGCCTCCCTGTTAACAGTATGGAGCTATCTACTTATCATGAATATTCCTTTGACGGCTCTCGGGATCGGTCTCATAATTCTTGGGATCTCAATCCTATTAACCCCCGCTCATCCAGTACCACCGCACACGGTTAGGGCATTGTTGGAGGGTTCAACACTGAATATAGAGGCGTTGTTGGAAGAGTTGAATATCACTAATAAAGGATACTATGTAAGAGGTGCTGATGGTAGGATATACGTGTTTATTCCGATAGATAGGGATTCTGGCCCGCCGATCGGAGAATTTGAGTTCAAGGGGCTTGTTACAAAGGTTAATGATAAGAGATACTTAACGATAATCCCGCCATCTTCAGAGATAGTGAATATTCAAGAGTTGTCGGAGGCTGAGTTTAACGATGCCCTAAGCTATGTTCTTGTTGATATATCGGAGCTTGCTGAGTCTGTTGAGACATACACTGTTGGATATCATATTGTTGTGAGAGTTAAGAAGCCTCGAGGGTATGTAGCTTCATGGAGATTTAGGAATGTTCTAGGCTCTCTTGAGGCATCGATAGCCGCATCATTACTTGCGAAGAGATACGGCCTTTCGAAAGTTGTTGATGAGATGGATATGGAAGGTGAGAGAATAATTACCTTAGAGGTATTTAGCTATGGATAAGAATGTACTCTTTAACATCGTGCTAGGATTTATGATTGTATCCACAGCTGTTATCCTTAGTAGTCTAGGTGAGGTGAGGCTTGATGTATACATCAGCATGTATACTTTAGAGTACTTTACCGCTAAAGCTGTCTTAAGGCCTAGGAGGAGGTTCTTCGATATACTTGGCCTAGTGCTTTTAATAATGTTCCTGCTAATAGTTTGTTTCAGGGTGTGGGAGATACTTAGAACATGAAGAAGTTAATCGTATCATTTCTAATCGTTATGATGCTGGCTTCAGTCTCTGCCATGCAGAATGCCCCTAGGCATGTTAATCCGAGTGAGCTCCCGGAGGAGTATCCAAGTATTGTGGACCTGCTATCAATGTATACGATTATAGTGGACAAGGCGTTGCTGGAGAATTTCGGGGAGTCTCTTAGAAGCCTTAATGAATCAATGAAAGTGCATGTCCCGGAGCGTGTCAGATACATTTATGAGAGATTTAATGAGCTGCTAAGGGATGTGCTTAACAAGCTAAACTCCACGAGGAGCTACATTGATGCCGGCAAGCTGAATGTGTTGTTGGGGCAATTGGAATATGCTAGGGGGAATTTGTCGTTAGCTACACATACTCTGGCGGAGGCAAACTTAACCTACCTTGAGCTTAGACGATCTGTAAGTGAGTTTGAGAAGATGCTTAGGATACCTTCAAACCAGCTTGCACTAAAGCTTGAATCCTTGGAAAGGCTCCTAGCAAAGTGTCTTGATGAGATAAGGGAGTTATGGAGTAGGCTGGAGGCTTTGAGGAGAGCTGGATTGGAGGAGACTCAAATATCCATATGGGCTAATAGAGCTAGCGTATGGGTAGGTGAAATAGTACAGTTAAGTGGTTTTTTGAGAAGTGGTGGAGGGTATCCGCTGGAGGGTAGAACTATCTCCATATTCCTAGATGGTGGAAGAATCGCCTCATTGATGACTGATAGCAGAGGATTTTTCTCGATGGAATTGTCGACGAAGGGGATTTACAGGCCATTCGTGAAGGTTTATGCGGAGTATATTCCCTCGGGGGAGGATGTTGGGAGGTATAAGGCTTGTAGATCGGGTATTATAATGATCCGCATATTATATGATGAGCCCATAATATATGCGGGGCTAAGCCGGAGTGAGGCGTATCCAGGTCAGGTGATACATGTTTATGGGTGGGTGAATACCTCCTTAGGGATATTACCTAGGGAGATACGTATGAGCGCGTTTGGGGAGACTTTTTCAAGCAATTTGGAAGATGATGGGAGATTTGGCCTTATGTTTAGAATTCCGGAGAATGTTGAGGAGGGAGTTTATCGTGTAAGACTATATACCGAGGCTTTGGGGGTGATTGCCCCCTCTGAGAAAATTCTTACAATACTTGTTAAGAAGATCCCGGTGAATGTCACATATTCGGTTCCGGCTGTTGTTTTAAGTGGTGGGAGAATAGTTGTTATAGGTAGGGTTGCTGATGTTATTAACTCGTTCGTGATGCCTCTAGCGGATTCAAAGGTAACAGTAAATGGTTTTGGCAATCAATTTATAGCATACTCTAATGAGGATGGGATGTTCGCGGTTTCAATAAATGTTCCGATATTCGCGATGACTGGGCATTCAAACATCTCTCTGCTCGTTGAGCCTCCAAGCCAGTTATATGAGGCTTATATGTCCTCTGTGGAGGTTTTCGTGATAAACCCATTAACCATAATTGCTCCTTCGGCAATCTTTGTTATAGCCCTAGTTTATACTCTCCCGATGGTTAGGGAAATTAGAGCAAGTATTGCTCGAAAGAAGGCTTCTGAGATTATGGAGGAGGGGATTGAAGAATATGTCTTGGAGATTCCAAGGAGGAGATTCTTCTATCTGAGGGCTGTTTCGATTGTTGGTAGGGCGACGGGTGTATTTATTGGGGCACATGAGACCATTAGGGAGTATCTTAAGAGGGTTAGGGATAGTCTTGGAGAGGCTTATCAGATATTTGAGAGGATTAGCATGCTTGCTGAGAGGGAGTTGTATGGTGGAGAGCGGGCTGATAGGATGATTGTTAAGAGGCTCCTGAGGGGGCTTAAGCGAAGACTATGGGGATGAAGAAGATCGTACTGCTTAGTTTAGCATTAAGCATAGTAATCTGTCTCGTATTGCTGGCATTGTATCCTGAGGGGGCCGACTTTAGATTGGAGAATCCATTCTGGAATGGTATGTCGGAGATAAATACAATCTTTAGGCCTATATTACTGAGCTCGTATGCCGAGTTGCCTCCAGCTGGGCGTAATATGACCTTGCTATTAGTTGGGCCGGATAGGGATTTCACCGCCGATGAGGTTGAGGCAATTGCTAGATTCATCCACAGTGGTGGGCAGGTGATATTAGCGGATGAGATGGGCTTTGGAAATAGTCTTCTAGAGAGATTGAACCTGTCATTAAGGATCGATGGGGGTCTTGTTTTAGATCCGCTCTTTAAGGAGAGAAATGCTAGGCTTCCAAGAGCCAGCTATATCTCTGATGATTATTCGGCTGAAGTTATACTGAATCACGCATCGATTATTCGAGGATGCAATAGGCCGATTCTTCAAACATCTAGCTTCAGTTATCTGGATGTGAACATGAATAATGAGTGGGATCCGCAGGAAGAGAAGGGGCCGTTTATTGTTGGCTGTGCCTTGAGGATGGGTGAGGGGGAGTTGATAGTGTTTTCGGATTCGAGTCTCTTTATAAACTCCATGATTAATTTGGGTTCAAATAAAGAGTTCCTACTTCATATTATTGGGGGTAGGAGGGTTTTAGTGGATTCCACGCATTGGTCTCAGACAACCTTTACGATGGCTAAGAGCGCTTTAATGCAATTTATCGGCTTCCTTAATACTTTTGAGGTGAGATATGTTCTTATATTGTCGGCGATTATAGCCATAGCTAGGTTGACCCCGATGAGGCGGAGGGCTGCGAGGAGGATTGCGGTTGAGGATGTTCTGAGGCTTAATCCTTCTTGGAATAGGGATGTTTTAGAGAGGTTGGCGAGGGAGATAAGGCATGATTAGCGCTGCTATAGAGAGGGTTGTTGAGGCGGTATCGAGATATGTTGTTGGTATGAAGGATGTTATAACATTGATGCTTACGGCGATGCTTACGGAGGGCCATATCCTTATAGAGGGGCCTCCAGGGGTGGGTAAGACGCATTTAGCAAAGGTGTTTGCGTCGGCGATTGGTGGGAGCTTTAGTAGGATTCAGATGACCCCAGACCTCCTTCCAGCGGACATAATAGGGACTGTCTATTATGATATTGTGTCGAGGAGTTGGAATCTGAAGAAGGGGCCCATATTCGCGAATGTTGTGCTGGTTGATGAGCTTAATAGGGCTACGCCGAAAGCTCAGGCAGCCTTGTTGGAGGCGATGCAGGAGATGCAGGTAAGCATTGAGGGGAAATCCTATGAGCTTCCGAGACCATTCCTCGTGATTGCTACGCAGCTTCCTTATGGTGGGGAGGGGACATATCCCTTAACGGATGTTCAGAGGGATAGATTCGCATATAGTGTTGAGGTCACTTATCCGAGTAGGGAGCAGGAGCTCGCTATAATTTCCTCCATAGACCTCATTGAGAAGCCGATCATTGAGAAAGTCATCTCCACATCCGAGCTTGTAAGATTGGTGGAGGCGGTGAGGAGGGTTAAGGTGTCTGAGAAGGTTAAGAACTACATACTTGATATTGTGGCGCGTATCAGGAGCTTTGATGAGGTTTCAATGGCTCCTGGTCCTAGGGGGAGTATTTGGCTGCTTAAGGGTAGTAGGGCTCTCGCGTTTCTAGATGGCAGGGAGTATGTCATACCAGATGATGTGAAGAGGATCGCGTATCATGTTCTTCCGCATAGGATTAAGGTGAAGCTGGAGTATCAGGCGGATAATATTTCTCCACGGGCCATAGTTGATAAGGCATTGAGGGAAGTAGAGGTACCGAAGTATTGAGGTTAACTAGTCGAGGCTTTAAGCTGCTCCTTATCCAGCTACTCTTAGTCTTATTTACCGTTACCTATAGGGATAATTTACTCCTTATAGCCGCATTGGTAACGTTTTCTGTCACGTTATTCTCGATCTATATGGTGATTAGGGCTAGGATTGGGGCGAGAGAGATTGTGTGCGAGCCTAAGAATGTTAGGGTGAAGATGATTGCGGGTGGAGAGAAGGATCTGAGCCTGATTATACATGCGCATGTTGAATTGAGGTTGGTGAATCTTCCGGATTGGGTGAGGGCTTCACCCGAGATATTGGAGAGGGGTGTTAATGAGGTTAGGTTAACGATCTCACCTAGGATGGGTAAAATCTATAAGCTTGATTATCTGACCGCCGTCTTCACCGATCCCTTGAAGATACTTTGTGAAGATTTTAGGACGCCATTATGGCTGGAGGTCACAGCATATCCGAGAGCTCTACCTCTCGTAATGGAGGCGCTAAGAATTATTGGGGGAGCGGGCTATGGTGGGGAGGCAATTAGTGTGAAGAAGGGCCGTGGGATGGAGTATCTATGGAGTAGGGAGTATCAAGTGGGTGATCCATTGAGCCTGATAGATTGGAAGGCCTCAGCAAGGCTTGAGAAGCTTATCGTAAAGGAGTTCTCTGAGGAATCCTACAGGGCTATTGGAATAATTTATGATGTTAGGGCGATCGGCCCTATTACGGGTGATGAGGTTAATGCTCTATTCCTCTCATCAGTAATATCGGCTGCGAGATACGGTCTACCTATAACGATGATATTGAAGGATGGTTTAACGCTTATCTCGGAGTATCGTTCACTCGACCCTGATACTGCTCTCAGGATAGCTTTGTCACATTCAATTAAGAGCTATATTGTCGATGGCTGGGATGTGTATGAGCTCTTAGAACCCAAGGCTGCCAGTCAGGTTCTTTCGATAATTAGGGAGCTTGAGGCTTCTGGCCTTTTAGAAGCTTTGAATCTCAAGGTGAATAGCATTAATGAGGTTATCTCGAGGCTGGCCCTGCGGGAGGGTGTAGTATATTATGTTGGGAACATTGTCTTGGACTCTGATTTCATCCTAGAGTTGTCGAGGAGGGTTAAGGCTGATAATGGTGAGTTAATAGTGTTAACTCCCGCAAAGCCATGGATGGATTTGGATAGCTTGGAGAAGGCATACGTGATGTACTTATCGTACAGTAAGATACTTGATGCTTTACAGAGGGCAGGCTCTAGGGTGATGTTCTATGGGGATGTTTTGAAGGGGCATTGATGAGAGATAAGGTTCGAGGCTTGATCAAGATGAGCAGTCCTTAAGCTATATCTCGGGAGTGTTAGCATGCGTGAGAAGCTTATACTGGTCGTGATCTTAGTATTTGCGGTATTCGCGGTTTTGAGCCCGTGGCTGGTGAATGAGGCTCCGTATATTGGTGATGCTTGGATTCATCTGAAGAAGTCCGAGGATATTATTGCCCAAGGTAAACTGAGGTTTGAGGAATATAATGATATGTGGCCTCTAGTTAACCTGATCATAGCATTCTATTCCATGGTTCTCGACCTGCCACCTTTGATGGCCACACAGATAATCCCGTTCCTAGTCTCGCTCTCCACGATAAACCTCTATATAATTTCCTCGAGGATCTCGAGAAATTCTTATGCTGCTTTCTCCACATGTATGGCCCTCATTCTCACACCATTATACACTTTCATAACGTTCGGGTCCGCTGTCATGAAGGAGACGGCGGCTTTCTATATGGCAACCTTGCTCATCGCGTACCTCTTAATAGGTAGGCCTAGTCTTGTATGCTTCTTGTTATTGAGCTTTGGCTTGGTGGTTGGTCATCATTTTGCATCCCTAGCCCTTTTCATACTCCTGTTAAGCGTCTTGGCTGAGGATATTTCAGACATGCTTGGTGGGGATGCTCCTTATTTGAAGAGGGACTTGGTAATGGCGTCTGTTTTCAGCGTGTCATTGTTTTCTTGGGGTTTTTTCGTGCTCTCGAGGGTGGGGTGGTTTCTGCCTGTGAGCGGGAATACATTATTAATCGCGATGTTTGCTTGGTTCGGCGTGTATGTGGTGTCTAGGATGGGGCGCTTCAGCTCTGTTGGCCTTCAGGCTCTTCTAATCCCGTTAGCGGCTCTTGCTTGGCGTGGGCATCTGCATGATATACCGACTCCTGTGAGCCCTACCTCTATCTGGGAGGTGAGGGATTTGATAATCTTCATGGTTCCGGCTTTGGCGGGGCTGGCATTCTTCTGGAAGGATAGAATTGTTAGGGCTATGCTTGTCTCGACGACTACATTGATCGTGTTTAGCCTGATATCTGGGCTTGATCATAGCGGTCTGATAGTATTCACCAAGTCTCTACACTATTATTGCGTGTTTTTGGCCTTGATATTTGGCTTATCTTGGTCACTAATCTTGAGAAAAAGGTTCGGTAAGGTATTTCTCATACTGGCTTCGATATGCTTAGTACTGGCTAGTATTTTTGGCATTGGTCTTGCATTGAATGGTCCAGGGGCATATCATGATGTTGAGTATGTACAGTTGGAGGGGTTGAGGGATAAGTTAGGGGAGCCACTTGTCATGGATCTAAAATTGTATTATCTCTCCGAGTATCTTGGTGTGGGACGTTCGATTTTTCATAAGTTAGGGCAGGGCGAGTATGTTCTCTTGACGAGGAGTAATCTTGTACATGGTGTTCTTTTGGACTATGTTTGGGTTGATCTATCCCTCTATATGCCGTATCATGTGATGTTCTCATGTGATAGGCTGTTTGATGGCGGGTACTTGAGGGTGCTTAGGGTTAACAATGTTTAGCTATATTCTCAGGAGCATTTATAGGGGGTCTGGAAATATTAGAGCATACATTCTCACCATGGCTATGTTGGGGGCCATCCTGCTAATGATACTATATGCCCCGGCAGGTTATCTTGAGGAGGTATTAGAGGTTGTGCCAAGGCCGAGCGTCTCGATATCGGATCATCCTCCTGGTATTGAAGTGTATTATGGTTACTTTGATGTTGATGGTAGCGAGCTCTTGGTAATCTCCTCGAGGAATACTAGTGAGGTTCTCAGACTCTTGATTGGGAGAGATGTGAGGGTGTCAAACCTCTCTATTGGATGCGAGGTTGACAATCCTGGTGTAAAGAGGTTCCTAGAAGATGTTGTGGGAGGGAGTGTGGAGGAGTTGGAGTGCATGGGCAATTTCATAGATTATGCAGTGATTGTTGACCAGGAGGCCTTTCAGTGGATAGCGGGTCATTGTACTGGCAAGGTTCATACTATGTATTTGAGGGGTTATGTTGATGACGGGGTTACAGCGCCCTCAGCATATACTCTTGCGAGGGATCTACTGGGGGTCGTTGGCCTCCATCAGGGTCTCCTATATGTTAGCTCGGCGGTCCTTATTTCGGTTATTTGCCTGATACTTGGCTTTAGGGCTTCTAATGATATTAAGCGTATGCTGGTCTGGCTGTCTGAGATGCATATCCCCATGGGTAAGACGTTCTTCTATGTGTGTCTGGTTTATCTCGGGGCTACGATCGTTGGTGTTTTTGCTGGGTATGGTTTGGCGAACCTGGTAGTCCCCCTAATGTTGATCCTCCTCAAGCTGTTCTTCAAGATCCCCTATATCTACGCGGGCCTAGATATAGGCACGATCATGATACTAGTGCCGATCTCCCTAATCTCATTCCTGAGCTATATTCTCGCTGTCTCGTGGATGGTTTTTAGGGGATGATCGGGTTAAAGATTCTGGGTTTTGGGAGGATTTTGCAGACCCTTATGATCGTCTTCCTATTATCGCTCATCCTATCCCTAGCGATAGGCTCTTCATTTGAGATGCTATCGGGTATTGGCGGCTTTCTTCAGGGCTTTGATCTTAGAAGGCCGCTATTAATGGATGGCTCTGCTAAGAGCATCTATACCAGTATTATTCCTGCGCGCTTGGCGAGGGATATTGTGGAGGTGCTTAATATTCGCGCGGATGCCGTTGTAACGACTCTTGGATACGTGGATGGTGTGCTGGCGCCTATCTGGGATGAGAATATGCTGGGAGAATATTCTCCAAGCATATTGAATGTTGGTTCATGCATCTTGGGTGGGAGGTTGGCTGAGAGGTTGGGGAAGGATGTGGGGGATGTCGTGACTGTTGTCGGTATTCTCGGGAGGGAGGTGCATATATTGAGGGTGATTGATGTTAGGTATTTTGATGATCCTAGGGGGGATTATCTGTTTGTTTCCGGGGAGCTTGCGAGGAGGCTCAGGGGTATTAGGGATACTGAGGCATCCATCATAATCTTCAACTCGCCTGAGGATGTGCTTAGGGCCAGCAGGCATCTTTCCCAGACATATGAGTTGGGGGTGAGTTATGATGTTCCAGTTGAGGCGAGGCTTAGGATACTCGCGTCCGATGGGTCGAGGGTTTTGGAGAAGCCTATAGTGGGTCAGGGTTTCGAGGTNTTTANGATCCCATTCGGGTACTATAGCGTGGTCGTCTCAACACCCTATGCGGANATACCTGTGGCGCTTGTTAAGTTAAATGACTCGGCAAGGATCAGCATAAAGCTTAGTGATCGTGTGGCTCTTAGGATACTTGGCTGCCCTCTAGAGCCGGAGTTAAGGGATGTTAAGGGGGTTCTGATTAGGCCGGAGAGCCGTGATAATGATACTTGGGTTTATAATGTTCCCCCCGGCTTATACGCTTTAAGCATAGCTGGGAGGAGGTTCGAGATCCCCCTGATAAGCGACTTGGAGCTTAGGCCATGCTTGGAGGGTGTTATTGAGCCTGGGCTTGTTGAGGCTTATCATGTGAGGGTTGAGGTGGTTTATGTTGATGGCAAGCCTGTTGATGAGGCTTACTTGACGGTGCTTTCGGATGATGGCGGCTTAGCGGCCTCTATAAGTGTTCCCGGAATGTATGAACTCGATCTCCACCAGGGGGATTACGTCTTCATTGTGAGGAGGGGTAGCTATGTGCATGAGGAGAGGGTGAGTGTCCGGGCGGATATGGTTGTGCGCATAGTCGTGCCATTGAGAAGTGATGGCCGCATGCCATACTCGTCGATGCCGAGGGTCAAGTTGCTGCCGTCGGGATATGATCCGCTGAGCGGCATCACCCTCATGATTCTTTCCGCGGAGCTCGCCCTCCTAGCAAGCATAATCGCAGTATCATTTCTCGCGTATAGGGTGGTTTTCAGCCACTTCTTCCAATCATCGTCAGCGGAGATTGGGAAGATGGTTGAGCTGAGGCTTCCCCGCAAATTCTACTTAAAGGCCATTTATCTCCCGATGTTGATGTTGATATTTGTTACATTGCTTGCCAGCGTTTTTATTGCGATCGGCTTGGCCTTGGGGATCTCATGGCCCATCCCGTTCTCTGTAAAGCTTTTTGGGTCGCTGCTATGGCCATACTTTATAATTATTATACCGGCACTCCTCTCATATACGCTTACATTCTTTGGCGCTCTCCGTGAGATGGGGTGTTTCTGAGCTTTGGAGCTCGAGTTCTCCATGCTTATGGGATGATGTATGTGTGGGGTGACGATTGTTGGACGTGGTCTATGAGGATGTTGTAAGGGTTAGCAATGTTGTGAAGGTCTATAGGGCTGGGGCTGAGGATGTTATGGTGCTTCGTAATGTTTCTCTCACATTATCGCCCAGTGAGATCGTTGTTGTTATGGGGCCGAGTGGTGTTGGTAAGACTACCCTGTTGAGGATAGTTTATGGGCTTTTAAGGCCAGATGGCGGTGTAGTTGAGGTTATGGGCTTCAATATCTATGAGCTGGCACATGGGGATAGGGATAGGCTGATGCTGCAGTTTGTCGGGTATATGCCTCAGGAGGATAGACTTCTCGAGAACCTGACTGTTGAGGAGAATCTCGCGCTGCCATTACTTGCTCTCGGGTATTCCAGGAGGGAGATTCCACAGCATGTTAGACGTTTGTTGAGCTTGATGGGTATGGAGGGGCTTGCCAAGAGACTCCCGCATGAGCTTAGCATGGGCCAGCGTAGAAAGGTACTATTGCTTCGAGCATTGGCAAATGACCCATTGATCCTCCTTCTAGATGAGCCGACGGCAAACATAGACTCTGGTGGTGTAGGGTTAATCCTCGACTATCTCAAGCATTTGAAGAATGAGAAGGGCATGTCCATATTATTGACCTCGCATGACCATAGGGTTGTTAGGATAGCTGACAGGGTGTTCTGGCTCTCGGATGGCATTCTAAGGGCTGTCGAAAAATCTCAGTAGATGCTACTCAAGCAGCACGTCAAAGATGGTTTATTGACTTGAGGTGGGGGTAAGCCCCGCATGGCCGGCCAAAGTTTATATATGAACAGCGTAGATATGTTATTACCAATGATGTTTAGCAGCCCTCATATCTTGAATAAACATCCATCTAACTGTTTGACTGTTAAGCTCCTGAATGAGTTA
>Ga0065719_103350_pt1 | contig 16022 bp, 21 predicted proteins | sample GBSCel85sediment_FD_59106 | JGI IMG/M metagenome (GOLD analysis project Ga0065719, IMG submission 59106) | Hot spring sediment microbial communities from Great Boiling Spring, Nevada - Cellulolytic enrichment CS 85C v3 (version 3) | ecosystem: Environmental > Aquatic > Thermal springs > Hot... | reverse complement strand
GAGCCTAAAGCAAATTATGTCTTATTAAGAGGTTTTTCAGTTAAACCTGATCTGGAAACCTTTGAAGAAAAATTTGGGTTAAAAGCTTGTTGTATTGCTACTTATCCAATGTATAAAGGTCTTGCAAGTCTTGTGGGAATGAAAATAATTGATTTTGAGGGAGAAACTATTAAAGATGAAATAGAAACTTTAAAAAGGGAATGGCAAAATTTTGACTTTTTCTTTTTACATATTAAAAAAACCGATTCAGCAGGAGAAGACGGGAATTTTGAGGCAAAAACAAAAATAATAGAGGAATTTGATAGCTTTTTACCTGAAGTTTTAGCTCTTAATCCCTCAGTTCTTTGTATAACTGGGGATCACTCAACTCCTTGTGTTTTAAAAGCTCACTCTTGGCATCCAGTTCCAGTTCTTATTCATTCTCCTTTTGTGCTTGGAGGAACCTCAGAAAGATTTACAGAAAGAGAAGCTCTAAAAGGAGAGCTTGGAATATTTTATGCTTATAAACTTATGCCCCTTCTTTTAGCCCATGCAGGAAAACTAAAAAAATACGGAGCCTAACTTTTTTTTTCGCACTTACGAAGTGCGAAAACTTAAAATTATTCTAAATTACCCACTTATGAAGTGCGATAAAAGATTTAACTGTTTTGTAATTAACTTGTTTTTGGTTTAAAATTTGAGCTATAAAATTATAGTAATTAAGGAGTTAATTAAGCATAGNNGGGAGTAAAAGTTATGAAAAATATTGAAGAGATAAAGAAAATTTTTGATGTTTATAAACCTATTTTAAAAGAGAAATTTAAAGTAAAAGAGATTGGTATATTTGGTTCCTATGTAAGAGGAAAGGAAACTTTTGCAAGTGATATAGATATTCTGGTAGATTTTGAAAAAGAAGGAAAGACTTTTGATAATTATATGGAACTTAAATATTTTCTTGAGGAGTTATTAGGTTTAGAAGTTGACCTTGTAATGAAAGGAGCTTTAAAGAGAGAACTTAAAGATATTATACTAAAAGAGGTTATATATGTCTAAGCGAGATATAAAGGTAATTTTAAAAGATATCTTAGATGAAGTTACCAAAATTGAGAAATTTACAAAAGACATTCACTACGAGATTTTTTTAAACGATGAGATGAGATACTATGCGGTAATAAGATGTTTAGGAATCATAGGTCTTAAAAAGATTCAAGGCCCTGCTTAAATTTAGCTATAGGACCGAGATCAAAAATGGAGCCGCTTTTAAAGATAGGAGAATCAGCTACGGCGGATAGCGGAACTTATATCTTATTCATAAAGCTACATAAATTGACAAGTTCGGATAAATATAACTAAGGAAAAAATGAGAAAGTTCTTGACAAAATTTTAATTTTGTATTAATAATTTCTAAAAATGCTACAAATTTTAANATTTTTGTAAAAATAGGTGAAAAAATATGGAATATTTAAAACTTATAATTGACTATGGAATTATAGGATTTCTTTTATTTCTTAGTGTTGTTTCTATTGCTATAGCTATAGAAAGGATAGGGTATTATAANAAGGTTGANGTTCTTAAGTTTTCAAGTCCTAANGAATTAGAAGCAGATTTAACAAAGGGACTTTATATTATTGCAACTATTGGNGCTAATGCTCCTTATATTGGACTTCTTGGAACTGTTCTTGGAATTATGCTTACCTTCTATACTATAGGACAAGAAGGACTTGTTGATAGTAAAAAAATAATGGTAGGGCTTGCTCTTGCCCTTAAAGCTACTGCAGTGGGGCTTTTTGTAGCTATTCCTTCTGTTGCTCTTTATAATTATCTTTTAAGAAGAGTAAAAGAAAAAATTACCCTTTGGGAAGTAAAAAATGGAAGAAAAGGAATTTGATTACATTAATGTAATTCCCCTTGTTGATATAATGCTTGTTCTTTTAACCATTGTTCTTGTTACTGCTACTTTTATTGTCCAAGGAAGTATTCCTGTAAAACTGCCCTCAGCTAAATATGCTAAAATCGAAAATATAAAAAGTTTTCAAATAATTATTAATAGAGATGGGGAGATTTTTTTTGAAAATAGAAAAATAGGGCTTGAAGAGCTGGAAGGGGTTATTAAGAGCATAGATAAAGATTCTCAGATTTCCATATTTGCTGACAAATCTGCCAAAGTTCAAAGTTTAATATCTGTGCTTGATATTCTGAAAAAGTATGATTTTAAGAAAGCAACTATAAAGACAGAACTTATAAGATGATTAAGCTGAAAGAATTTTTTATTTCTTTTCTTATTCATTTCTTTTTTCTTTTAGGTTTTATAGTTTTATTTAAGTTAAATGGGAAGTCTTCAGCAAAATATATTGAAATAGATTTGTCTTTAATAAATCTTGCTAAGCTTTCAGAGGAAACTTCTAAAGTTGAGAAAGGACTTGATACAAAATTAGAAAAAAGATTGCAAACAAAAGCTCAATCAAAAACCATTTCCTCTTCTTCTGAAGAATTTAAAAGCCCAGCTAAAGAAGTTAAAGAAAGCTCTTTTTCTGAAAATAAAGAGGTAAAAGAAGTAAAAGAGGTAAATGAAGTAAAAGAAATAGCAAATAAAGGGGTTGATGAGGGAGGATCTGGAAGAGAAAAGGAGATTAAAAATGTTAGTATGATCAAGAGTGGAGGAGATGGTTATGCAGGAGGGTCTAATAATAGAAATGTTGAAAGTAAAGACGGAGGGAAAGGGAATTTAGATGAGTTAGGGAAGCTAAGGGAAAAGTTTTTGATAGAAAAACTTTCTCTTATTTCTCAGATTATTCAAAATAATATTACCTATCCTTATATTGCTCGTAAGATGGGTTGGGAAGGAAAGGTTTTAATATCTTTTGTTCTTACAAAAGAGGGTAAAATTAGCTTTTTAAATATAGAAAAGTCTTCAGGATACAAAGTACTTGATGAAAATGCTATAGACACAATTAAAAAAGTTTCGAAATATTTTCCTCTTCCTCCACTTGATGTAAAAATAAAAATTCCCATCTCCTATAAACTTCATAACTCAAATATTGACTAATTCAATAGAATTAGGTAATATAAAACTCAAAACATTTAAATTTAAAGAGNAGGTGCTTTATGAAAAAAATTGTATTAGTCAAGTGTAATATGATTAGTAGTCAAAATTTATGTCCAGGTGATGCGAAATGTTTTGTTGCTTTTATGCGTAAAGAGGGTGAATTTGAAAGATATAAAAATGAAGATGCCCATATTATTGGAATTGTGGATTGTGGTGGGTGTGAAGGAAATGCAAATAGAGTTGTCTGTAGTTTAGCCCTTTTAAAACTTCAGTTAGCTGCATTAAATGAAAAACCTGACGTAGTTCACGTGGGAACATGTATTATGAAGTTCTGTAAAAGAAAGGATGACCTTATAGCTGCTATTAAGGAAAAAGCAGGGGTAGAGGTTGTTGAAGGAACTCATCCTTACGCTCCACCTACTGTTTTTTAAAGTTAGTTAAAGAAAATAAAACAGTTTTTGGTTTCCAAATTTTACCTTTTTCAATAATATGTAAAACTTCAATTCCCTTTTCTTCTAATGCTCTTGTTATAAATCTTCTGTGACATCTCCAGGGGAATTTTTCTGCACATATAATACAGGTTAAACCTTTTTTAGCAATTTCTATTAATTTTTCTAAAGCGTCTTTAAAAGTANAAGTCTTNATATAATTCTCGTAATTTTCTATTCTGTAGCCTCCAAGGTCTTCCAGATGATAATAGAGAATGTTATTTTCAGATAAAATTTTTATTAAGTTTTCTTTTTTAAAAATGAGGAAATCTTTGAGAGGTTGGCCATCTTCTTACATCAGCTATAGCTTTAATTTGATAAAATTTTAAGATTTCAAGAAACTCTTCCTCACTTCTATTAGAAGTTCCAAGAGTATAAATAATCATTTAAAATTTATTTTGGAAAATAAAGTTTTTTTAGACAAAAGGTAAAAGCCTTACCACCTTTATGAAGAGGAAGCCTCCAAAATTCCTTATATCCATATTCATCAAAATCTGAAGCCTCCCAATGTTTAACTTCCCCTATATAAAACATAACTTCACCCACTTCAATCTCTTTTATTACCTTACATTCAAGATTGGCAAAGGCATTCTCAATTAAAGGAACATTTAAAACTTTACCTGGTTTAATTTTTATATCAAAGGCTTCAACTTTATTAATATTTTCTCCGCTTGTGGTACCTACTTTCCATATAAGATCAATATCTTCTGTCATATTTACAGAAAATTCCTTGTATTTCTGAATAAGTTTGTGGGTAAAATGCTCTTTATCACAAGCAAAACCTAATGCTGGTATATCTTCTGAAATAGGGGTTATCCAAGAACAAGCCATAAAATTAATTTCATTATTTTTTACTTTTCCACTACCTATAATGACAACAGGCCTTGGATGCAAAGTTCTATAAAATTTCATAACCCCTCCTTTAGGAATTTTTAGAATTTTTTAAATATTAACATTAAATTTTTTATTTTTATAGAGTAGTCTGATTTTCAGAAAGAGTTTTATTTTCTTGAAAAATTTGCTCTTGCGGAGATATTTCTTCAGTTTTATTTTCTTCAGAGGGTTGGGGTTCAGCTTCTTCTGTTACCTCTTTATATTCTTCTTTGATTATTCCTCTTTTTTTCATTATAAAATAAATAAGTTTAGCTCTTTTTTGAACATAGGAGCTTGGGTTTAAAGGATTATATTTTATTGGATTAGGTAAAACTGCAGCTAAAAGAGCAGATTCCCAAGGATTAAGTTCTAAAGATGGTTTACCAAAATAATGCCTACTTGCAGCTTCGATTCCAAAAATGCCTTCTCCCCATTCAGCAACATTAAGATACAATTCAAGAATGCGATTTTTAGGGAGAGTTTTTTCTAAGCGAAAAGTAATTATAGCTTCTTGAATTTTTCTTATTGGATTTTTTGAAGGGCTTAAAAATAGATTTTTAGCAAGTTGTTGAGAAATAGTGCTTCCTCCATATTTTAGCTTTCCTGCTTTTATGTTTTTTTCTATAGCAAGCATAATGGCATCAAGATCAAATCCTTCATGATAATAAAATTTGTCATCTTCTGCAATAAGCACTGCCTTTTTTAAATAAGGAGAAATTTTATTTAAAGGAACCCAAATTTGTTTAATTTTTACTTTTTTTCCTTCCCTTTCCCATTGCTTTAAACGATATTTCATCATAGCTGTCATTTTCGGGTTTTCTTTTTTCAAATAGGAAATAGGGATTAACATAGGATAGATAAAGGTGTACAGAAAAATAATCAAAAATAAAATAGCAATTAAGGTTTTCAAAATCTTCATTTTTAAGCCTTAATAAATTTTTTAAAAAGAATTAAATATAATCTCAAAATTAAAAAACAAAAGCTTGAAATAAACTATTATAGAATTTGGAGTGTGACAAATTTAACTAAGGAGATTTTGCTAATTGTGACCACTTTTCAGCGAGTTCATCTCTACGAGGTTTATATACAGCTTCATAAAAATATCTTTGTGAAAGCAAAACCCCTTTATCATAACTTTTTACGATCTCTATTGCCTCTTTCCAAGCTTCTTCAAATTTTCCTTTAAATCTATCTTCAATTTGTTTTTTAAAATCCTCAGGAGTTTGTAAATCATCTCCTATTAAGAAATACTTTCTATCTCCTAATTTTACACAGTAAGCCATCTCATCTCCTAATCTTTCTACAAAAATATTCTTTTCTATTTTTTCAATTTCTTCTTTTGGAAACTTGCGAATAAGTTTCCATTTAGGAAGCTTTATTTCTCCTCTTACCCCTTTCATGGATTTAAATCCCCTTTTTGCTGCAGCGTAGAAAATAGCTCTATTTAAACCAAAACTTTTTGCTTCCTCTAAAGAATAACCTAAAACATAAGCTCTTGCAGCTTGTAAAGTTGCCATTACTTGAAATCTTCCTATCATTTTCTTATCCTTTTATTTTTCTCCAATGATGAGTTGCTATGGGAGCAGATTTAGAAATTAGATAAGGAGAGTCAAGATCTTTAATTACTATACCTTCAAACCCCATTTTTAGAGTTTCTCTTAAAGCAATTTCCCAATCTTCTAAAGGTTTATATTCTAAAAAATAAAAAGGCGGTTTCAATATTAATTCCCTCAAAAGCAATTTTCTTTCTCTTAATGGTTTATCTCCAATAAAAACACCATTTAAAAACACTATGTCAAATACGTAAATTATAGGTTTTGCCAAATTTGTTCTTGCCATTACAGAGGGGATACCTCTTCTTCCTTTTGTAGAATAAAGTTCGCTATCAAGTAATGTTCCTGGGAAAATTTCTTTTAAATAAGGAATTAAATAGGAAAGGTTTTTTGTCCAATTAGGATTTTTTTCTAATCTTCTTCCCCAAAATTCAACTCTTTCGTCTTTATATTTTATTATTTGCAGTCTCCATCCATCTATTTTGGGTTCAACGATCCACTCACCCTCCAATTCTTCTCCAAAATAAGGTATAGGTTGCATAGGAAAGATAGGAGAGATCTCCATATCTTTAAGATTTCTCAATTTTTTCCTTAATTATAAGTTTTCCTTCTGCTTCAGCTATTATAGTATTGTTGAAATCTTTTATTTGAGCTTTTGCTTGAATTAATTTTGATTTTATTTGTTCTGCAAATGCCTCTATTATAATTTTTTCTCCTACTTTCAAAGTTTTTCTATACCTTATTTTCATTTCCGCAGTAACAGTATAATATCCTAAAGAAATACCTGCATAAGCACAAGCCTCATCAAGAAGTGCTGCAATAATACCTCCATGAATAATTCCACTATAACCTTGGTATTCTTTATCAAGGATCATTTCTGCTTTTGCTTTTCCATTAAAAGAAATAAATTTTGCTTTTAAACCTTTAGGATTTTCTTTACCGCAAACAAAACAGTAATTGTCAATTTGTAATGTTTCTTTTTTTTCCATATTATTTAATTAATTATAAATCAGATTTTTGTCAATTAAATTAAATTAAAGAAAAAGTTCCTTAAGTGTTAACCACTCTTTATTTATATCTTCTATTATTCTTTTCATTTCTGAAGAGGAAATTTCAAAAAGATTTAATATTTCTAAATCTTCTTCTGGAAGGATTTCCGGTTTTCTTTTATCAAATTCTTCAGGAGAATTAAAATAGGAAAGAAGATTGGCAATATATATGCATTTTGTTTCTATACCATTGTTTTCACTTGTTACCGGATTATGATGAGAGCTTATAAGTTTAATGAGCCTTTCAGGAAATGACCATGTTTTTGCAAGTTTTTCTCCTATTTCTACATGATCAGTTCCAAAGATTTCGCGTTCTTTCTGTAGCCCTGCCTTCCCTATTTTATCAATATATAAATATTTCAGCATTTTCTTTCCAAACTCTCCTTCTCTTACAAGAAATTCAGCAATAACTGTTTTACCAAGGTCATGCACTATTCCAGCAGTAGCAACTTCAGAAATATTTTTAAGTTCACCTATTTCAGCAAGGATCCTTGCACCAGTTCCTACTTTGAAAGAATGATCCTCAAGATGAGGAATAAATTGCCTACTTTTCCTTAATACAGGAAGTGTAAGAATAACTGCTCTTAAAACTTTTATTCCTAATAAAAGCAAAGCTTGTTCTATTGAAGTTATTCTACCAGAAAAACCAAAAACAGGAGAATTGGCAATCCTTAAAATTCTTATACAAAGATTTTTGTCTTTTTCTACTAACCTTGCTATTTCTTCAAAAGTTGTCTCTTCAATATTAATAGTTGAAAGTAATTTTATTACCTCTCCAGAAGGGATAAAAATTTTATTTAGTTCAAATTTTTCAAAATGTTTTAGTTTTCTTTGTAAATTTTCTAAATTTTGCTGAGAACTATTGAAAATGTTGTTATTCATTTATATTTACACATTTAAATTTATGTTCAATTTGTATTTGAATTTATCGGCTATTTTTTTAAAAATTTTAATAATACTGCTATGTAGGTTATTCTTAAATAAGTTTCAGGTATAATATAATTAAAATTAAACATAAGGGGAGGGGTAAGATGCTCAATTTAAGAGGGCATCATCTTATATGTTTAAATTTCTTTAAGGGAGAAGGATACGATGAGGTATTTGTAAAAAATTTAAAAGAAATTTTAGGTAAAATGGGAAAAGAAAATATAAAAGTTGTAGAAGGTTTTGATGATATTTGTAAAAGCTGTCCTTATCTTAAAGATGATAAATGCCAGTATAAGGAAGGAGCTGAAGAAAAAATAAGAGAGCAAGATAAAGCTGCATTAGAATTGTTGAAGATAAAAGAAGGTGAGATAGTTAAATGGGAAGAAATAAAAAATAAACTCCCTGAAGTATTTTCTCAATGGTATGAAAGATATTGTTATGATTGTGATTGGCTAAAAGTATGTGAAACTCATCAAATTTTTCAGGATTTATTTCAAGAAGTTCTTTCCCCAGATAAAAAAATAACTATCTCTATTTCTTAAGGTAAGGGAAAGTTTTCCAGAGGTTAAAGACTCAGTATCTTTACTTAAACCTTATGCCAATTTACATTTTGATCAAATTGAAGACAAAGTACCTTTCTTAAGCATGTATTATCAGTTACATTTATATTCACCTTCTTGGATTATAAAAAGAAATGAATTTGAAAGAATAATGGGATTTGAGCCAGATCTAATTTATAAAAGTCCAGAAAATACTTATATAATGTCAGTAGTTTATAATGTGGATAATTATGTAACAGAAGGAGCTATTGCTTATGGATTCTCAGAAGCACTTGCTTTAAGTAGAGGTATGATATTAACTTATGAGGAAGTTGATTTTATATGTTTTCAGAGAGGTTATGGAAAACAGCTTTTGCTTGTTCTTCAGTATGATCTCTTCCCAGGAATGGTTACCAAACTTTTTGTTGATAGAGAAGATATTCAGAGAAGAATAGATCATTTAAAAATGCTTTTGGGTTATGCATCCTAAACCCAAAATATTAATTAGTAAATGTTTTTTTGAACCAGTTCGTTATGACGGAGGAATTATATCAGATCCTTTTGTAGATAAATTAAAAAACTACATTGAGCCTATTACTTTTTGTCCAGAAGTAGTTTTGGGATTAGGAATTCCTCGTCCTCGAATTTTAATTGTTAAAATAAAAGATACAGAAAGACTTATACAACCAGAGACNGGAAGAGATTTAACAGAAGATATGATAAAGGTTTGTAAGGCTGCATTAACTGAGTTTAAAGAAATAGATGGGTTTTTACTTAAAGCTAAATCACCCTCTTGCGGAGTTAAGTCTACCAAGTTTTATCAAAATAATAAAGTTATTGGGAAAACAAGCGGATTTTTTGCAAGGCTTGCAGAAAAAAACTTTCCTCATTTACCATTAGAAGATGAGGGACGTTTAAAAGATTTCAAAATTAGAGATCATTTTTTGACCCGTATTTTTGCTTTTGCTGAATTAAGAGAGCTACTCCAAGATCCCAGCCCTTCTAAATTAGTTAGCTTTCATACCCGATATAAATATCTTCTTATGAGTTATAATCAATCAGCTCTAAAAAAACTAGGACAAATTATAGCCTCTTCTAATTCTTTTCAAGAAAAATTGTTGCTTTATAAAGAATATTTTTACAAAGCCTTTCAGAGAAAGACCAACGTGAGAAGGCACGTTAACACTTTACAACATATTTTTGGACACCTTTCCAAAGGACTTACTTCTAAAGAAAAAAAACATTTTTTGGAATTACTAAAAAAGTTTGAGAAAGGGCTTGTAGAACTAACTACTTTACTTGAATTATTAAAAAGCTGGGCTATTCGTTTTAAAAAAGATTATTTTCTTTTTCAAAGCTATCTTGAGCCATATCCCAGAGAATTATTAACTTGATATTAAAATATGAAAATACTTCATACAGCAGATCTTCATTTAAAAGAATATGGAGATGAACGTTGGGAAACACTTCAAAAATTGATTGATATTGCAAAGAAAGAAAAAATTGATCTTTTTGTAATATGTGGAGATCTTTTTTGATAAAGAGTTTAAAGCTGAGCTTTTGCGATCTAAGATAAGAGAAATTTTTTCAGACAATAATTTTAAAATTCTATTACTTCCAGGAAATCACGATAAAGAAACGTATGAAAGTGGTTTTTATTTCGGGGGAAGATGTAATCCTTTTAAATAATCTGAATGAACCTTTTGAATATAAAAATGTAGTAATATGGGGGTTACCCTTTGAACCTATAGAAGGGGAAAAAGTTTTGGCTAAGCTTAATTCATTAACTAATAAATTAGCTTCAAATAAGATTAACATTTTGCTTTATCATGGAGAGTTACTGGATGCATCTTTTTCAAGAAAAGATTTTGGAGAAGAAGGAGAAGAAAGATATATGCCAGTAAAACTTTCTTATTTTAGTGAATTAAATATTTAAATATGTACTTGCTGGGCATTTTCATTCAAGATTCGAAGTTTGGCAATTAGAAAATGGAGGGTATTTTATTTATCCAGGTTCTCCTATTTCAATAACTAAAAAAGAAATTGGAAGAAGAAAGGTTAATCTTTTTGAAATTGGGGAATCACCTAAGGAATACTTTCTTGATACACCCCATTTTGAAGAAATAACTATAAAACTTGATCCATTTTTAGAAAGGGACCCCTTAGAAATAATAAACGAAAGCCTTTTAAATGTTCATCCTCAGGCAAAAATTATTTTAACCATTAAAGGGTACATTAATAGTAGAAAAATTAAAAAAAGCGAATTAGAACTCACAGAAGAAATAAAAAGATTTATAAAAGATAGATATTTAGTTGAAGAGCTTAAAATAGAATTTAAAGATCTTTATAAGATTTTTGAAAAAGATCTTTTTATGAAATTTATGGAAAAGCTTGAAAAAACTCCTTATGAAGAAGAGAAAAAGAAACAGATGTGTGAAATTTTAATAAGAGCAATATTAGAGGCAGAAATATGAAAATAAAAGAATTCTTAATAAATCGCTACGGTCCTTTAAAAATTAAAGAACCAATTTTATTAGATAATTTTAATTTAATTTGGGGAAAAAATGAAGAAGGAAAAACACTTACCATAGAGGCACTTATTAAATTATTGATAGGAGAGGATATTAAAAATTTTGAAAATATAAACAGAATAGAAGAAAAACCAGAAGGATATGTAATTATAAAAGATTCGAGTGGTAAAGAAATTAAATTTACCAGAAAAAAGGAAAAAGTCTAATTTACTTCAATTTACTAATTTGACTTCTCAAGAATTTCGCAACATTTTTATAATAAGAAACAGTGACCTTTCTATTTCTAAGGAAAGCGAATTTTATACCAATATAACTGATAGACTTACAGGTTTAAGAACTAAAGAAATTTATAAAATAAAGAGTAAGTTGCTTGAAATAGGTAACTTAACACCAAGCGGTGAGTTCAAAGATGATAAGCCTGAAAAATTGAAATCAAAATTAAAAGAGGCACGAGAGTTGTTAGAAAAAGTCCTACAATTGGAAAATAAAATTCAAGAAAACAGATTTGATCAATTAGAAAAAGATTTAATAAAGTTAAAAGAGGAGATAGAAAAAATTGATAAAAACCTTGAAATTTTAGAAATTGCAAGGAAAAGAGAAAAATATGAGATCGGGAAAAAAGCACTTGAGAAATTGAAAGAATCTCTTGAAAAATTAAAGGACTTAGAAAATTACAATGATAAAGATTGGGAATTATGGAAAGATTGTGAAAAGGAAATAAAGGAATATGTATCTCAAAAAGAGAATGAATTAAAGAAACTTAAAGAAAGAGAAATTGAACAAAAAGAGATAAATGAAAAATTGAATGTAATAGAAAGAGATTTTAGGATTCTTGAAGAAAAAAAGAAGAAAATAGATAGTCAAATCTTGCCTGAGCTAATAAATTACAAATACGAAAGTGAAAAAATTGTTCAACAAAAAGTGAAAGATAAATTCTTTACTTATTTAGGAATATTTTCCATAGTTTTATTAATTATAGCTTTGATTGGAATTGTTTTTAATCCGTCATTATTGTTTTATGTTTTGGTCTTTAATTTTTTGATTATAGTAGTAATTTCAGGATTTTTTAAGTTTCAATTTATTAAAAATAAAGCCCAACTTGCAGAAAAATTTGAAAAAATTAGATTTTCCTTTTTAGAATTGGGTATGGAAGCAGAAAATATAGAAAGAATATTTATTAATCTAAAGAAAATTGAAGAAGATTATAAAAAAATAAACGAAAACCTCAGAGAATTGGAAATAGAAAAAAGAAAAATTGATGAAGAAATAAAAAATTTGAAAAAAATAAAAATTCCAGAAATAGAGAAAAAAATTCAAAAAGCAAAAGAAAATATTGAAGAAATAAAAAAGAAATCAAAGAATGATACTTTAGAAAAATATCAAGAAAAACTTGAATTGAAAAAAGAGCTTGAAAAATTTATAGGAGAAGAAAAAAGTATATTGAAAACCCATTTTGGAGAAAAGTTTAAGAAATTAGAAGATAATATTATATATTGGGAAGAGGAAATAAAAAAACTTGAAAAATATGCAGATAAAGAAGTAAGTGTAAAATATAATGAAGCTGAGGAAGAAGCTTTAAAAAACAAAAAAAGAGAGCTTGAAGAAAAAGCGAAAGAATTAACTAATAAATTAGAAAATTTTAAAGAAGAAATGAAAGAAATAGAGAAAGAAGTTAATAAAGTTTTAAATTTTGATGAATATTTGTATTGCAATACTTTAATAGACTTAAAAAAGCTTAAAGAAAGGTTAAAAGAATTTGTAGAAGATAATGAAAATAGACGAGCTATTGTGTTAGAAATTAAAAGAATTCTTGAAGAAATAGAAAATGAAGAAATTCAAAAAATTTCTGAACTTTTTGGAAGAGATAGTGATATATCTAAATATTTTGCTGAGATTACAGAGGGAAAGTATGAAGAGGTCATTTTTGATGAAGAAACAAAAAAAATTAAGGTTAAGCTTAAGGAAGGCACTTTATTGGAGCCTGAAAAATTATCAGGTGGTGCTTATGATCAGTTATATTTTTCTATCCGTCTTGCTCTTGGTGAAAAGCTTTTAAAAGAAAATAAAGGTTTTTTTATTTTGGATGATCCTTTTATAAAGTCTGATCCATATAGATTAAGAAAACAAATTGAAATGTTAAAGAAAATTTCCAAATTGGGATGGCAAATCATTTATTTTTCTGCAAAAGGAGAAGTAAAGGAAACTTTAGATGAAGAAATTAAAAAAGGAACTATCAAATATATTGAAATTCAGGAAGTATTAGCTCAGCTTTAAAGCCTTCTCAGCTTAACTTGTATATAAATTTTATCTTGGTAAATTTTTATCTAAGATATAGTTAAAAATAAAGAGGGATAAAGATGAAGAAAGAATTAATTAAAGTTTTATTAGAAATGGGATGGATTAAAAAAGCACTTAAAGGAACAAGTTTTTTAGAGGAGTCTGAAAGAATTGAGATGTTAGAAAAAATATTTAATAAGTGTGTCGAAGATGGGTTACTCTATAAAGCTAAAATGATATTAGAAATGCTTCCAGATTCAAAAAAGAAAGAAGGTTTAGAAAAAATATGCGAAAGATGTATAGGAATGGGATTAATTGATGAGGCAGAAAGATTAGCAAATATGCTTCATAAGGAGTTAACTGTAGAAGATTTAGAAAGAATGTTGATAAAATGTATTGAGGAAGGATGGGTTCCTAAGGTTAGAAGAATAATAGAACTTCTTCCAGAATTTAAAAGAATAGAATTATTGGAAAGGATTTTGACTCAGCAGGAATGGATTGAAAAAATAGTTAGAAAAAGTGTTGAAGAGGCTTGGGCTTCTGAATTAAAAGAAATTGCAGAACTTCTTCCTGAGGACAAAAAAAGGAATTGGTTGGAAAAAATTTTATTAGCAACCGAATGGTTAGAAAAGGCATTAGCGAAATGTTTTGAAGGGGATTTTATTCCAAAAATAAGAAAAGTTGTAGAACTTCTTCCAGAACCTAATAGAACAGAAGGTTTGGAAAAAATACTCATAAGGTGTATTAATGAGGGATGGATTTTGCAAGCCAAACAAACTGCTCAACTTCTTCCAGAGCCTAATAGAACAAAAGGTTTAGAGATGATATTAGAAAAATGTATTGAGGAGGGATGGATTCATAAAGCAAAAGAAATAGCTGAAATGTTTCCAGAACTTGAAAGGACTAATAAATTAGAAAAAATTTTGGAAAAATGTGTTAAAGAGGGATGGATTTTTGAAGCAGAAGAAATATCAAAATTGCTTCAAAGAAGACTATCTATAGAGGAATTAGAAAATATGTTAAAAAAATGTGTAGAAAATGGATGGATTGATGAAGCAGAAAAGGTAGCAAAATTAATGGGAAGAAAGCTAACAATAGAAGAATTAGAAAAAATATTAATAAGGTGTGTGGAGGGAGGATGGATTTATAAAGCTAAAAGGATAATAGCCTATTTTCTGGAATTAAAAAGAATTGAGGAATTGGAAAAGGTTTTAGTAAAGTGTGCTGAAAACGGATGGATTTTTGAAGTTAAGAGAATAGTTGATGTTTTACCGGAACCTAAAAAAATTGAGGAATTAGAAAAAGCTTTAATTTCTTGCTTAAAAACAAAAGAAGGTTTTGTGCAAGCTAAAGAAATTGCCAAACTTCTTCCAGAACCATTAAAAACTCAATATCTTGAAACACTAAAAGAAACAGAATAGATAAAATTTAAATTATTTTTGGGCTTTTTCTTTAAATTGGAACCAGTCTTTATTTGCAAGAACAACAGAAGTCTGAATTTGTAAATCAGGAAGAGACCAATATTTTTTTAATAGCTCATCTTTTTCTTCTTGAGAAACTAATTTAAAACCATTTTTTTGATAAAAATGGATTGCCCAATAAGCCTTAGCCCATGTCCCAATAAGAACGGGTTTGTCAGTAAGTTTTATTAAGTGATTCAGTAATTTTGTGCCTATTCCTTGTTTTTGCTTTTCTCTAAGAACGTAAGCATGTCTTATTAAAGTTACATCCTTTACATGCTGAATTCCCATTACACCCACAGGCTGACCATTTTCCTCATATATCCAAAAATTAACCCCATCCTCTATCTCCTTTTTTAATTTATCTATTGTCATAAAAGGCTCTTTATATAATTCTTCAGGAATAACACCTTTATAAAGCTTAGCTGCATCGTTGATAATTTCACAAACAGCATCATAATCTTTTTCTTCACAAGGACGGATCATATTTAAATCCCTTTAATTTGAATTATAATTTATTTTATGATAAAAATCCCAAAGGTAAAGGTAATCTCTTTTGATGTAGACGGAACTCTTGTGCCAACTGGATTTGTTGATGCAGTATGGCTCGAAGGTATACCTTTTCTTTATGCTCAAAAACATAAAATAAGTTTTGATGAGGCTTATCAAATAGTAACTCAAGCTTATAATGAAGTAGGAGACCATAGAATAGAATGGTATTACCTTGATTATTGGATAAAACGATTTGATCTTGATACAACAAAAGAAGAATTGTTTAATAAATATAAACACAAGGTAAAAATTTATGAAGATGTTGAGCCAATTATAAAATTACTTAAAAAACATTATAAAATTATAATTTGTTCTAACGCAGAAAAAGATTTTATTTTATTTCAATTAAAGCCTATTTTACATCATTTTCATCATATATTTTCTGCAACATCGGATTTTAAAGAGGTGAAAAAATCGAAAGAATTTTATGGAAAGATCTGCGAACTTCTTAAGGTTAAACCTGAAGAAGTTATTCATATAGGGGATCACCTGGTTTTTGATTATTTAAATCCGAAAGAAATCGGTATAAATGCGTTTTTAATAAACAGGAATCAACATAAAGTTGAACTAAGAATACCTGTAATAAATAATTTAGAGGAAATTTTAAAGTTCCTAAATTATTAATTTATTTTTTATACCATTTCAATTCCCATTCCATAATACATTTAATTCTTCCATCAGCTTCTTCTTTTTCTTTGTATTCAATTTCAACTTCCACATCACTTGGAGCTTCAATTTTTAAGTCACC